>Ga0207797_1000681_pt1 | contig 25989 bp, 23 predicted proteins | sample PRCRCaboRojoPR_6_FD_187275 | JGI IMG/M metagenome (GOLD analysis project Ga0207797, IMG submission 187275) | Marine sediment microbial community from Cabo Rojo, Puerto Rico - PR CR 10% Liquid 1 (SPAdes) | ecosystem: Environmental > Aquatic > Marine > Coastal > Sediment | place: Cabo Rojo, Puerto... | reverse complement strand
GAGGTGTACGCTCACTCTCGGTGGTCCAGCTAGCTGTCGCCGGGACGTAACCGGCGGCAGCGATCGCCCGGATGGCGGCTGCGGTCGAATCGGTACTGAGACTGCCGAAGTACCCGGTCCAGCCGCCGGAGTCAAGCTGGGTCTCACGCAAAAAGCCTAAGCCCTCTTGGACCGGTACGTCGGTCGGTGCCGCGTTTCCAGTCGCTAGCAGGGCTTGGATGACCAGGCCGGTCACGTCCACGTCGCCGCCGGAACCCGGCACCCATGCCCAACCTCCATCAGATTCCTGAAGGTCAAGCAAGAAGTTGGTAGCAGTCACAGGTACGGACTCCTGGGCCGATGCAAGGCCGACTACGGCCCAAAGCTGGTTGGCTACGTTTGCCTCACCGCTGGTAAAAGCTCCTTGGGCAGTTGTGCTGTAGGCGCCGGTGCTCGGGTGATAAGATGCTTTCAACTCATCCACCAGGTTGATGGGGGATCCTGCGGGATACTGACTGAATGCATACGGGTTTCGATTGCCCGCGACAGTCGCCGCGGCTACCATACCGACTCGACCGGGAAAGATGGTGCCTGTGGTATCCCGGGTGTACGTGTACGCCTGAGTCTCCAGGTAGTCCAACGGTGTGTTGCCGCTGATTGACTCCATATGAGCGATCGGACGACGGGCCGCAGCAAGGGCGAAGACAGTCTTGATGGTGGTGAAATCGTCCGGCGCGCCGGAAACGAAATCGCTCTCGATACTGCCGTCAGGCAGCTGTCGGGTGCCGAGGTACGTCAGCGCTTTCTCGATCGCCTCACTGTTGCTGAATGGAGGATCGGAGGGGGCCGCCTCTACCAACGGTCGGTGGGTGTTTAGGCCGAAAAGCAGCAGGAGGGCCAGTCCCGCACCCAGCGTGATACTCGCGACAAACTTGCGACGCTTCATGATGTCTCCTCTTTGAATTAGCGTGTTGCCCTTCATTGAAACGAAAAACCCTTCTCCGTCACGGCTGATGGAGAAGGGAAGGCCAAGGCATGAAAAAAGCCCTTCCCTCACGTCAGTGTGGAGAAGGGCGGATCTTGCTTAAGCACCCTGGTGCACCACCTCCTTTCCGCGAAGGCCGATGTGCGCTCCGGTTCAGGCAGGTACTCTGGCTTCCCTCATCGCCGGCTGAGTGCCAGCGACGAGGACTACAGTTGCGGGACAGCGCCGGACTTCGACCGGCTTTCCCTCTTGGGCCCCTGGCTTCCGAGCGTCAGGGCACCTCAACCGTGGCAACTATTCGATTGTGGCGACAGTATAGCACAGCCTCGGTGATCCGTCAAATTCCTTATCCTCGCCCTCCCCACCGACCACGATGAATAGCTCCTGCCAGGGTTCCAGTTCGATTCTCTGAGTGTCCTCTGTTGTCATCTCTCGCAGCCTTTCTCACGTCAGAACAGTCTTCCTGCGGTATGGAAGGTCTCGTTCTCGACGCCGAGCTAGCCGCGGTAGGGCAGGGATACGGGTCCCGAGAACCAAAAAGCCCTTCCCCGCGAAACAGGACGGGAAGGGCTCCCTGAGCGTGTCGTCTCAGTGTACCACCACCTTTCCGCGAAGGTTGTATGTCGTACCAGCAGCGGCGGGTGATCTGACTCGAACGCAGTTCAATCGACACTTGCGTTCCTACAGTTGCGGGACAGTGCCGGACTTTGACCGGCTTCCCCCCATGCACCCCTCGCTTCCGGACTGTAGGGTACCACTGCTGAGGTTGTATTCAGTTGTGGGCAGGACTATATCATGCCCGGAGAGACTCGTCAAACGCCGAGTGATTCGGTCGGTTGGTGCGTGAAGGGTCGTTGACGCCCCAGCTCCAGCTGCTATAATGGCACCCATCGAGTCGGGCAGGCAAGCGGTTTCGTCTGAAGCATAAGGAGGGTGACTATGGCCGAAGCACCGAGGATGAAGTTCGCCGATCTGGACGCAGAGGCGATGAAGAAGGTACAGGCTCTCGAGGAGGACATCGGAGGATGCGTCGTCGCCCTGGAACGGAGAATAAACCTGCGAGACCTCTCGTCAGAGGAGTTGGAGAAGCTGCAGTCGGCCGAAGAGGACCTGGGCGTCGTTCTTATGGCGTACGAGTGTGAGTAGAGGCATCAAGGCCTGCCCGATTCGTCGAGGTTTCGCTCTCGCGCAATCAGACGCCTGACGGTCGAAGATCGATACCTGGTCCAGCATGACCGCCTACTGCAGGGGATCCAAGCCAAGCTTGGGACTGCCGATCCTCCTTGGTCGTCCGTCTCTCGCGCCCCCAAAACCGAAGGAAGACCGGCATCTTCTGTCAGGCGCTCAGCCGCCCGGTTGAGCTATCCCAATCCTTATTCGCCACCTACGATCCGTGAGCCTCGAAATCGTCGCGGATTGCCCCGTATAGGTCCGGGTCGAGCAGAATGTCGACCGCTGTGGCTGCCATAGCCTTGGCTGCTGCCATCATAGCCTCAAAACCCTTCTCGGACGCCGACGCTTCGACGAACTCCGTCGAATGCCCTGCCAGATCTTTCGGCCCAATGCTCAGATAGGCATGGAGTGAGGGGGCGATGTGACTGACGTCTCCCAGATCAGTTGATCCAATCCCCTTCGCCGGGTCGACCTCGTCGAACGTCCATCCCAGGTCCTCCAAATTGCTCTTGAAGGCCTGCGCCAGGGGGATGTTCGGTTGCAGCGATCTGTAAGCGCCCTGCATATCCAGCTCCAGACGGGCCCCGGTGGCTAACGAGGCGCCCCGAGCGCAGTTCTTGACCTTCTCCAGGAGCTCATCGCAGTAGTCGTCATCCATCGCCCGGACGTAGAACAGCGATGCCGAATAGTCGGGCACGATGTTCGGCGCGTCGCCCCCGTCTCTGATGATGCCGTGGATGCGTGAGCTGTCGACGATGTGTTCGCGCAGCGCGTTGATGTTCTGGAAGGTCTGAATCGTTGCGTCGAGGGCGCTAATGCCCTTCTCGGGGACGGCTGCAGCGTGTGCAGCCTTGCCGAAAAACTCGATGAGGAGCTTCCGTCGAGCCAGAGCGTGCTTCCACAAGATCGTCTTTCCCGAGGGATGGAACATCAACGTGACGTCGACGTCATCAAAGACGCCGGCCTCGGCCAGGATGACTTTCCCCCCACCACCTTCCTCGCCCGGTGTTCCGATCAGTTGTATGGAGCCTGGGAGTTCGTCCATCACGGTCTGCAGGCCCAAGGCGGCGCCAAGGCTGGCGGTCCCGATCAGGTTGTGCCCGCACCCGTGTCCCAGCTTGGGGAGCGCGTCATACTCAGCCAAAAAAGCGATGGTCGGACCTTCTCCAGACCCCGGGTAGGTGGCCCGAAAAGCGGTATCCAACCCTCCGATCGGCTTCTCCACATCGAATCCGGCTTCTTGGGCTGCTTCGGACAGCCACTGGGAGGCCTTGTGCTCCTCGAACTTGACCTCGGGATTGCGGTGGATACGCTGCGCAAGGTCAATCAGCGTGGGCTCGACGTCGTCGATAGCCCGGAGGGCTGCCGTCTTGGTTTCTGCTGCGGTGTTGCTCATCGTTGAGTTAAGCTCCTTATGTCGATGTTCAGGCGTAGAGATGACAGAGGACACGCGTCCCATCAGATAACACCATCTGGTCCGGTTCCTTCTCACGACAGATGTCGCCGAGTCGCTCCGGGCAGCGGGGGTGAAATCGGCACCCTGACGGAGGATTAATGGGGCTCGGCACCTCTCCCCGGAGGACCATGCGCTTCCTGGCCCGCGGGTCGGGTTTCGGGATAGCTGCCAACAGTGCGCGTGTGTAAGGATGTCTGGGTTCGGAGAACAGGCTCTTCTTGTCCGCAACCTCCACGATCTTCCCCAGGTACATCACTGCCACACGGTCGCTCACGTGCTTGACCACGCTGAGATCGTGGGCGATGAACAAGTAGGTGAGGTCTAACTCGTCCTGGAGATCCATCAGCAGGTTGAGGATCTGAGCCTGGATACTAACGTCCAAAGCTGTCACCGGCTCATCGCAGATGATGAACTCTGGCTCCACCGCGAGAGCCCGCCCGATCCCTATCCGCTGGCGCTGCCCGCCGGACATTTCGTGCGGATAGCGGTTCAAGAAGTGATGCGATAGGCCGACCATCTTCATGAGGTCTCGCAACCTCGACTCTACGGACTTCTTCGGAACCAAGTGGTGGATTCGCAGTGGTTCGCTGATGATCTGACCCGCCGTCTTTCGTCGGTTGAGAGACGAGGAGGGGTCTTGGAAGATCATCTGTACGTCCCGGCGCAGTTTCTTCAATCCCTTGCCGCTCAGTTCCGTGATGTCGTCGCCTCGATACCGGATCTGCCCGGCGGTGGGGTCAGTCAAGCGGGCGATGAGGCGTCCGGTTGTGGTCTTTCCCGAACCAGATTCGCCGACTAGACCGAGGGTTGTGCCCGGGGCGATGCTCAGATCGACACCGTCGACCGCTCTGACGCTCCGTTGGTCGAAGATCTGTGCGAACCAATCGCCAACGGCCGGGAAGTGTTTCTTGAGCTCTTTGATTTCTACCAATGGCTTCCTGTCTTGGGTCACTTTTCTCACCTCAAACCTTCCAGCACGCGACTCTTCTCCCCTCAGCGACCTCGATGAGAGGCGGGTCCTGATGCGTGCATTTCTCGTCGACGAGCTCGCAGCGCGGGCTGAAGTTGCATCCGGAGGGAAGTCTGATCAGCTCCGGCACCTCGCCTGGAATAGACGGGAGGCGCCGTCGTTCCCCTTTGGCGTCTAGCTGAGGGATCGACTTCAGGAGGCCCCGCGTGTACGGGTGGAGTGGGTCCTCATAGAGCTTCAGAACTGGGGCCTCCTCCACGATGCGGCCGGCGTACATGACGATCACCCGGTCGCACGAGTTCGCCACCACAGCGAGGTCGTGGGTGATGAGGATAATGCCCATCCCAAATTGAGCTTTCAGCTTGTCAATTAGCTCGAAGATCTGTGCCTCAATCGTCACGTCGAGGGCGGTTGTCGGCTCATCCAGGATCAGCAAGGAGGGTTTGCAGGAGATGGCCATGGCGATCAGAACACGTTGACGCATCCCGCCGCTGAGTTGGTGCGGGTAGTTGTCGACGCGCTTCTCCGGTTCCGGCATCTCGACCTGCCTGAGGAGTTCCACAGCGGCTTCCTGTCTCTCTTCTTTGGAGAGAGAGGTATGGAACCTCAACACACGGTCGATCTGGGCCCCGACGGTGACGGTGGGGTTTAGAGAGTTCATGGGGTCCTGAAAGACCATCCCGACCTCGCAGCCCCGGACGCCCTGCATCTCGCGCTGGGATTTCTCAAGGAGGTCTTCTCCCCATAGAAGGATAGATCCTCGATCGATGCGACCGGGATTCTCGATCAGGCCCATAACGGAGAGGGCGGTCACCGTCTTGCCGGAGCCGGACTCTCCTACGATGCCCAGCGTCTCCCCTGCCTCGACGTGGAGGGAGTTGCCGTCGACGGCGTGAACGACGCCGTTTTCCGTGTAGAAGCGGGTCTCCAAATCGCGAATCTCGAGAAGTCTGGAGTTGCTCACCTTGTCCTTCCTTTGGAGAGTGCTGCTTCTCGGGTGTTGAGCAGTCGAAGTCTTTGATGTCTGTCTGCTCATACGCGGGTCCTCCTGGCCTGCCGGGGATCGAGAGAGTCTCTGAGCCCGTCTCCCAGCAGGTTGAAGCCCAGGATAATCAGGAGGATGAAAACGCCGGGAACCAGGGGGTACCACCAGGCCCCCAGGAAGAGATAGTCGCGGGCTTCGTTCAGCATGATCCCTAGACTGGGTCGCGGGGGCTGTAGACCGAGTCCGAGGAAACTCAGTGATGCGCTGGTCAGCACGGTCGTCGCAGTCATCAGCGAGGCCTGGACGATCAAAGGAGGAATGGTGTTGACCAGGATCTCCCGGGTCAGGATCTGCCATCCAGAACCGCCAGCCATCTTGGCCGCGTCGACGTAATCCTCCGACATCTCCTGGAGGACGACGCCGCGCATCACACGGGCGAAGCGAGGGGAGTAGGTCACCGCGATGACGATGGCGATCTTCAGCATATTACTCACTTCAATGGGGCCGATTTCGGTCTTCCCGATGCCGAAAGCTCCGAGGAGGGCTATGGCTAGGACCAACGTGGGGAATGAGAGCATAATATCGACGAGGCGCATAATGAGCTCATCGATCCAGGTGCCTCTATTGTAGCCCGCGACGGCCCCCATCAGAATCCCCAAGACCAGTGCAAAAGCAATCGATATGGCGGCTAGCTGTAGTAGCGTCCTCACGCCGTAAAGGGCACGAGAGAGGATGTCGCGGCCGAACTTATCGGATCCCAGGAGAAAGAGCTTCCCCTCCTCACTCCGCGACATTGGGGCTAACGGATGGTGCTCGCCGGGGGGCGCGTCCCACTGTACCACCGGATTGTACGGTGCCAGGAGTGGAGCGAGGATGGCCACCACGACAAACGTGATTACGATCACGCCTCCGGTCAGCGAGAGTCGGTTCTTCTTGAAGTTATGCCAGACCTCCGCCAGCAGACCGCGGTGCTCGCGCTCTACGGTGGGCGCGATGACCTCGGGAGGGGTCTGGGCCACATCAGTGGTACTCATCGCTCATTCTCCTTCCGCCCCATAGCGGATGCGGGGGTCCACAATCGAATAGAGGATATCGACCACGAGGTTGATGCCAATACGAATGATGACGATCGACAGTACGATACCCTGGATGACGGGATAGTCTCGCCGGAAGACCCCTGTGATGACCAGGCGACCGACGCCCGGCATGCGAAAGATCGTCTCCGTTACGATGGAACCGCCCAGGAGATAGCCGACGGAGTTCCCTATGACGGTGATCACTGGAATGAGAGCGTTCTTGACAATGTCTCGCCTTACCGTGCTTCCCCAACCGATCCCCATGGCCTTCGCTGTCCGAACGTAATCCTGGCTCATCACGTCTAGCATAGATGAGCGCAGCATTCTCATAACGATAGCTGAGTAGGCGGTCCCCAAGGCGATGGCGGGCAGCAACATCCGTATCAGATTCTCTTTGAGGCCCTCTTCTGGCGGCACATAACCACCCGTCGCCCAAGGTTGTTTCAGAAAGACACCCAGGACGAGGATCAACATGATACCGAGGAAGAAGTTGGGGACGGAGACCCCTACCATCGCCACGAGCCGGGAGAGGTGATCGGCGATCTTATTCTGATGAAGAGCAGACGTGATGCCTGTAGGGATAGCGATAAGCAAGGCGATGACCATCGAGAGGGCGGCCAGCTGCAGTGTCACGCCATACCGTTGACGAAGGAGCTCCGTCACCGGGGCGCCGCGTTGGATGGTGACGGAGATGCCCAGGTCACCCTGCAGCGCCTTACCGGCCCAGCGAAGATACTGTTGGTGTAGGGGCAGGTCGAGGCCCAGTTGGTGGCGCAGCTTCTCCACCAGGGCCGGATCCTGCATCGGCCCAAGCATGACCCGCACAGGTCCACCGGGCGCAAGATGAATGAGCAAGAAGATGATAATGCTGGCGGCCACGAGGGTAGGAACGGCCAACAGCAGCCGCTTCAGAATGTATATTCCCACCGAGTCTCTCCCTTCGTCTCTTTATGAAAGAAAGGTGGGACGGGAGTGCCACCTCCCGTCCCAGTGTGGTGCTAGAGCTAGTCGCTGAAGGCCGTCACGTACTTGAGGTTTATGTTGCCCTGCGAGTTCAAGCCGTCGCCAAAGCCTTCCACCGAATCACTCCAGGCGTGGAGGTTATCCAGGAACATCATGTCGATCTGGATCACGTCCTCTGTCACCAGCTCCTGCATCTCATAGACCATCTCCTTCCGCGTCTGTTCGTCCGGCTCGATGACCGCCTGGTCATACATCTCGACGAACTCCGCGTGTCCCGGCACGGTCGGGTGGTAATGGTCGGGCAGGTCCGGTGCGTCGTGATGCCAGTGGTTGTGGTTGTGGTTGTTTCGGTAGTAGCCAGAATAGAGCCAGGATATGGCCAGGAAGTTGCTCAGACCCCAGTCCTCCATTCCGGTGTCCCAGTCGAAAGTCTCGTACATGGTGTCGAAGAAGGCTGACTTGTCGATCGGTATGACCTCGACATTGACGCCGTAGGGCCGCAGCTGCTCCTGGATGATGGTCGATACGTCGCAGAACCATTGGGCGTTGGTGCACATCATCCGGAAGTCGAATCCGTCGGCGTACTCGGGGCCGGCCGCCTCCAGGTACTCCTGAGCCAGCTCGGAGTCGTGGAGTGTCATCTCCTTCAGGTCCGGGGAGGTCCACTCGCTGTCGGCGTACCACGGACCGTACTGGTTGGAGGCCATGCCATAGAAGAGCTCGTCCGCGATCTCCTCCCGGTCGATAGCGTGGAAGAGGAACTTGCGGAGGTTCTTAGCTCTCGCTATCTCCGCCTCGTTGCCCACCTGATCCTCGCTAATGCCGAAGGGGGGAGCGCCGAGGTTGATGTAGATGAGCTGGGTCTGGATCCCCGGGATGCGCGCGGTCTCGATGCCGGGCATCTGGGAAACGGTGGCGAAGTCACGGAAGGGGACCTTGTCCACGATGTGGATCGAGCCGCCGATCAGCGCGGCCTGCATAGCTGCAGGGTCCTCGATGATCTCAAAGACAACCCGGTCGATACCCGGTGCCGGCACGCCCTCGGCCCAGTAATCGTTGTTCGGTTCCAGCGTGATGTGTGAACCGCTGACCCATTCCACGAACTTGAAGGGGCCGGTGCCGACGGGGTTCCGGCTCAGGTCCGTTCCGGCAAACCCGGCAACGCCCTTCTCCTCCGAGCGCTCACCGTGAGCTCCCTCGGGTACGACGCCGTCCAGGACGCGGGTCCACTCCTGAAGCACACCGGTATATGGATCGGAGAAGTTGACCTGAAGGGTATAGTCGTCGACCACCTCGACGGAGTCGATCGGACCCAGGAGCTCCTTGTTGGGGGCCTCGTTCTCTTCGTCCAGCTGCCACTCGATGCTGTACTTGACGTCGTGCGCGGTGAAGTCCGAGCCGTCATGGAATGTGACGCCTTCTCTCAGATACACGATGATCGTTCGGGCTTCGTCCTTCAACTCCCAGTCCGTGCACAAGGCGAACTCGCAGGTGGGCTGATTGCTCTGGTCCAGCTCGATCAGGGGGTCGTAGACGTTCTTGATGATGTAGCCCGAACCGGTATCGGTGCGGATCGCGGGGTCAAGGTCCCAGGGCTCGGTGGAGATTCCAACGCGCAGCTCTTTCGGGGTCGGCGCTGGCGTGGCGGTTACCACGACCTCTTTCTCAACCTCGACCTCTACCTCTTTCTCAACGATCTTGGTGGCCTCAACGACCTTGGTGACCTCTTTTTCTACCACCTCCGGCGTCGGCTGAGCGCAAGCCGAGAGGACAAGGGCGAGCATGCTTACGAGCGCGACAGCAGCGAACAACTTGTTCCGCATTTCTCTTTTCCTCCTAATCTGGGGGTATGCGTTATCGGGTCTTGAAGCGGCTGGACCATTCGGACGGCCCAAAGAGTTGTTGGGGGTCTCACCTCCTTTCGTGATACGGGTTATCCAATCGAACCGTAGGCCAACTCCCTGCGCAAGGCAAGGAGCGAAGCGCAGACCGAATCTGGTCGTTAGCAGGATGGATTGGTGGTAACCTCGAGCCGTCCGGCGCTCAGACGTTGTCAGTTCACGGAAGATCAGCTCGAAGGCTAGACTCTTGGTTCACTTACGACAGCACGACAGGTAATGCGAGATCCCACAATTGGAGACTCGACGACCCGGGGCAGACCGCGGTTGGTGTCGTCGCGAGATAATCAGCGTCCTACTCGAGTTCGTCCGACTATCGAGAGCCCGATGGGGAAGATTTGCAACAAACCCTCTCTTCTCTAGGAAAACGATGCAAAAGCGCGTCAATTAGCTTGTTCGTGGATCTGATGCTGTTCATCTCTCGTAGATGAGCGGCTTCGCTCATTGGGGAGTGCTGAGGAACGGTTATATCATGCATGGGAGATGATGTCAAATCCGCACAGAAGGTTGTTTCATAGAAGCAGGGTGGTCTCAGGCGCACAACCAGTGTGATTTGCTCGAACCGGATTGATGTAGTAGAATTGACTCCACTGGAGGCACGATTATGTGGAGTCAGAGAATGTTCTGTTACCGCTGCATTTGAGCGTATAGGCCTGGGACGCCGGTCTGGCGTCAACGGGCGAAATTCCACACGCCACGGGACGGTCACATGACCGCTCCTTGAGCCAAGACGTGGTGTCCCTGAGGGGCAATGGCCGTCGCTGGCGTGTGCTGGCGGCGGTTTTTTGTTGTCGATGAGACAAGTATACGGGGATGAGATGATCTATTTCGATAACGCTGCGACGACCTGGCCGAAGCCGGCGGAAGTGACGGACGCCACGGTCCATTTCCTGGAGGAGGTAGGAGCCAGCCCCGGTCGATCTGCCCACCGGCGCTCGTTAGAGGCCGGCCGGATTGTCTACGACACTCGGGAGACCGTGGCAGAGTTGTTTAACGCGCCAGATCCGTTGCGCGTGGTCTTCGGCCCTAACGTGACCGAGGCGTTGAACCTGGCGCTGTACGGTTACCTCCGTCCTGGCGATCACGTCATCACCAGCGGAGTGGAGCACAACTCAGTGATGCGCCCGCTGCGAGCATTGGAACGTCAATCTGAGGACGGTTCGGGCGGTGTCGAGCTAACCGTGGTTCGGTGTTCACCGGAGGGCTTCCTCGATCCTGCCGATGTGGAGGCGGCTGTTCGATCCAACACCGTCATGATCGCGCTCACGCATGCCTCTAACGTGGTGGGCACAGTGCTGCCCATAGGAGAGGTGGGGCGTCTGGCTCGTCGCCACGGGCTGCTCTTCTTGGTAGACGCAGCGCAGACAGGTGGGGCCTATCCCGTAGATATGCAAAAGGAGCGGATCGATCTGCTGGGATTCACGGGTCATAAGTCGCTGCAGGGCCCTATGGGTACGGGGGGCTTGATCGTCGGGGAGCGGGTGGACGTAGGCCGCCTGCGGCCGCTCAAGCGGGGCGGCACCGGAAGCAATTCAGAACTGGAAGAGCAGCCTCGCTTCCTGCCCGACGCGTATGAGAGCGGCACGCCCAACACCGTTGGGCTCGCTGGGCTGCGGGCCGGTGTAGGGTGGGTGCTAGAGCGCGGTGTGGCGGAGATACGTGCTCACGAGGTGAGCATGACGCAGCAGTTGATCGACGGACTGCGCGCCATCGACGGCGTGACGGTCTACGGAGGGCTCGATGCGGAGCGTCAGACGGCGACGGTCTCTTTCAACGTCGCCGGCATGACGCCTTCTCAGGTGGGGCTGCGGCTCGATGAAGAGCACGACGTGATGTGCCGCGTTGGTCTTCACTGTGCGCCGGCGGCCCACAAGACGATCGGGACCTTCCCCGGAGGCACGGTTCGCTTCGGTCTGGGTGCGCTCAACACGCTGGATCAGGTGAGAAAGGCAGTAGAGGCGGTCCGCCATATCGCTGGGGAGGCGCGGTGACTGACGAGGGTTATGTGGTAGTTCTGGTCCGCTCCACCAACCACGCTCTGCGCGCCGAGAAGGTACTCGAGAATGTCAGGATCGACTGTAAGTTAATCCCGGTCCCGCGTCAACTGAGCTCCGACTGCGGCGTCTGCCTGCGCGTTCGGCGGGCTGACCGGGAAGTAGTACGGGAGGCACTGGAGGAAGCGGGCGTGGAAGTCCGAAGGATCTGCGGTGTCTAGAGAAGAGGGAACAGAGATGACGAAATCAGTGGACGTGCGCGGTCTGCCCTGCCCGCAGCCGGTGATCAAAGCGCGAAAGGCTATGGGGGAGAGCGACGTGGTCATCGTGATCGTGGACAACGACGTATCTCAGAAGAACGTCACCCGCATGGCGGAGAAATCTGGGGCAAGTGTAGAGTCCGAGGCGAGGGCCGACGGCATTTACCTCCGCATCACTCAGGAGCCGGGCCCGACAAGCGACGCATCAGCAGAGAGCAAGGACGACGCTTCCGGGGTGCCGCGGGTGCTCGTCGTTCCCGGCGAGCTCATGGGCCGCGGCGAGCACGACGAGTTGGGACACATCCTCGTACGCGGCTTCTTTCACACACTGGGAGAGGTTGAGCCTCTGCCTCAGACGATCATCTTCTTCAACAGCGGGGTCAAACTGGTCGTAGAGGGCTCTCCCTTGATCGAGGACCTGCAGGCGTTGACTCAGGAAGGGGTGCAGATCCTGGCCTGCGGCACGTGTCTCGACTACTATGACCTGATGGATGATATCGTGGTCGGAACGATCTCGAACATGTATACGATTGCCGAGACGATGCTGAGCGCAGGCCGACTGATCTACCTGTAGACCGCTGGCTCAGCTTGGATCAACGGAAAGGCTTCGGAAGGCCTGCTGTTCTATCGTTGGAAGGAGGGTTATGACGCGCGAGGATATTCGTCTGACGGCGTTGACCAGCGCCGCCGGTTGAGCGGGGAAGATGGGTCCTGAGACCCTGGCGCAGGTTCTGCGTCCTTTGCAAAACCTCTTCCCCCCCGAGCACCATCCAGAGCTGCTGGTGGGGCTCTCTGTCAGCGATGATGCCGCTGTCTACAAACTGAGCGACGAGATAGCTGTCATACAGACGCTTGACTTTTTCACCCCTGTCGTGGATGACCCCTACGACTACGGGGCGGTCGCTGCCGCCAACGCGATGAGCGACGTCTACGCTATGGGCGGCGAGGTCGTGCTGGCTCTCAACATCAGCGCCTTTCCGCCAGACCTGCCGGTGGATATGACAAGTGAGATTCTGCGGGGTGGGGCCGAGAAAGTGGCCGAGGCAGGGGGCGTCCTGGCGGGCGGCCACACCATCGACGATGAGGAACCTAAGTACGGCATGGCGGTGATGGGTCTCGTTCACCCGGACCAGGTCTGGACGAAAGGGGCGGCCCGGCCGGGGGACAAGGTCATCTTGACCAAGCCGCTGGGTGTAGGAATCATCACCACGGCGCTCAAAGGCGACGCCACCGATCCTGATCACGTGACGGCGGCGGTCAACAGCATGAAGAAGCTGAATCTGGACGCGGCACGTCTCTTGCGGGAGGCAGGCGTGCGGGCCGTGACGGACGTGACGGGCTTCGCCCTACTGGGGCACGGGTACGAGATGGCCGAGAAGAGCGGCGTGCGACTTCGATTCCGTGCCTCGCAGATACCCCTGCTCGTAGGGGCCCGGGACTACGCCGATCTGTGGCTCTTCCCCGCCGGCACCTGCAATAACGAGGAGGCCTATAAGCACGCCGTGACGTTTGCGCCCGGCATTGAGGAGGAGATGCAGCAGTTGCTCTATACGCCAGAGACATCGGGCGGGCTGCTCGCCGCCGTTCCCCCGGAGAGGCTGGATGACGCGCTTGAGCTTTTCGACGCGGCAAACCATCCCTGCTGGGTGATCGGCGAGGTGGTGGAAGGCGAAGGGATCGAGGTCATCACCTAGAGGATCGCCTCGTCTTCAGGCCCAGCTACAACGTGGACCACTTTCCCGCTTGCCACGGCGGCCGGGGTGGCGTACACAGGGTCGCGGGGGCACGCGCCCAACGAGCACATCCGCATCGACGACTTCGTCGTCACCCGGTGTCTGGTGGCTTTGCTGGAAAACCTGGCACAGTCGGATCTTTCTTTCCCTCTCCTTTCCGGGAGAGAGAAGGGGTCTAGCTGCTGGAAAAGCGGAACGTCGCCACGGCGATTGCCTTCTCCGGCAGGCTGTACTCCCGGGCCAGGGCCTCATCTCTTAGTTGGAGTTCCCACCGTCCTTCACGGTCCGCGGCTTCAGCGGCTAGGGTGACGTGAGACATCACAATGCCCGCATCGATGAACCGGGGCTTCACGACAGTGAGGACGATACCGTCGGGCTGCAGGATGAAGCGCCAGGGCTGTCCGTTGTGCGCCGAGGGCGCCAGCCGCGCGTGTTCTAGGATGGTGACCAGGGCCGGGTCCGCCTCCTCGGGAGACCAGGCTCGATCCCACTGACGGGAGAAGGCGATCTTGGTCAGTGGTTTCCGCTTGTGTCCCCCCGCCAGTCGTCGGACCAGCTTGGTGTGGAGGCGCCCGAACCCCTCCTCACTTGGATAGCCGAGTGCGCAGACGGCCGCCACGTCCTCTTGCGCGGTCAGCGCAACAGCATCCCCTGCCTGTTGGGCGTCGTAGCTGCCCGTGATCCAGCACGTCCCGAGGCCCAGGCGCGTTGCCTCCAACACGACTTGCTCCAGGACGTATCCCAGGTCAACTCGAGCCCGTTCGCTCTCCTCAGGTACGATACCTGCCAGGAGATACGGTGCATTCTGGACCAATCCATAGGAGCCGATCATAAACGTCATGACGCGCCTGACCGTGTCGCTCCCCTCGATCAGTCCCACGCGAGGGGGGGCATTGGTCACGTGAGGAGCGTTCTCAGCGAAGTCCGTGAGACGCTCTAGCAGGGCCGGATCAACCGACCGGTCGGTGTAGCTGCGTACACTGAAACGCTGATGGATGGCTGCTAGAATGTCCATGTGACCTCCCTATAGAACGCTTGGGCTCAAACGTATCTCTCCGTCCAGGACGGTTTTGAGAGCGGTGATAGAGACTTCCAGCATCTCGTCATCGGGCTCCGACGTGGTCAGGCGCTGTAACGTTAGGTTCGGGGTAACCAATAGGCGAACCCAAGGACGATCGGTATGACGAGACGCCAGGCGGATGACCTCGTAAGCTACACCAGTCAGGACCGGCAGCAGCACCAGCCGGCTGGCCAGACGCCATAGCAGGGTGGGCGGGTTGAGGGGAGCGAAGATGAAGATGGAGAGGACAACCAAGGTCAAGAGGAAGGAGGTGCCGCAGCGGGCGTGCAGCCTCGGGAACCGCCGCACGTTCTTGACCGTAAGCTCCTCACCAGCCTCATAGGCATTGATCGTTTTGTGCTCCGCACCATGGTAGGCGAACACGCGTTTCATGTCGGGCATGAAGCTCACAAGCCACACGTACCCCACCAGGAAGAGGAGCCTGATCACGCCTTCCAGCAAGCTGTTGGTCCACCCCGAAGCGAGCGAGGTGTTGAATGAGCCCGCCAGAGCCGAAGGGAAGAGCATGAACAGCCCTATGCCGAGAACAACGCCGAACAGGGCGCTGGCCCAGCCGACCGGGCCGTTCAACGATACGTCTTCGTCCATCGCCACATCGGCGGCGGTGATCAACGAGCGGATGCCGAGGCCCATGGCGTCCCAGAGCATGACGAGGCCGCGCACAAAAGGGATCCGGCTGATAGGGCCGGAGTAGATCGTCTGATTCAGAACATCTTCTTCGACCACGATGTTTCCATCGGGGTCGCGGACAGCCAGGGCCATCGTACGAGCTCCACGCATCATAACGCCTTCAATGACGGCCTGACCGCCGTAGTTGAACTTCTCTGCCATAAGTGAGCTAGATCCTTTCTAAACCGGGTGACACACTGTAACAGAGAAGTCGGGACGGGACAGGACAGACAGGGGAGAAGGTAAGTCCTAACTGTCTGTCTGGGTCTTACGGAAGAGCTACCCCACCGGGGATCTTCTGCCACAATGCTAACGTGTTGTATTCAGTATTCTACCGGGATGAAGCGAGGCTGTCAACGAGGGGTGGCGCTTGCGGCAGAGCTGCATAGTGCCTGAGCCGTCGAAAGAGGATCACGCAACAGCGTATTCAGCACCTTCCTCATCGGCCAGCACGGCCTTGAGGGCGCAGATAGCGACTTCGAGCATATCATCGTCGGGCTCGCGAGTGGTCAGACGCTGTAATGCCAGGTTTGGCCCGATCATCCATTGCATCCAGGGCTGGTCCGCAAAGCGCGCCGTCAGACGGATGAACTCGTACGATATGCCGGCCAACAGCGGCAGCAGGGCCAGCCGGGTGACCAGCCGCCACAGCAGGGAGGGAGGATTGAGCGGGGCGAAGAGGAGAACCGAGATAACGACCAGGCTCAGTAGAAAGGATGTACCGCACCGCATATGAGCTTTTGGATAGCCGCGCACTGCATCGACCGTCAACTCTTCGCCGGCCTCGTAAGCGTTGATGGTCTTGTGCTCCGCGCCGTGATAGGCGAACACCCGCGCGATATCGGGCATGTGGCCGATGGCCCAGATGTAACCCACTGCCAGGATCAATCTCAAGGCGCCTTCCACGACGCTCATGAGCCATTCCACCGGTAGTACGGGCTCCAGCAAACCGGCCACGAAGGAAGGGAGAAGCATGAAGAGGCCCACGCCGAACGCTATCCCAATAGCACCGGTGCCCCAGCTCGTGGGGCCGGAGAGCGACGCCTCCTCGCCTACGGAGACGTCGGCCGAGGTCATCAGGGCCTTCATACCCAGCCCTAGGGCGTCCCAGAGCATGACGACGCCTCGTAGAAAGGGAATGCGGCTGATAGGACCGCGGTAGAGCATCTCGTTGAGCGGTTCTGTCTCGACCACGATGTCACCCGTCGGGCTGCGCAGCGCCACGGCCATAGTTTGCGAACCGCGCATCATGACGCCCTCGATGACGGCTTGGCCGCCGTAGTTGAAAGATTCTTCCGCAGAGTGGGTCTTCTGGTTCATAAGGCGATTCTACATCGTGCCATTCTCGCTGTCAACAGAGCGGCGGGCCTTCAGGCGAGAAGCGGAGGGCGTCGGTCACCGTCTCCCTCTGGACTCGAGGTAGGGCGCGTTAGGAATTTGGTCAGACGCTTTTCGTGGAGACGATACGCCTCTGATCCTAGAAGCAAAAAAGCCGGGTCAAAGGAACCCGGCCTCAAGAGCGCCATCAAACCCCGTCTGTCCTACCAGCCTTCCAGGTAATCCGACCACTCCTCGACGTGGTCCGCGTATCGACCAAAGAGGTACTCGGGCGTGGCCTTAGGCTCGAAAGGTTGGCGAAGCAGCTCCATGCTCGTCTCTGCCGGGGTACGGCCTCCCTTACGACGGTTGCACTCCGGGCAAGCTGCTACCAGGTTTTTCCAGTCGTAAGCCCCTCCCCGATGCCGGGGCATGACGTGGTCGAGGGTCAAGCGGTTCGACTTCTGCCCGCAGTACTGGCAGCGGTAGCCATCCCGCCGCAGGATTTCTCGTTTGCAGAGACGGACTCGTGGACGGGGCCGGTGGACCATGTAGACGAGTCGAATGACCGAGGGGCGCTCAAAGGTTTGGGACACCGTTCGGATCACCCCCCGCCCGTTCTCCAGTACCGAGGCTTTCCCGGCCAAGACCAGGCCCATCGCCCGCCTGGTATTACACACGTTGAGGGGTTCGTAGTTCCCGTTGAGTACTAGAACGGGATCGCCCAGCTTCCTCTTGATCCTGAACGCGCACCTCCTTGGGTCCTGCACACACTGCGTCCCGCTTGGGCTGCGTCGACTGTTTCAATGAAGGCCGGACACGTAACGATTACGCAATCGTGAGTATAACACAGTTAAGTCGAGCCGTCAACGCTCGCGCTCGCGCCACAGGTCAGCGAGTCGGTGGTACTTTTTCAGTTCATAGTAGGCCATCAACAGGCTCAAGCGTAGCCCGTGGATCCCCTCTTCCAGACCCCGCAGGGTCACGAAGCGCCACCAGAACTGGCGCACGAACTGTGTGTACGGTGTGTAGATATGCGGCTGAACGCCTTCCTCGAACAGAATCTGTGCGTCATACCGATTGTACCGCTCCTGGCGGGCCCTGAAATCCGCCAGATCGTCGTAGTTGTAGTGGATCAGTGGATTCTGCAAACGGCCTTCGGGCCCTTTCGCCACCGCAATCTCGTGGACTGGACGCTCCCAGTGGACGCAACCTTCCCGGAGGAGCCGTGCCTGGTAGTCCGGATACCAGCCGGCACCCTTGGTCAGCCGTCCGAAGATGTAGTTGTACCGAGGGATCCACCAGAGCACCTCCTCCGGATTCCGTCCAATCACGCTCTGAATCTCGGCAGCCAGCTCCGGTGTCGCCCTCTCATCGGCATCCACGAAGAGGATCCAATCCGCGTCTACCTGCTCCATCGCCGCATTATGGAACTGGGCGTAGTTCTCGAACGGGTGCTGAAGCACCTCTGCACCGGCGCTTCGAGCGAGTTCCACGGTTCGGTCGCTGCTGTAGCAGTCGAACACCACGCGGCGGTCGGCCCATGCGAGGCTCGTAAGGCAGGCCAGGATGTTCCCCTCCTCGTTCAGGGTGGGGACAATGGCGGCCAAAGTCATCGGGTCCTCTCCCACACCTGGACGATCCTCTCACAGGCGTCGACCATCCGCGGCGTAGCCCCTCTCATACGGCGACGCATACCGGCGCGAATCATCGCTTGCGCCGCTCGCCAGGTCAGCGGCCCGTGATGGCGTGCATACAGTCGCGCGCGGCTTGCCCAGAGATTGACGAAGGAGTCCACCGGGACCTGGGAGGTTGACTGTCCCGCGTGATGGATCACCTCCGCCGAGGGCGCACATAGGGCATCCCAACCGGCTTTCCGCATCCGCCAGCACCAATCGATCTCCTCACAGTACATCCGATATCCCTCATCGAGCAGTCCCACCTCCTCGATAGCTTCCCTGCGAACCATCATCGACGCTCCCAACGGATGATCGATGAGAAACGGCCGGTCGCCCTCGTAGAGACGCCGCGGATACCGTCCATTCAGGGACGTGTCGTATAGGCGCCGGGGAAGGGGGAAAAGCTCGAAGGCCAGCTGCAGAAGCCCGGGGAAGCGAAACGCGCTTTGCTGAAGCGTCCCGTCGGGGTAGAGCAGCTTTGCCCCTGTCACCGCGACGGAGGGGTCGCCATCCAGCGCGTTCAGCAGCGCTGCTGTCGCTCCCCGCTGCACGACCGTATCGGGATTCAGAAGCCAGATGAAGGCATTCCGTTCTGGCCTGTCGCCCGCGTGGCGTATCTCCTGGAGTGCAAGGTTATTGCCGGCCGCGAAGCCCAGGTTCTCGCTGCTGGCGATGAGACAGACGTCCGGGAAGGCGTCCTCCACCATCTCCGGCGTACCATCCGTTGAGGCGTTATCTACCACCCAGACCCGGGCGTCGGCTGCCGAGCGGTGCAGGTCAGCAAAGAGGGAGCGCAGGCACGAGGCCAGCAGCTCCCTCACGTTCCAGCTGACGATGACAACTGACAGGCGCGGCATGCGTATCCGGCACCGATCTATACGAACCGCTCCCGGATGTCGGCGCTCACGTAGTCCAGGATCGCCACCGTGATCGCGATGAACCAGACGGCGATACCCGCGGCGCGGAAGTTGAGCAGGCGGATGTACTGGATCAAGATGAAGCCGATTCCGCCGCCGCCGACGAGACCAACGACGGTGGACAGACGAACGTTGATGTCCCAGCGGTAGATAGAGAAGGAGACGAAGGGCGGGATCATCTGGGGCACCACGGCGTACATGATCGTCTGAAGTTGGTTCGCCCCGGTAGCCTGAATCGCCTCAATGGGACCAGGATCGATGCCCTCGATGGCCTCTGAGTAGAGCTTGCCCAGGGCCGCGATGGTGTGGACGGTCAGGGCGATGATGCCAGCGAAGGGGCCTAGGCCGACCCACTGAACTGCGATGACGGCCCAGATAAGGGGCTCAATGGCGCGGACGATGTTCATGAAGGCGCGGGTGACGTAGTAGATGACCATCGAGAACCAGGAGCCAGACATCAGGTTTCGGGCGGCCAGGAAACTGATAGGAATGGCAAAGAGAATGCCGAAGAAGGTGGCCATCATCCCTAGGAAGATCGTTTCGATCATGCGCTCGATACTGAGCAGCAGCGGCTCGCTCGGTATGAGGGGCCCTACCTCGGCGACCTGCCGTGCCTCTAAGTAATGAATCTGTGGGCCTCTTGCGCTAGGCGGGAGGAGACGGTACGGCATGATGACGTCGAGCTGAAAGGACCCCTCGTCGTCCGTTTCTATCGTAATATACTCGCCCTCCTGGCGGATGCGGAATTCGTTGCCAATGGGGTCCTCCCACCAGATCTGTGTCTCGGTGTTCGGGGCGAAGTTGCCGCCGGTCACGTTGAGTTCCGTGCCGGGCACGATATTGTTTTCCTCATCGAGGTCTGACAGCTCGCCGCACGTGGGCTCGGCCACCACCCAGGGCTGCTCAGGGTCTCTCTCCGGCGGCTCGGGTGGATCGTCAGTGCAGGGGACCTCAATCTCCGCTCGAGCGCTGACGGTCTCTGTCCGCCGCGTGACAGCGGCGTCCCAGGGCCACATGACCCGCGAGAACAAGGGCCACGTGTCAGGGAGGCCCGTCGCTGCCTGGTAGAGGTCGATCTCGCTGATCTGCCACCCCAGGGCAAAAAACAACATCAGGACGAGGATGAAAATCCAGAATACACCGCGCTGGTCCGGATGCGCCGACCGATAGGCATCGAGAGCGCTGACCAGCCAGAGGAGGATGGTACCCCCGATCATCAATCCGACGAAGAAAGGGTGGTCGCTGAAGGCCTCGGTCAGCTTGGCCATCGCCGTTGGTTCTCGGTGGGCCAGGGCGTCGATGCGCCAGGCGCTAAGGCCGACGATGCTCACGAAGGCGCCAAGGATGAGCAGGCCGCGCCAGACTCTGCGGGCCAGGATCTGCCCGACGCCGGGGAGGATAAGGGACGCCACAGCGGCTACGGGGGCGGACACGAGACTTCGTTTCTTGTCTTGCTCTGTTGACCGTGTGACCATTAGCTTCGCTCTCCCGGTGCTTGCGCTGCGCTGACCCGAACGGCCTCCTCGCCGTAGATCTCCTTGAACTCGTCATCGGACATCGCGCGGATCTGCTCGCGGGAGCCGCGATAGACGATACGGCCCGCGCGTAGGCCGATGACGCGAGACGCGTACTCTTGGATCAGGTCTAGGTAGTGGAGGCTGCAGAGAATCGTCATGTCCTCCTCCTGGTTCAGCATTTCAAGGTGATCGAGGATGGAGTGAGCGAGGACGGGGTCGAGACTCGCGACGGGCTCATCGGCCAGGATCATCTCGGGATCCTGCATCAATGCACGCGCGATGCCCACGCGCTGCTGCTGCCCGCCGCTGAGCTCATCCGCCCGTTTATGTGCCTGGTCTTCGATGCCCAGGCGCTCTAGAGCATCCATCGCCTTCTTCCGATCCTTCTTCGGGAATCGATGGAGCAGGCTGGGCCACTGACTGACATAACCCAGGCGGCCGCCCAGCACGTTGGTTATCACGGTGGATCGCCGGACGAGGTTGAAGTGCTGGAAGACCATGCCGATCTTGCGACGGATCTTACGCAACTCGCCACCGTCTGCGGCTGTGATATCCTGGCCCTTCCAGATGATCTGTCCTTCGGTGGGCTCGATGAGGCGGTTGATGCATCTCAAGAGCGTCGACTTGCCGGAACCGCTGAGACCGATAATGATGAGAAACTCACCTTCCTCCACGGTGAAGCTGACGTCCCGCAGGGCCACGGTTCCGTCATCGTAGATCTTGGTCAAGTTCTTGACCTCAAGCATGCTTCCTCCATTTCCTTGTTCGGGGATGGTGCAACAGGCTGCTTTTCAAATCGAGGGATGATCCGTTTCAAGGTTCACTCTCTTCTCATTGAGCTGTCGACAACGCGCAGTCGCCTGAAGCCGTTCAGGCATTTTGAGCTTGTCGAAGCCTGCGCAAGCAGACATCGTAGGCTTCGACATACTCAGAATGCAACAGGCTTATTCTGCTACGAAGGGGGGCTTAGCCCCCCTTCGTACGGATCCTATCCAGATGTACGTCAGTCCTGCTGCAGGTCCTCGATGCTCACGCCCGAAGCCTGAAGCACCTGGCGGAAAGGATCATAGAACTCGTCGCCGTGCCTCTCTAAGCCGGCCCAACTGTAGGCCGTGTCGAGAGCCTCTTGGCCCTCCTCCGTCTCAGAGATGGCAAGGAGCCCATTGACGATCTCCTCCTTCACCTCCTCGTCGAAGTCCGGAGCGAATTGGACGCCGTCGTTGGGGATGTCGGCGGTCACGTGGAAGACGACGACCTTCTCCATGACGTCGGGCTGCTCTTCCTCGAGCGTGCCGCGAGCATCGACGTAGGTGGCCCCGGCATCGCAGTCGCCGTTGTAGACGGCGGCGACGACGGCGTCGTGGCTTCCGGCGTCGACGATCTCCGCCAGGTCCTCCTGAGGGTTGATGCCCTCAGCCCGCATGGAGAGGCTGGGGATGATCCAGCCGCTGGTGGAGAGGGGGTCGGGGCGGCAGAAGGTCTTTCCTTCCAGATCCTCGATGCCGTCGATGCCGCTGTCCGCCTGAGTGATAAGCTGGCCGTTGTACGTCGGGCTGCCGAAGCGGAGGGCGACCAGCTCGGCCTCGACGTCGCAGCGCTCGTTGGCCAGGACGTAGGCAAAGGTGGCCAGGGAACCCATCTGAGCCTTGGGCGGATCGGCGCACATGGCCTCGATCACGCCGGCGTACTCCGTCGCGACGTTCGTCTCGAAGTAGAGACCGGTCTCGTCATTGAGTAGGTCGGCTACTTGCTGAGCCCCGGTGGCGACCTGCTCGGTCTCGCCCGAGGGAACGAACGACCAGATGATGGGATTGTCCTCCGAGCCCAATTCCGGCTCTCCAGGCCCACAGGCGCTGAGGGCGACCATAGTGCCGACCACCATCAGCGTGAGCGCAGCTATAAGAATCTTCTTCGACATGTCTATGCTACCTCCTTTTGGATAGGTATGTATGGACCGAATACGGGAGAACTACGAGTATAGATTGCGAATGAACGTCACAGAGCGGTTCGTTAGCCATGGTGCCGAGGTGATTTCCTTGCTATCCCTCCTTTTTCTCATTTAACGGCGCCCTCTTCGCACCGGCAAAGCCAGAGTCAGGTCCTCAGCCTCGCGCTTGATTGAGCAGACGATGCCCCCGTCATTGTCTCACACGCGTGTTAATAGCGTGTTAAGGAGGTGCCGGGCGTCCACCTGCAGCCTCCCTATCATATCTTTGAAGACGTTCGGGCGCAAGTCACGATCACCTCAAAGGTGTAGCTATGGTACCTCGATGAAGAGCGAGACCGGATCGACGCGGTCGTTCACCGGTGAGATCTCTACGTCCTCGTGGATCAGTCCGGCCCAGCAGTACTGTTCCTGGCGGGCCTTCACGACATCGACGAAGCGGATCCCGCCCGTCACAACGGCGCGCGTGAAGGGCGGCAGGTAAAGGTACCCGTCTCTCTCTTCCAGGACGCTCTCGTCACCCACGGCCCAGCGCCAGGGGTAGTTCGTCGTCGCGTTCTCGCAGTGCACTGCCACACGGAAGACGCCGGATTGAATGTACTCCCCCAACGTGGCGTAGTTCTGGTCACTCTCATAGACGGTGCCCGGGGAGGGACCACTGGTGCGAATGGGGGCAGGGCTGTCGTTCTCGACCGTCAGCGTGAAGTACAGCGTCTCGCCGAGCGGGATGCTCTCTGAGGACCACTCGACCTCGCCGTTAAAGATGTAGGCCATCGGGACGCCGCCTTCTTGGATCGTGAGCGTGCTGGTAGTCAGCGTACGCTGTCCGATGGCGTCCTCGGCTTCCGCGTAAACGGTGTAGGTGCCGTCCGGTGGCGGCTGTGCGCCGTCATCGACGCCAGCGTCATAGTCGAAGGCGTAAAGGCCGGCCTGTCCTTCGCGAGCCAAGGTCTGCTCGTCCCGCTCCACCGGATAGCGGGTTCCCTCCTGGTCAAGCAGATAGACATCGAGAGATGTGTCGTCCTTCGAGAGGGCGACGTTGAGCTTAGCCCGGTCGCTGATACCATCCCGGTTAGGTGTGAAGACCGGTGGCGACACAGAGAAGTTGTGCAGCTCTGGCAGTGTTGCGTCGGCGTCCTCCACGGTCAGCTCGCCGGTCACCCTCTCCGTATGTCCTGTCTCGTCCCGCGCTTCGACGGTCCAGGTGTAGTCTCCATCCTGGAGTACCCGTTGCTCGACGCCAAACTCGGTAAACGATTCGGTTGGGAGGATGTAGCCATGGACTACACCAGAGAAGAGAACCTGATACGGTTTCTCGACGGAGGGGCCACGACGAGCGTGATCGCGGAACGTATACTTCCTGCCTTCTTGATCTTCAAAACGAATCGAGATTTCAGCACTGCGGTTAAGATTGTATGTGATCCTCAAAACGTCCGTCTTACCGTCTGCGTTGGGGGTGATGTGGTCTCTGTCGAAAGAGACATTGGTCAGAAGGGGTTCCTCTCCACAAGCGGCTACGGTCAGAGCGAGCCCCAGCACCACCGCAAACAGCCATAGACGATAACGGTTTCGCAACGTGTTTCACCTCCTTACCCGGATGCAAGTTTACCATGAATTGACGAATTGGTAAAACCCGTCGTCGATCGACCCGATTCGCTGTCTCCAGCTCGGCGCCGCGATAGAGGAGACGGGCGCGATGACTTGCACTCCTTGTCGGAATAGGTACAATCGTCGGCTGAAGCAGCGTCCAGGGCGCCGCGGGTCGTTGGGTGAAGTCACGGCTGCAAGCAACGACCTGGAGACGGTCTTGCCTCTGGGCGCTTCCTTAGGTTGGGGACACTAGGATGGAAGGACTATGGATTACGTAGAAGCTATTGCCTATCTGCACAGCCTTACGGACTACGAAACGAAACGCGTCAGACGGTACACGCCCGAGGCGTTCAATCTCGCCCGGATTCAGCGTCTCCTGGAGGCCGTCGGTAACCCTCATCAGAGCTTCCGATCCGTGCACATAGCTGGCACGAAGGGAAAGGGATCCACGTCGGCGATGATCGAGTCCTGCCTGCGGACGGCTGGATTTCGCACCGCTCTCTATACCTCGCCGCACCTGCACACCTTTCGAGAGCGGATTCGTGCGGGCGGAGAGAAGATCGGCCGGGATGAGGTTGTTGGTCTGGTCAAGGAACTCCAACCGTTGGTCGAGCGCAGGCCAGCATTGACGACGTTTGAGGTCATCACCGCTATGGGGTTCCTTCACTTCGCTCGCTCCGCTGTCGATATGGCCGTCGTCGAGGTGGGGCTCGGCGGGCGCCTCGATGCCACCAACGTCTTGACTCCCGAGGTGGCTGTCATCACGTCGATCAGCCTCGATCACACCTATCTATTGGGAGATACGCTGGGCGAGATTGCGCAGGAAAAGGGCGGAATCATTAAGCCGGGTATTCCGACGGTCAGTGCTCCTCAGCGGGCCGAAGCGATCCAGGCTCTGGAGAGGATCAGTCGAGAGCGCGACGCCGAGTTGGTCGAGATCTGCCGGGATTGGGATTACGAGACTGGGCCAGCCGACCGGGAGGGCCAGACCTTTGCGGTGCGGCGCGTCGTGGACGGTGGATCGCCCCTGGATGGCGACTACTGGATCCCTCTGCTGGGGCGCCATCAACTGGAGAACGCGGCTGCGGCCGTTGCGACTCTGGACGTGCTTCGCCGCAGAGGCTTTGAGATCCCGGCCGACGCTGTTGATCAGGGATTGCGAGAGGTGCAGTGGCCGGGACGTATGGAGATCCTAAGTCAGGATCCCCTGGTGGTCGTCGATTGCGCTCACAATCCTTACTCGGCGCGGACGCTGCGCGATGCCTTGGAGGAGTGGTTTCCCGACCGAAACTGGGTGATGGTTTTTGGGGCATCGGCCGATAAGGATGTCGCAGGGATGTTGGAGTCGCTGGTGCCGATCAGCGACTACACCATCGTCACCCGCGCCGATCATCCCCGAGCTATGGCGCCTATCGAACTGGCGGACATCGTGGCAGACGTGGGGGGTGGGGCGGAGGTTAGCTTGAACGTGCGGAAGTCGCTCGACCGCGCTCTGGCGATGATGGATCCGGACAACGGCTTGCTCGCGACGGGATCGATCTTCCTGGTGGCCGATTTGCGCGAGGCGTGGGCGCGTCACACAGGGCTGCCTCTGCCGGAGGGGGACGGCGAGTAGGTCGCTCCAGCTCCGTACAGCAAGAAGCCTCAGGGAACTCAGCCTCTGAGGTTTCTTAGTTTGAGTTGTGCTCCGGCTGTTTCGGCCTGCCATGTCTACCCGCGCCGAGTGGATAGAGGGCAGCGTATCTTCGCCGGCTTAGGTCCGGTAAGGCGTATCAAAAGCTTCGGCGTATGACTTGATGTCG
>Ga0207797_1000680_pt1 | contig 26000 bp, 29 predicted proteins | sample PRCRCaboRojoPR_6_FD_187275 | JGI IMG/M metagenome (GOLD analysis project Ga0207797, IMG submission 187275) | Marine sediment microbial community from Cabo Rojo, Puerto Rico - PR CR 10% Liquid 1 (SPAdes) | ecosystem: Environmental > Aquatic > Marine > Coastal > Sediment | place: Cabo Rojo, Puerto... | reverse complement strand
GGCCACCTCGTTGCCCGGGCCGTCCAGCAACGCCCCGTTCTCGACGCGGGCGAGCGCAGTCGGGGCGTTGATGCCAGCGTTCACCGCCAGTTTCTCCCAGAGCCGTCGGGGCATGTCGTCAGCGACGGTGGTCTCCATCGCGTCGGCGAACGCCGCGCCCACCCGGTCGGCCGCCGCGCTCTCGCCGCCCTCGTGCGGCCCGAGGACCACCTCGCCGACGCCGGTACAGCGGACGACGCCGGGTTCCGGGCGCAGCGCACCGTACGTGCAGGTCCCCGCCAGCACCCTATCGAGGTGTGCCGCGAGCGTCGCCTCGTTCCCCATCCCGTTGCCGAGCGAGAGGGTCACGTCCGGCACCCCGACGAGTTCGCGGGCCGCCGTCTCGGTGTCGAAGGCCTTGGTCGTCACCACCGCGAGTTCTGCGTAGTCGGGGACGGTCGTGCGGGCCTCGGGGTTGACCGTGAACTCCAACGCGCCCGTCACGCGGAGGCCGGACTCGCGGACGGTCGAGACGTGCGGGTCGCGCCCGACGAGCGTCACGTCGTGGCCGGCACGGGCCAGTAGCCCGCCGACGAGGCTCCCCAGACTCCCGGCACCGAAGACGAGGACGTCCATACCAGGCGGTGGCCGCCCGCCACGAAAACAGTCACGTTCACGGGCCCCCGCTCAGTCCTGTTGCCAGTAGTAGAGTTCCTCCTTGGGTGAGCCACAGGACGGGCAGGTCTCCGGGAGGTCCATCCCCTCCAGCCGTCCGAGTTCGCCACACTCCCAGCAGCGCCAGTGGAGTTCCTTCACCCCGGCCTTGCTGCTGGCCTCGTGTTCCATCGACATGGCCACGACACCCTCCGTGGTACTGACGTAGAAGCCGTGTTCGTCGAGCCCGCGGACGCTCCCGAGTTCGTTCCCCTCGTCGTCGTACACCGTCTCGCCGAAGCTGATGCGTCGCTCGGTATCATCGTGGCTCTGGCTCATTGCACCGTGTGGTACGGTACCGTGGGACTTAAAATGGTCGTCGAAACGAGAGGTTGCTCACTGGGGTGGGACGGTCACTCTCGACCGAACGACGCTGTCGGTCGTCGTCTCGCCCATCCGCCGCCAGCTTTTGCTCGCTACGCGGTCTCACTCCGTTCGACCGCACCGGTCGCAGAAACTGGCGTAAACGTCCGCGACAGCACTCACTCGGTCGTCGTCTCGTCGATCTCTTTCTCGCCGCGGTGGATAGCAGCGCCGTCCTGTGCCACCTTCTCGGCGAGGACGGCACACTTCAGGCGCATCGGTGTCACCTCGACGCCGAGCAGTTCCAGGACGTCGTCCCGGTCCAGTTCGTCCACCTCGTCAAGCGTCATCCCGTGGAGCGACTCGGTGAGGAGACTGGCGGAGGCCTGCGAGATGGCACAGCCGTCGCCGACGAACGACACCTGCTCGATGCGGTCCTCGTCGTCGAGTCGCACGAACATCTTGATGGTGTCGCCGCACATCGGGTTCTCGCCCACGTGTTCGAAGGTGGCGTCCTCGAGTTCCCCGTAGTTACGCGGGTTCTTGTAGTGGTCGAGGATCTGCTGGCGGTACATGTCGGAGCCGGTTCCCATCGTTACCCGTCGTTGGTGTGTGGTCCGGAAAAGGGTAGCGGGTGGGTGGCGCGAACAGTGCGGGACCGGCGGTCCCGCTTCACGTCGGCACTTCGTGCCGGCGACGGAGTGAGCGCCGCCTCGTAGCGAGCGGCGGTTTCACCGCAGCGAGCGAACTCCCGTCGAATCACGGCGCCGTCGCAAAGCCGATAACCTCCCCACCGCTACCCGGTGCAATGACAGCGGAGTCGGCCGACGACGACGCGGACGTGAGCGTCGCGGCCGTCGGGGGGACCCGCCTCTCGGCCCCGGGGACGTTCACGCTCATCTGGGGGGTGTCGGCGCTGGCGTTGCTGGCCATTGACGCCGCGGACGGCGTCGGCGCGGTCGAGGCGTTCGCGGCCGCAACGGGCCTCGTGGGCCTCCTCGCCGTCCTCGGGGACCTCCTGTTCGACCGTCGGCCCGGGGCCACCGTCTTCCTGTTCATGGGCGTCCCCGCGCTACTGGGGGCCGGCCTCGCGGGGTTCGGGGGGACCCTCTCGACCGCAGCGGGTCTCGGCGTCGTCGGGGTCGCCACGCTCGGCCGTGTCTCGGGGTTGCCGGGAGAGTCGGCCCCGGAGACGGAGTCGAACCCGGAGCCGGAGGCGGCTGGTGACGCCGACGAGGAGGGCTGACTCAGACGGCCGTCGAGAGTTCGTCGTCGCGTCGCTGTGCCGTCTTGGCCGCGTCGTAGGCCGCGTACAGCCAGATGGCCGGCACGAGCAGGAAGCCGACGAGGACGAACAGCGAGAGCAGCGAGAGGACGAACGAGACGGCGAAGAACAGGCCCATCTCGACCTCGCGGGCGTAGACGTGCCCGAGCCCGGGGAAGACGGCAGAGAGCAGGACGGCGACGAGCGGGTTGCGCCCGTCCAGCAGCCCCTCGACGGCGGGCGAGTTCGGCGGCGGGCGCTGGCGGACGCCACACTCGGGACATATCTCGGCCGCGCGGCGGATCTCCGCGCCGCACTCGCGGCAGTAGACGGTCGCCGACTCGGTCTCGGTGGCGGACATAGCTATCCCGGAGCATCGCAACGGGAATAAAGCTCGTGTGAGCGTCAGACGACTCGAATCCGGACGGTGAACGACTCGCGCACCCGGTCGTCCCCGTTCGCCACGGACACGTCGTACCCGAACTCGCCGTCGGGCGCGTCCCCGGCCACTTCGACGACGAGTTCGCCGGTCGCGTCCCGTGGTCGGTCCCAGTACCAGATGGGCGGGAAGCTGTCGGCCTGCGAGGAGGGCGTCGGCGTCACGTCGGTCCCGACCAGCGAGACGTACTCACCGTACCCGTCCGGGACCGGCGGGAGGAAGCGGAACTCGGTGACGTCCGTCGCCTCGGCGGTCAGCGTCACCCGGTCGCCGGGCGAGACGGTCGGTTCGTCGCCCGAGACGGTGGGTGGGCCGCTCGCGCCGGGCGAGGTGAGACACCCCGCTACAGCGGTGAGGACGCCGGTAGCCGCCGCGAGGTAGGTCCGTCGGTGCATACCCTCGACTCTATCGCGTCCTGTGCAATCTCTCGTGGCGGTTCAGACGGACAGCTGACCGATAGCGGACCGGGCTGTCGCGGCGCGGGGGCGGTGCGGTCCAGCACACCGACCCGCGGCGAGCGAAGCGACCCACGCCTCTTTCGTGAACGTTTCTACACTCGGTCCGGCCTTCGGCCGACCACTCGTGTAGAAACGTTCAGTTGAAGATCGCTCGGGCTTCGTCGACCGCGTCGACCAGCGCATCGACCTCCTCGTTCGTGTTGTAGAGGTAGAACGACGCTCGCGCGGAGGCACCGACACCGAGCACGTCGTGGAGCGGCTGGGTGCAGTGGTCGCCGGCGCGGATGGCGACACCGTAGTCGTTGACGATGGAGGCGAGGTCGTGGGCGTGGACGCCGTTGAGGTTGAACGCGACGAGGCCGCCCCGGTCGTCGCCCGGCGGACCGTACACCTCGACGTCACCGAGTTCGGTCAGGCGGTCGTAGGCGTACTCGGCGAGCTGCTCCTCGTGGCGCTGGATGCGCGCCATCCCGATGTCCGAGAGGTAGTCACAGGCCTCGGCGAGCGCGATACCCTCGGAGATGGAGGGGGTGCCGGCCTCGAACTTCCAGGGGAGTTCGTTCCACTGGCTGTCCTCGAACGTGACCTTCACGATCATGTCGCCGCCGTACAGGTAGGGCTCCATCGCCTCGAGGACGTGCTCCTTGCCGTAGAGCGCGCCCGACCCGGTCGGACCGCACATCTTGTGTCCGGAGAAGGCGAGGAAGTCCACGTCGAGGTCCTTCACGTCGACGGGGCGGTTCGGGACGGACTGGGCCGCGTCGGCGAAGATCAGGGCGTCGTGGTCGTGGGCGATGTCGGCCAGCTCGCGGACGGGGTTGACCGTCCCGAGCGTGTTCGAGGCGTGGACGACGCTCACCATCTCGGTGTCGTCGGTGATCATCTCGGCGGCGGCCTCCATGTCGAGGTAGCCGTCCTCGGTGATGGGGACGTACTTGCACTCCGCGCCGGTCCGCTTGGCGATCTGCTGCCACGTCACGAGCGAGGCGTGGTGTTCCATCTCGGTGGTGACCACCTCGTCGCCGGGGCCGAGTTCGTTCAGGCCCCACGCGTAGGCGACGAGGTTCATCGCCTCGGTGGTGTTCTTCGTGAAGACGATCTCCTCGCGGCCGTCGGCGCCGACGAAGTCGGCGACGGTGTCGTGGGCCTCCTCGTAGGCGATGGAGGCCTCCTGGCTCAACTGGTGGATGCCGCGGTGGACGTTCGCGTTGTACTCGTAGTAGTACTCCGTGATGGACTCGACCACCTGCTCGGGCGTCTGCGAGGTGGCGGCGTTGTCGAGGTAGACGAGCGGGCCGCCGTTGACCTCGCGGTCGAGGATGGGGAAGTCCTCGCGGAGGCGTTCGACGTCCAGCGGCTCGACCTGCTGGGTTCCCATTGGATGGATATGTGGCCCGGAGGTAAGTCACTCCTTCGGTCGGCCTAAACCGGGGCGGACGACTCGGAATCGGTCACGTCGCGCAGTAGCCGTGCTTCCGGATGCACTCGCGCATCCCGTCCTCGGAGTCGTGTTTGTGCAGGGTGGTCGGTGTATCGCAGAAGAACGTCTCGCCGTCGAAGCGGAGCGTCACCTCATGGTCGCTCCCGAGGAACTCCGTGCGGATGGTGACCCGTTTGCCCTCGCGCAACTGTTCGAGCAGTTCGTCCGTCGCACAGTCGCCCGCCTCGATGACCGGACTCATGCTCGACGAACTGGTGGGGCCCGATATTGAGCGTTCCCCCGCTCCCGGGGGGTTTCGCGCCACAACCGCACATCCGCCGCCCCTACTTGCGTTACCGGCGGTAACGTACTATCGTGGTGTGACCCACCACGTGAGCACCGATGTCGAGTACGAACGACCACCCCGCCTCCGCCGATAGCCCGCCCGAGCCCCCGCTGTACGCGGCCCTCGAACTGGAAGACGGTGACCTCGTGGTCTACGACGCGGCGAACCACCGCGCGTGGCTCCAGTCGAACCGGACCGTCTCGCTGGCCGCCTTCGCCTAGACGCCCGTCCCCGCCGCCGTCAACCGGAGTCCGACGACCCCGAGCAACAGGAGCGTCCCGGCGGTCAGGTACCGGTCGGGCACCCGCGTCCGGCCAGCCCCGCCGAGCGTCACGCCGACCAGCCCCGGCACCACCGCCAGCACCGAGAGCGAGAGCGACCCAGCCCCGTACAAGCCGAGGGCGAACGCCGCCGCCACCCTGACACCGGAGACGCCAACGAGCACCATCGCCAGCACGCCCACGAACGTCGAGCGGTCGAGGTCCAGCGTGTCGAGGTAGGCGACCACCTGCACGCCGACGTTCGAGGCGCCGAAGGTGATCCCCGAGAGCAGTCCAAGCACGGCCTTCACCGGCGCCCCGGGGAGCCGACAGAACGCGTCGAACCGGGCTCGTCCGGGGACCGTGAGGTACGGCTGTTTCGTCGTCACGTAGCCGAGCGTCAGCAGGCCGAGTGCCAGCGCCAGCGCCCGCCGGGGGATGCTGTCGAGCAGTGCCATCCCGAGCAGGGTGCCGACCACCGCGGCGCCGAGGTACGGCCAGAACCTGCGGAGACAGGAGCGGAGTCCCGCCCGGTCCAGTTCGCGGAGCAGCGAGAGGTTCGCCGCCAGCGTCGGGAGTATCATCACGACCACGGCCGTCGCCGGGTCGAGGACCGTCGCCAGCAGCGCCGTCCCGGCGATGCCGTAGCCGAACCCGGCGAGCCCCTTCACGACGCCTCCGAACGCGACGATGGCGACGACCAAGGCGAGCGTCGACGGCTCGACACCGCCCAGCACGGCTCAGACGTCCCGTGGCTCCGCGAGGTGCTCCTGCCCCCACGCCTGCATCGCCGAGATGACCGGCTCCAGCGACTCCCCCCGCTCGGTCAGCGTGTACTCCACCCGGAACGGCTTCTCGCTCACCACGTTCCGGTTCACGAGGCCGTGTTCCTCGAGGTCCTCCAGACTGTCCGAGAGCACCTTCGAGGAGACGCCGTCGACGGCCTCCTTCAGCGCGTTGAACCCGAGCCCACCGTCCCGGAGGAGACGGTGGACGATGACCGGGTGCCACTTCCGGCCGAGGATGGTGGCGGTGGAGGTGAGGGCACACCACTCCTCGCCCGCACACCACACCTCCAGTCGCTCTGGCTCCTGACTCATACCCGACGGCAAGCACTCGCGTCACATAAGGTTACCTCACGAAACCCGATGGTCCGAAGAAACGACGGACGGACCCCGTCCGGACGCCGCCGGTCGCCCGTCGGGCGTCGTGGACGTGGCTGACTCACGCCACGTCGCCGAACTCGTCGATGCGGCTGTGGACGTAGGCACACCACTCGTCCAGCGTCTCGTGCATCAGGTCGCGTGCCTCGTCGACCGGGGTGGCGGTGTACTGGTAGACGTGGCCACCGGAGTCGAGGAGTCGCCGTTCGCGGCCGGCGAGCCCCTTCTCGCGGAGGGTCGTGAGCGACCGGTTGACGTTCGAGCGGTCCCGGTCGACCACGTCGGCGAGTTCGGCGACGGTGCTGCCCGGGTGCTCTGTCAGCGCGAGGTAGGTCCGGACCTCGTGTTGCTGGACGTCGAACACGCAGGCCATCACCTCCTCGAAGGCCGGTTCGCCCTCGACCATCAGGTCGCGGAACCGCGCGGGACTCGGGTCCGTTCGCATGACGGGCAGTTGGAGCGTTCGGGCGATAAAGCCACGCGTTACCCGGAGGTAAGCCGGTCGTGCGCCCGGGTGACCGACGCGTCGAACCCCTTGGGGTGTCGTGCGCCCGTGTGGCCAGACCGCCGAGACGCACGGCCGGGGTACCCCTAACGGGAACAGCCGCCACCCTCAACCCGTGATGGACCGACGACAGCTACTCCGGCTCGGCGGCCTCGCACTCGCGGGCTCGCTCGCCGGCTGTTCGAGTCAGTCCGGGAGTGACGGTTCGCCGACGCCGGCGTCGACCGACCCCCCAACGGCGACGGCGACTTCCACGGACGCACCGACCGCCACCGAGGGGGGCGAGGCCCCGCCCGGCGCGGACGTCCTCGGCGGTCCGGACGACCTCCAAGGGGACACCGACCTCCGGGCGGCGACCCTCGAGTCCGACCAGGGGGCCGGCCAGTTCGTCTTCACCCCGGCCGTCGTCTGGGTCGAGGCCGGCACCACGCTCACGTGGGCCATCGAGGGCGCCAGCCACTCGGTGACGGCCTACGCGGCCGCCAACGACAGGCCACAGCGCATCCCCGAGGGGGCGGAGTCGTTCGACTCGGGCGTCCTCGCGGCCGGCGAGACGTTCTCGCACACGTTCGAGGACCCCGGTGCGTACGACTACTACTGCACGCCCCACGAGGGACTCGGGATGGTCGGTATCGTCGTCGTCGAGGAGGCGACGGGCCCGGGGACGACACCGCCCGAGCAGGTGGAGGGTGAGGCCGCCAGCCACCTCCGGATGCAACTCGAGGCGGCGGGCATCAAGGCCGCCAACGGTAGCACCAGCGCCTACGACTGGGCGACGGCCACGTTCGACGCCTACTGGTACTCGCTGTACAACATGAGCACGAACGTCGCCATGTCCGGCAACGGGGTGACGTTCCCGGCCACCGAGGCGCAGCGAGAACAGTTCGAGCAGCGACTCCCGGCGATGCTGGAGGCGGCGGGCGAGGACGCCCCGCCCGTGAAGAACCCGAACCTGAACGTGCTCCCGTTCACGGCGGGCTCACCGGCGTTCACCCGGCGACCGGTGCTCTCGGGCGAGGACGGCCGTCCGGACGCGAGCACGCTCCAGTGGGACACGAGTCAGTCATCGATGGTCGTCTCGCCCGCCTCGGTCGCGTGGACCCACCTCAAGGGCGTGACGTGGGCGAAGAACTTCCAGAACCACTTCGACGTCCTGCCCGACTCGCTCGCGGCGGAGTTCCGTTCGATACTGCTCTCGACGCTCGCACAGGTCGGCACCGCCGCCGCCCTGGTGCGGGGTGGCCCGCAGGGGAACGGCCTGCTGACGAAGAACGACGACGACCTGCTGCTGGTCGGTGGCGTGAACCCGGTGGCGGGCGAGGTGATCGACGATACCTCGCGGCCGACCGACCACCTCGCGATGCTCTGGTTCCTCTCCGACCTCGTCTCGCTGGCGCAGGGTGGCTGGTTCGGCTACGAGAACCCCGAGCCCCTGATTCCGTCCGAGAACGTCCAGCGACTCGCCGACGGGATGGCCAGGACCACCACGAACGCCTTCACCCCCGGCGACGTCGTCGCCGCGGGGTCGACGCGCGACCTCGGCGTGGCCCTCGGCGCGCTCGGCTGGTACGGCACCCACGCCGGGAGCGCGGAGCTGGAGACGAGCACCGCCGCCTACGCCGACGCGCTCGCCGCCGAAGTGTCCGCGAACCTCGCGGGCGACGGGAAGGTGGAGAACGGCACCGAGAACCAGGCGGCCACACAGGGCGCGGTGGGACAGGGACTCGTCTGGGCCTCCGAGATCGACGGCGTGGACCACACCTCGCTCGCGGGCGACGTACTCGGCTACCTGCGCGAGGAACTCTGGGACGACGACGCCGGCACCTACGCGAGCGGCACGGACGTGGACACCTACCGCATCACCGCCCGCGACGCCGGGGACATCACCGGCGGGCTGAACGCCGCTGACGCGGTACTCGGCCAGTCCGGGGTCAAGGCGGCGTTCGCCCGCTTCTTCGACGAGACGTTCAACCGGGGGCGACTCCAGCGGGCCCAGCGTCCCCCCTCGCGGAACACGGACGCCGACCACGTCCTCCCACTCCCGCCGACGGCCGGCGGCGAGTTCGGACAGGCCGCCGTCTACAACGGGGCCGTCGAGTACGACACCGCGGCCGACGAGTGGACGGTCGTCGACGACCGGTTCTACACCGCCGACGCCCTCTACCTCGCCACCCAGGACATCTGGGTCGGCAACTGGGGCGGCCAGTTCTACCAGGGGCGAGGCGTCCCGGGGCAGAACGACACGCCGAGGTGAGGACGACGGGTCCCACGCCCCCTCGGCAACTGGTACGACCCGCGTACGGGAGACCGAGGGTGTCGCCAGTGACTCGATGTCGTGCGTCGGCGTCACCGCTCGCCCGCCGAACCGTCGCCGTCGACTGCCACCGTGGAGACGACGAGTCGCCGGAGTCCACGGCGAAGCAGCCCGCCCGCAGCCGGCTGGGAGATGTCGAGTTCGTCGGCGACCTCCTCGAGCGTCGCCCCGCGTGGCTCGTCGAAGTACCCCATCTCCAGCGCGAGCAGTATCGCCTCCCGCTGGTCCGCCGTCAGGCTGGACTCACCGCCGCCGGCGCCCCCGTAGTCGCTCACGCGTTCGAGGACGAACCCGATGTCGTGGTCGGTCGCGTACTCCCAGAGCGACGCCAGCGCCTCGCGGTCGGGGAGCCACACCCTGACCGTCCAGGCCGTCCCGTCGTTCGTCCAGTCGAGCGAGATGCCGTTCACCGCGGCGATGGCCACCGAGAACACCGTCGCCTCCGGGCTGTACTCGAACCGATAGACGGCCTCGTCCCCGCTGTCGACGACCTGCTCGAACCCGTCTATCGTGTGGTCGTGCTCCAGCGCCCGCTCGAACCGCTCGAAGTCGTCCGTCCGGACGGTGAACAGGTGGCCCCCGAGGTTCGGGACGGTCCCGGCCCCGGCGACCGGCTGGACCGTCGCCGTCTCGTCGCGGGCGACCGTCTCGGTCAACGCCAGACCCGGGGACTCGACCCGGACCGTGGCTGTCACGTCGCTCATGGCTCTCGATCCGGCCTCGTACCGACGTGAGACGGTAGCAGGCGGCGGCGTATCAATCGCTCGCCCGGGGCGGACGTCGCGACGACCCCCGCGAGGATCAACAGCGCGCCGACGCCGACCGACACCGTCAGCCCCTCGTCCAGGACGACGACCCCCAGCAGGACGGTCGTCAGCGGTTCGCTCGTGCTGAGGATGCTCGCCCGACTCGCCTCGATTCGGGCGAGGCCTTCGGTGAACAGCACGACCGGGACGACGGTCCCGACGACGGTGACGCCGGCGATCACCACCCAGCCGTCGGCCGACGCCGGGACGGTCAGCGACCCCGCGGTCGCACTGTAGGCCAGCACCGTGGCCGTGACGCCGAGGAAGACGTACGCCACGTGGACCAGCGGGTCGACGTCGTCGACCATCGCCCGGGTGCCCATGGTGTAGACCGTGTAGCAGAGGGAGGCCAGCGCGACCAGCAGGACCCCGGCACCCGCGACCAGCAGGCGGTCGCCCACCACGACGAGGGCGACGCCGACGGTGGCCGCGAGGAGTGCGAGCAGTTTCGGCACCGTCAGCGGCTCCTCGAGCAGGAGGGCTGAGGCGACGGTCACCTGGATCGGGTAGGTGAACAACAACAGGGCAGCCACCCCGGCGGAGAGCCACGCCAGACTCTCGAAGTACGCCAGCGACATGACCGCATAGACCCCCCCGATGCAGAGCTCCAGTCCGACCACGCGCCACGGCGGGCGGGTACCCCCGCCGTCGGCGAGCAGGACGCCCCAGAGGAGGCAGGTGGCGACGAGGAACCGGCCGGCGAGGAGGGTCGTGACGGGGAGGTCGACCGCGACGGCCTGTTTGCCGAAGATGCCGAGCGTTCCGAAGAGGGCCGCGGCGAGAACCGTGAACAGGAGACCGGTCGTTCGCTGGTGCATACACGAGACGTGGCCGAGGAGGCGCACCGGGGTGGCGGCTATACTCATAACCCGTTTTAGAATCTACGGCGTCCCCCGGCACGCCCCTCAGCAGCGCGAGAGCCGACACCCGTCACCCACCGATGTCCGACCAGCCGGGGACGACCGTCGGTCACCGCGGCCGGCCCGACCCTCCGCCATCGAACCCCCTTTCACCTCCCCCGTCGACCCCGTGATATGGGAACGCAGACCCGCCGCTGGCATCTCGCCGCCCGCCCCGAGGGCGAACCGACGCGCGAGGACTTCGACCTCCGCGAGACCGAGCTCGCCGACCCCGGCCCGGGCGAGGTACTCGTGAAGACGCGCTACCTCTCGGTCGACCCGTACATGCGCGGGCGGATGCGCGACGCCGAGTCCTACGCCGAACCGTGGGACGTGGGCGACCCGATGCGTGCCGGTGTCGTCGGCGAGGTCGTCGAGTCGAACGACGACAGCCTCGCGCCGGGGGACGTGGTCAACGGCGAACTCGAGTGGTCCGAGTACAGCATCGCGGCGGGCCACACACTCCGGCAGGTCGACGCGGACCTCGCGCCCGTCTCCACGGCACTCGGGGTCCTCGGGATGCCGGGCGCGACGGCGTACTTCGGCCTGACCGACGTGGGCGAACCCACGCCGGGCGACACCGTGGTCGTGAGCGGGGCGGCCGGCGCGGTCGGCAGCGTCGTCGGCCAGATCGCCCGCATCGGCGGCTGCGAGGTCGTCGGCATCGCCGGCAGCGACGAGAAGACGGCGTGGCTCACCGACGACCTCGGCTTCGACCACGCCATCAACTACAAGACCGAGAACGTCGGCAAGGAACTCCGCGAGGCCGTCGACGGGGTGGACGTCTACTTCGACAACGTCGGCGGCCCCATCACGGACGCGGTGTTCCGGCAGTTGAACGTGAACGCCCGCGTCGTCGTCTGCGGGCAGATATCGCAGTACAACGCGACCGAGGTCCCGATGGGACCGCGGAAGCTCGCGGGGCTCATCACCACCCGCGCCCGCGTCGAGGGCGTCCTCGTCCGGGACTACCCGGACTGGACCGAGGCGTTCGAGCGCATCGGGGCGTGGATTGCGAACGACGAACTCCACTACCGCGAGACGGTCGTCGAGGGGTTCGAGAACGCGCCCGACGCCTTCCTCGGCCTGTTCGAGGGGGACAACATCGGGAAGCAGGTCGTGCGGGTCGACTGACCCCGCGGCGCGAGCGTTTTTGTCTCTGTAGTGTGAATGTCAGGTATGACAGCGGACGACACACGCAGGCTCGTCCGCGCCGCGCTCGCCGTGGCCCTCCTCCTCGTCACGCTCGAGTACGCCGTCACCCGCGTCTTCGTCCTGAACTTCTCGACGGCCGGACCGAACGCGACGGCGCTCCTCGCGCTCCTCCTGTTGAGCGGGTGGAGCCTCCCCCCGGCGGTCCGACCGGACCCGGGCCGCCGCGACGGCCTCCTCGTCGGCCTGACCGCGGGCGGCGTGGCGCTCTCGCTGCTCGGCGGGCCGGTCGTCGCGCTCCTCGGGACGGCCATCGCGGGGCTCGCGCTCACCCCGCTGCTCGCGCTCGACGCCGCGCACCTCCGTGACCGGGTGGGGCTCGCGTTCGCCCTCGGACTACTCCTCGCCCTCGCGCTGCGCGGGCTCACCGGGGCCGTGCAGGCCTACGCGACGGCGCTGGGTCGGTTCGGACTGCTCGCGCTCCTCCTCGGCCTCGCGGCCGTCGGCACCTCGCTGGCCCGGGACGACGACGCGGCCACCGTCGAGACGCTCTCGCACCTCGCTCCCCTCGTCGGGGCCGTCTTCCTCGCCGCCCTGTGGCTCGGTGCGCCGACCACGCCCGCGCGGTGGGCCGGCCGCCCGTACCTCCCGGCCGTCGCGCTGGCGGCGCTCGGCCTCGTCCTCGGCGCGGCGTGGGTCGCGGAACGCGGTGCCCCCACCGTCCGCGGGACGGCCGTCGCGGGCCTGCTCCTCGTCGGGTCGCTCGCCGCGCTCCTCTCCGGGCGTGTCCTCGCCGTCGCCGCGCTCCCCCCGGCGCTCGCGGGGCTGGTCGTCCTCGCCGACACCGCGGGGCGTGGCGACCCCACGCCCGCCCACGCCGGCCTCGCGGTCCTCGCCGTCCAGGTCGCGGGTCTCGGCTGCGTCCTGGGGTTCGCCCTCGCGGTCAACTTCGCGTTCGTCCCCGGGGCGGACGGCCTGCGGGGGCTGGAGGGCGCGTTCGTCCTCGTCCTCGCCGTCGTCGTCTGGGTGGCCGCCGTCCTCGCGGTTCGCGGTCCGGCGACTGCCACGAGGCGGCCGACTCCCGCCCGTCGGAGCCTCCTCGCCGGCCTCGCCGCCGGGGCACTCGGGGTGGCCGGCGCGGTCCTCCGCACCCCCCGTGCGACGGCCGACCCGACGGACCTCCGGGTGGCGACATACAACCTCCACCAGTGGGTCGACGCCGGTGGGCAGTACAACCTCCGGGCGGTGGCGCGACTCCTCCGCGGAGAGGACGCCGGCGTGGTCGGCCTACAGGAGACGGAGGGCGCGCGCGTCACCGCGGGCCACGTCCTCGGGGTGCGGTGGCTGGCCGAGACGCTGGGCTACCACTGGCACCCCGGGCCGGACACGGCGACGGGGGGCTACGGCGTGGCCCTGCTCTCGGCGTGGCCGCTCCGGGACGTCGAGGTGGTGGAACTTCCCCGGACCGACAGCGCGGTCCGGGTGGCGATGCGCGCGACCGTCGAGCACCCGGACGGCCCGTTCCGGGTCGTGAACGCCCATCTGGAGACGGCGGGCGAGGTCCGGGTGGCGCAGGCAGCGCGAGTGCGCGAGCTGGCCGCGGGGGCGGACCGGGCGGTCGTCCTCGGCGACTTCAACGCCACGCCCGACGAGGCACCCATCGCCACGGTGACCGCCACGCTCACCGACGCGTGGGCGGCGGCCGGCGACGGGCCGGGATACACCTACAGCGCGAGCGACCCGTTCCAGCGCATCGACTACGCGTTCGTCCGGGGGTTCGAGGTGACCGGGGCGAGCGTGTTCGGCGGCCCCGAGGAGTCAGACCACCGGGGCGTGTGCACGACGCTACAGCGGGCGTGACCCGGGCTCACTCCGCCATCGAGACGCGCTCGCGGAGCGTGGTGTCCCCGTCCACGCGGTAGCGGTAGGTCTGGGTGAACCAGTCGGCGTGGGGGACGGGCGTCGGGGTCTCGGTCCCGTTCCCGGTGTAGGACTCGTCCGGGCCGGAGTACCCCGAACACGTCACGAGCGCCTCGTAGCCGTAGGCCGTCTCGTTCACCGTCTCGACCTCGCACTCGAGGGTGACCTCGCTGCGCTCGTTCACCCAGAGCGAGTTGTAGGCGTAGCGGTACTCGAAGGTATGGACGTACGCCCGGACGGAGGAGGCGTTCAGCGTCGCGGGGCGTTCGGGCCGTTCCTTCGGTCCGTCGGGGAACTCGACGGACTCGCCGGTGAGGTCGGTGACCGGCGTCGCGCTGGGGGTCGGCGAGGGCGAGGGTGAGCCGGCCGGCGTGGGCGACCCGGACCCGAGCGGGCCGCCGAGACACCCGGCGGTCACGAGGAGCAGGACCACGGGGAGGGTGTGGTGGAGGGCGGGCACACCCCGACGGTGCGTGGTGTCGGGTAAGTGTCTTGTGTCGTTCAGGCGCCGCGCAGGTACGCCAGCAGGCCCTTCTGGGCGTGCAGGCGGTTCTCGGCCTGGTCCCAGACGATGGAGCCCTCGCTCTCGAGGACGGCGTCGGTGATCTCCTCGCCGCGGTGGGCGGGCAGACAGTGCATCACGTACTGGCCGTCCAGCAGGTCCGTGTTCACCTGGAAGCCGTCGAAGTCCTCCAGTTTGGTCGCGCGGCGCTCCTCCTGCCCCATCGAGACCCAGACGTCGGTGTAGACGATGTCCGCGTCCTCGACGGCGGCGACGGGGTCGTGGGTCGTCTCCGGTGCGGTGCCGAGTTCCGCGGCCCGGTCCATGTGCTCGTCGTCCACCTCGTAGCCCTCGGGCGTCGCCACCGTCAGGTCGATGTCCGTCATCGCCGCGCCGAGGACGAACGACTGACAGACGTTGTTGCCGTCGCCGACCCACGCCACGTCCACGTCGAAGTCGTCGAACCGCTCGCGGATGGTCAGCAGGTCAGCGAGCGTCTGGCACGGGTGGGCGTCGTCGGTCAGACCGTTGACGACCGGCACGTCGGCGTACTCCGCGAGTTCCACCACGTCCGAGTGGTCGAACGTGCGGGCCATGATGGCGTCAACGTAGCGCGACAGGGCGCGGGCGGTGTCCTTGACGGGTTCGCCGTGGCCGAGGTGGATGTCGTCCGGCCCGAGGAAGACGGCGTGGCCGCCGAGCTGTGTCATCCCCGTCTCGAACGAGACGCGGGTGCGCGTCGAGGGCTTCTCGAATATCATCCCGAGCGTCTCGTCCTCCAGCAGCGCGTGGCGCTTGCCACGCGACTGGCGCTCCTTCAGGTCGGTGGCCCGGGTGAGCACCTCGTGGAGCTGCTCCCGGGAGAGGTCGTCCACGTCGAGGAGGCGGTCGGGACGGTCTGTCGGTGCGGTCGGGTCATCGGCGGTGGTGTCGGTGTCGCTCATTGCATCCTCCCGACGGCCGCTTCGAGGACGGCCGTCGCACGGTCGAGTTCGGGCAGCGGCAGGCGTTCGTCGGGCGCGTGGTCGAGGTCCGAGTCACCGGGTCCGTAGGTGACCATCGGGCAGTCCCACGCGCCGGCGTAGATGTTCACGTCGGCGGTGCCGGTCTTGCGCAGCAGGCGCGGTTCGAGCTCCACGCTCCGGACCGCGACCCGGAACGCGCGGGCGAGGTCGTTGCGCGGCGAGGCCATCGCCGGCCGGACGCTGTCGTGCCAGTTGACGTGGCCCGACTCGAGGTGGCCGTCGGCGATCTCGCGGACCTCCTCGCAGGTCGTCGACGGCGGCACGCGCAGTTGCACGTCCATCGTCGCCTCGACGGAGAGGCCGTCGTCGCTCGTCCCCCCCTCGACGGCGACGGGCTTGGCGGTCACCTGCTCGAAGACGGGTTCGTACGGGTCGTTCTCGAACTCCGTCTCCACCTTCGACCACCACGCGATGGCGTCCTGGATGGCGTTGTTCTCCGGGCGCGAGGTGTGGCCGGACTCGCTCGTGGCGATGTACGTCCCCGAGAGCATCCCGCGGTAGCCGAGCGTGATGCCGTCCACGCCGGAGGGCTCGCCGTTCACGACGGCCTCGGGTGCCTCGCGGTCCTCGACGAGGAACCGGGCGCCCCGGCTGTCGACCTCCTCGCCGACGACGCCGACGAACGAGACGCCAGTACGGACGGCGGCGACGGCCATCGCGGTGAGCGGACCCTTCGCGTCGACGGAGCCACGGCCCCACAGGGTCGGGACGCCGGCCTCGTCCGCCTCGACCCGCACCGGGATGTCGCCCGGCACGGTGTCGACGTGCGATGTGAGCAGCACCGAGTCGTCGGCCGGCGCGCGGACGTTCCCGACGTCGTCCACGAACACCTCGCGGTCGTGGGCCTCGAAGAACTCGACGAGCACCTCGGCGGCGGCCGCCTCTTCGCCCGAGGGTGAGGGCGTGGCGACCAGCCGTTCCAGCAGGTCACGGGCCTCGGTGTCGGGTTCGTCGACGGGGGCGGCCGCCGCCCTGCTCACGAGGTCACCACCTCGGTGATGGCGTCCACCGTCTCGTCGGCGTCGCTCTCGGTGAGCGTCAGCGGCGGGAGCAGACGGACCACCGTGCGGCCCGCCGGGAGCGCGAGTATCTGGTGGTTCAGCGCGAGGTCACGGAGTATCCGGTTGGCCCCCCGCTTCACCTCAACGCCGACCATCAGGCCGTTGCCACGGACGTCGCGCACCTCGTCGCCGACGCTGGCCTCGAGTTCCGAGCGGAGGTAGTCGCCCACCTCGGCGGCGTTCTCGGTCAGCCCCTCGTCGTGGATGACGTCGAGCGTCGCGTTCGCCGCGGCGGAGATGGCCGGGCCGCCGGAGAACGTCGAGCCGTGCGGGCCGGCGTCCTCGGCGATCCACTCCCGGCAGAGCGTCGCACCGATGGGCAGGCCGTTGGCCAGTCCCTTCGCCGTCGTCAGGAGGTCGGGCACCACGTCGTGGGCCTTGGCCGCCCAGAACGTCCCCGTGCGACCGAGGCCGGTCTGTATCTCGTCCATCACCATCGCCGCGCCGTGCTCGGCGGTGGCCTCGCGGACGGCCTGCAGGTACTCGGTGGAGGCGGGGTTGATGCCGCCCTCGCCCTGCAGGGGTTCGAGGATGACCGCGGCCGTCTCGTCGTCGACGGCCTCCTGCACCGCCTCGCTGTCCCCGTACGGGACGAACTCCACGCCGTCGATGAGCGGTTCGAACGGCTCCTTGTACTTGTCCTTCCAGGTGCAGGCGAGCGCGCCCATCGTCCGGCCATGGAAGCCACGCGTGGTGGCGATTATCTTCGAGCGGCCGGTCGCGCTCCGGGCGAACTTCAGGGCCGCCTCGTTGGCCTCCGTCCCGGAGTTGCAGAGCCACGTGTAGTCCACGTCGCCGGGCGCCGTGTGCGCGAGCTTCGTGTAGAGTTCGTCGCGCTGGTCGTGCGGGTAGGAGGCCTGCACGTAGAACAACTGCTCCAGTTGCTCCTTCGTGCGCGCGAGCACCTCCGGGTGGCAGTGGCCCGCCGGGGTGCAGGCGTACGACGCGCCCAGATCGAGGTACTCGGTGCCGTCGTCGGCGTAGAGGCGGACCCCCTCGCCGTGGTCGATTCGGATCGGTTTCTCGGAGAAGACGAAGCTGTGGTCACTCATCGGGTATCGCCTCGGGGAGGACGTGGGTACCGTCGCCGTCGAGGGCGGCGCTGACGGGGTGGTCGGCGTTCGCGTCGGCGACGACCACCTCAACCGCACCGCCGGAGAGTGCCTCGGTGGCGGCCATCACCTTCCGGGTCATGAACCCCTCCGCGGCCGACTCGAGTTCGGCGTACTGCTCTGGCGTCTCGACACGCTCGATGAGCGTACTCGGGTCGTCCGGGTCGCGATACACGCCCGCGACGTCGGTCAGCGAGACGAGCGTGGCACCGAGTGCGGCCGCGACGGCCGCGCTCGCACGGTCGGCGTCGGTGTTCACCGCGACGCCGTCGTCGGCGAGCATCGGCGGGGAGGCGACCGGCGTGTAGCCCTCGCTCAGGAGCGACTCCAGCAGGTCGCCGTTGACCGACTGGATGGTGCCGGAGTGGTCGCTCCGTCTTATCTTCTTCTTGCCGTCCTCGACGACCCGGACCGCGGACTTTCGCGTGCCGGTTAGGAGGCCGCCGTCGACGCCCGAGAGGCCGACCGCGTCGGTCCCGGCGTTCCGCAGGCCGGTCACGAGGTCCGTGTTCACGAGGCCGGCCATGGCCATCTTGAACACGTCCATCGTCTCCTCGTCGGTGAACCGGCCGACGACGCCGGAGGGGGTCTCGACGTACTCCGGTTCCATACCCATCCGTTCGAGGGTGTCGTCGACGGCGGTGGAGCCACCGTGGACGACGACGACGTCGGTGCCGGACTCGGCGATGTCCGCGATGTCACCGAGTGCACCCTCGGGGTTCACCGCGCGGGCGCCGCCGATTTTGACGACGACCGTCACGCCGGACACCTCTGTTTCGGGTGCGCTGTCGTTCGTACGAAAACTGCGTTCGCTGTCATGGTACTGAAAACCTGCATCTCGCCGTCAGGGTGCTCCCACCGGGTGGAACCCGGTGAACTCCAGCCCGGCGGTCTCCTCCAGCCCGAGCGCGAGGTTGGCGGCGTGGACGGCCTGTCCCGCGCTCCCCTTCATCATGTTGTCGATGGCCGAGAACACGACGACGCGGCCGTTGCGCGGGTCGAGTTCGAAGCCGACCTCCGCGAAGTTCGAGCCGGCGACGGCCTTCGGCTCGGGGTAGCGGTAGACGTCGCCGCCACCGCTGGCCATCCGGACGAACGGTTCGTCCTCGTACTGCTCGCGGTACGCGCCCCAGAGGTCGCCCTTGGTGACGCGCTCGCCGGGGAACGCGTGGATGGTCGCGCTCGCGCCCCGGATCATGTCCACCGCGTGGACGGTGAACGAGACGCTGGCGCCGAGGTAGGCCTCGATCTCCGCCTCGTGGCGGTGGCCCGTCGGCGCGTACGGCCGGACGATACCGGAGCGCTCGGCGTGGTGCGAGGCCTTCGAACCCGTGGCACCGCCCTCCGAGGAGCCGACCTTCACGTCGACGACGAGCCGCTCGTCGCCCGAGAGGATGCCGTGTTCGTAGAGCGGGAGCAGGCCACAGATGGTCGCGGTGGCGTTACAGCCACCCGCCGCGACGAGGTCCGCGCCCGCGAGGTTCTCGCGGTTGAGTTCGGGGAGCGCGTACTCCGCCTCCGCCAGCAGTTCCGGGCGCTCGTGGCCGTCGTACCAGTCGTCGTAGTACTCCTCGTTCGGCAGGCGGAAGTCCGCCGAGAGGTCGACGACGGTGTCGGCCGCGTCGCGGAACTCGTCTATCTGGCCCATCGAGACGCCGTGTGGCGTCGCCGTGAACAGGACGTCCACCGACTCGAGGTCCTCGGGGTCCGAGAACCGGAGGTCGAGGTGCCGGAGGTTCGGGTGGAGGTTGCCCACCGTCTTGTTCGTGTAGGAGCGCGAGGTGGCCTGCACCGGCTCGAACTCGGGGTGGCCGTCGAGCAGGCGGAGCAGTTCCCCACCCGTGAACCCGGAGCCACCGACGACGCCCGCGGTGCGCGTCACGCGCTGGCCTCCGGGGTCTCGCCCTCGTACTCGGCGGCTTTCGCCTCCAGCCAGTCGACGACGGCGCCGGGGACGTCCACGTCGGCCACCTCGTTGAGCGCCTTGAACTCGACAGTGTGGTTCACCTCGTGGACGGTGTAGCTGTCTCCCGTCTCCATCAGGTCGATTCCGAGGAGACCGCCGCCAACGGCCGCGCTGGCCTTCTCGACCAGCTCGCGCATCTCGGCGTCCACCTCGATGACCTCCGTCGTGGCGCCCTTCGCGGCGTTGGTGAGCCAGTGGTCCGACGAGCGGGCCATCGCGGCCACGGGTTCGCCGTCCGTCGCCAGCACACGGATGTCGCGGCCGGGCTTCTCGACGAACTCCTGGATGTAGAACACCTTGTGCTCGTAGTGGCCGAGCGTCTCCTTGTGTTCGAGGATGGCCTCGGCCGCGTCGCGGGAGTCAATCTTCGCCATCAGGCGGCCCCACGAGCCGACGACCGGCTTGAGTACGCACGGGTAGCCGAACTCCTCGATGGTCTCGAGGGCGGCCTCCTTGGTGAACGCCACCTCGGTGTTCGGCGTCGGGACCCTGGCGTCCGCGAGGACGAGGCTGTTGCGGGCCTTGTCCGCGCAGATGGCGGCCGTCTCCGGTTCGTTCACCACCGGCAGGTCGTACGCGTCGACGAACCGGGTGATGTAGCGCGAACGCGAGGTGGCGAGACAGCGGTCCAGCACGAGGTCCACGCCGTCGAAGGAGTCCGGTGCGCCGTGCAGGCCGAACCGCTCCTTGCGGACGTCGATCTTCGTGACCTCGTGGCCCCGGTCCCGTAGCTCGCGCAGCAACAACTTCTCGTCGCGCCGGATGCGCGAGTAGAGCATTCCGACGTTCACAGGGACCACCTCGCGTGGTCCCTGTGAGCTCGCGGGAACTGCGTTCCCACGGTGTTCACGCGAGCCACTTCGTGGCGAGCGCGTCCTCCGCGTGTCCCCGCGCCGGCCGTGAACATCTACTCGCCCCAGTCCTCCTCGAGTTCGGGCGCGGTGTCGAGTTCGAGGGGGTCGGTCCCTAGGACCTCGAGCTCCGCGCCACACGTACCGCAGTCGACTATCTCGCCCGTTTCCACGTCGTCGTGCAGGGTCAGTTCGGCCCCGCACTCGATACACTCTGCCATCGTACCACCCACTCGTACCTTCGGGGACTTAAACGCTTCGAACTTGTCGGATAAATTTAGTGACGTAGACTACCGTCCCGGTGCCTCTATCGCAATCTCTGCCGTGAATCCGAAGTCAGTATCGGATTTCTGGTAGTTCGTCCCCGGAGGGGGACGGGAGACCGGGCGGTCCGGTCGCGTCGGGGGCCGGCCGGGGCCGCCACTCAGACACCGGCGCTCACCTCCGCGAGCCGGTCGGCCGCGTCGTCCAGCGAGTCACGGCGCTCGGCGTGGGCCGCCTCGTCGTCCTCGAGCGAGGCGAGGACCCGCTCGAGCGCGGCCGCCACCGCGTCGGGCGCGGGGCCGCCGAGCGAGTCGCGCGACGCGACGCTGTCGGCGGGGTCGAGCGCCGCCTCCACGGCCTCGCGTTCGACGTACTCGGCCAGCGGGGCGTCGAGTACCTCCTCGGCCGCCGCGTCGAGCGTCTCGTAGTCCGCGCCCTCCTCGGCCGCGATGGCGACTAGCTCGTGTGCCGTCCGGAACGGCACGCCGTGCATCGCCAGCAGGTCCGCCACGCCCGTCGCGGTGGCGAACCCCTCGCCGGCCGCCTCGGCCAGCGTCGACTCCTGCCACTCGGCGGTGGCGACCGCACCGGCCGCGACCGCCGTGGCTTCGGTCACGGCGTCGGCGGCCGCGAAGGCGTGGTCGTGCGCCCGCTGCAGGTCGCGGTTGTACGCTCTCGGCAGCCCCTTGAGCGTCGTGAGCAGACCGTTCACCCCGGCGCTCGCGTCGCCCGCACACGCCCGGACCAGCTCCATCGTGTCCGGGTTCACCTTCTGGGGCATGATGGAGGAGGTGGAGGAGTAGTCGTCCGAGAGCTGGACGTACCCCTTGTTCGAGAAGACGACGAGGTCCTCCGCCAGCCCGGAGAGGTGCGTCGCCAGCGAGGCCAGCGCGCTCGTCGCCTCCACGAGGAAGTCCCGTGCCGAGGCGGCGTCCATCGAGTTCTCCACCACGCCGTCGAACCCGAGCAGGTCCGCGACCCGCTCGCGGTCGACGTCGAACGGCGTCCCGGCGAACGCCGCCGCACCGAGCGGCGAGCGGTTCGTCCGGTCGTACGCGTCCAGCAGGCGCACGGTGTCGCGCGCCAGCGCGGACTCGTAGGACAGCAGGTAGTGCCCCACCGTCGTCGGCTGGGCCGGCTGGAGGTGCGTGAAGCCGGGCATCACGGTCCGGGTGTGCTCTGTGGCCACCTCTACCAGCACCTCGCGGGCCTCGAGCGTCGCCTCGACCGCCTCGAGGAGGTCCTCGCGCAGGCGGTAGCGCAGGCACGCCGCCACCTCGTCGTTGCGCGAGCGCGCGGTGTGCATCTTCCCGCCGACCGGCCCGACGCGGTCGATGACGGCCGTCTCGATGGCCGCGTGGACGTCCTCACCGTCGGGCAGGTCGGCGTGGCCCGCCCCCTCGACCGAATCGAGCGCCGCGAGGATGTCGCGGGCCTCCGTCTCGGACACGATACCCTGCTCGGCGAGCATCACGACGTGCGCGCGGTCCACCGCGAGGTCCGCGTGGAAGATGCGCGCGTCGCTCTCGAGCGAGGAGAGGAACCCGCGGGCAGGGCCGCCGCTGAAGCGTTCGCGGCGGACCACGTCGCTCGACCCCGCCGTCTCCGACGTGGCGTCCTCGTCCGTGTTCACCTCCTCGCGCATCGGTCTACTCCTCCGTCCCGCTCGCGGGACCACCGTCGGACTCGCTGTGCTCGTCCGACGAGGCTCGCAGTCCTTCGGACTGCTCGCCGCCGTCCGTGACGGCCTCCGCGTTTGCCTTCGCCTGCGCGGCCGAGAACACCTTGTTCGCGAGACGCTCTTGGAAGCCGTGGTACTTCGCGACGCCCGTCGCGTCGTTCTGCTCGATGCCGTCCATCACGTCCTCCGTGTTGAACGAGGCGGCCTCGGCCGAGTAGACGGCGTACGGCGACTCGCGGCCGACGACGCGGGCCTGCCCGCCCTCGAGGCGGATGGTGACCGTGCCGGTGACCTTCGTCTGGGTCTCGTCGATGAACCCCTCCAGCGCACGGACGAGCGGGGCGTTCACGAGTCCCCCGTAGGCCTTCTCGGCCCACTCTTGGTCGACGTAGTTCTTGAACATCCGCTCCTCCTTCGTCAGGACGAGCGACTCCAGCCCCTGATGGGCGTTCAGGAGGACGGTCGCCGCGGGGTGCTCGTAGTTCTCGCGCACCTTCAGGCCGAGCATCCGGTCCTCCATCACGTCCGTGCGGCCGACGCCATACGCGCCCGCGGTCTCGTTCAGCGTCTCGGTCATCTCGACCGGGTCCATCGCCTCCCCGTCGACCGACACCGCGTAGCCGTTCTCGAACCCGATCTCGAGTTCGAGCGTCTCGCCGGTCGGCTTCTGGGTCCACGCGTATATCTCCTCGCCGGGGACGTAGGACGGCTCCTCCAGTTCCTTGCCCTCGACCGAGCGGCTCCAGAGGTTCGTGTCGATGGACCAGTCGCCCTCGTTGCCGCCCTCGACGGGCAGGTCACGCTCGGCGGCGTACTCCTTCTCCCACTTGCGAGTCAGGCCGAGTTCGCGGATGGGGGCGATGACCTCGAGGTCCGAGTCGCGCCAGACGGCCTCGAATCGGAGCTGGTCGTTTCCCTTCCCGGTACAGCCGTGGGCGATACCGGTACAGCCCTCCTCTTCGGCGACCTCAAGGATGGCGCTGGCGATGACCGGGCGAGCCATCGCCGTTCCGAGCGGGTAGCCCTGGTACGTCGCGTTCGCGCGGACGCCGTCGAAACAGAGCGCGGCGAACTCGTCTTTCGCGTCGACGACGTGGATGTCGAGCCCGAGCGCCTCGGCCGTCTCCTCGGCCTCGGTGAACTCCGGTTCGGGCTGCCCGACGTCGACCGTGACGCCGATGACCTCGTCGTAGCCGTACTCCTCTTTCAGTAGTGGTACGCAGACCGTCGTGTCGAGGCCGCCGCTGAACGCGAGGGCGACCTTCTGGTGTGCTGCTGTCATGTGTGTTGGGTGTGGCGTGTCGCCGACCGGGCGACGTCGTGAGCGTGCGAGCGGACCGTTCTGGGTGGAGTGTTGTGACTGGGCCTACCGGCCCGGTCGCGGTCGTCGCGGAAGGAAGAGTGCGCGGGACGTGGGGGTCCCACGAGTCCCGTCGCTGGACTCCGGCCGGCCAGCGAGGGTCGTGTACTCCATGTACGGATGCATACCCACAGTATCGTATTAAACCCTTTCGCGTTGGCAACACTCGTTGGTGGGGCGTTCACACGCCGCTCGCCCCGGCCACGACTCTCGTGTCCACTCCGCCGCCCCCGGCCCGCTCGGTCACTCGTCGCGCCTGCGCACCGCGGCCGCCACCAGTGCGGCCGGGACGAGTGCGAAGAACGCCGCCCCCGAGAACGCCCCCCAGCCCTCCGGCGTCGAGGTGGGGGTCGGCGGCTGTTCGAACCGCGCGGCGAACCCAGAGAGGTCGCTGTCGTGGCCCCAGAGCGCGCTGCTGCGCCGTGCGATCTCCGGCGACGGCCTGAGCGGCCCCCGAACGTACCCCGCCGGCCCGTGGACGACGAGCGTCTCGTTCTCGGCCAGCGCGAACGCGGGCGACCCGGACGGCTGGGTCAGGACGACCGCACGGGGTTCGACCCGCGCCAGCCCCGAGACGGGCACGCTGAGCGTGACGGTGCCGGTACCGTTGCCCGCGGCGAACTCGACGTCCGCGTCGTCCAGCGTCGGGTCACGCTCCGTCGACTCCCGGACCGCCTCCATCCCGCCCTCGAGTCGGGTGGTGAACGCGGTCACGCGTTCCGCACGCACCGTGGCGTTGTCCCTCAGGGTCTCGAACCGCGCGCGCTCCGCGGGGACCGAGAGGTCGTACACCCGTTCGACGGCCAGCGTGGCGTCGCCGTCGTCCTCGAGGAACACCTGGAACGTGCGGCCGGTGTCGTGGACCGCACCCGCGGGCGCGACGACGACCGCGAGCAGACACGTGAGGGCGAGGAACGCCGCGACTGCTCTCATCGTTTCCCGGTCCGCCGGCCCAACGATAAGTGCGTCGGGGGTTCGTCTCCCGAGCGGCCACAGGGGCTTTGTGGGGCGGCCGAGCATGGATAGACGATGTTACCAAGCACTCCCGACCGTGGCGCGCTCGACGTGGAGGACCTGCTGAAGGTCATCCTCGTCCTCGTCATCGTCTACATCGCCGTCGACCTCGTCATAGGCGTCTTCGACTTCCTGTTCGGTGGACTGTCGAGCCTCGTCGGCCTCGTCATCGTCGTCCTCATCGTGGCCTACTTTCTCGACTACATCTGACCGACCCGAGAGCGAAACCCACTCGTCGGTCCGACGCCTCCTCCCCGTCAGTGTCCGTGTACAGCCTGAACGTCCCCGTGCCCCCGGCGGTCGGTCGCCTCGCCAGCGGCCTCGCCAGCGAGTGCCTCACCGCGGACTGCCGCACCCGCCACAGCCTCGTCGCCAAGCGCCTCGGCGAGGAGTTCCGCGTCTCCGAGCGGGTCCGCGAGGCACTCCGCGGGACGGCCCCCTTCCGCGTCCGCGTCGAGGGCGTCGACGCCTTCCGCCGGCCCACGGCCGGCAAGGGTCCGGTCGCCTACCTCGACGTGGCGTCACAGGGGCTCTGGGACCTCCACTACCGGCTCTGCGAGGTGGTCGACCCCATCCCCGAACTGGAGGGCGACGACTACACGCCGCACGTCACCATCGCCCGCGGCGGTGACGCCCACCAGCTCATCGGGCGCGACGCCGGACCCGTCGAGTGGACTGTCGAGCGACTGGAGTTCTACGACTCGCACAACCGCGTGACCGTCGAGAGCGTCTCGCTGCCGGCGTAGGGGTCGGCCGGTTTTTTCTCCCCTCCCCGCCCACCGTCACCCATGACCGACGATGTCTCGCTCGACGCCATCGCCTTCGGCACCGACGGCTGGCGCGCCACGCTCGACACCTTCACCGCCCCCCGCGTGCGCGCCGTCGGACAGGCGGTCGCCGACCACCTCTCGGACTCTGATTCGGGCTCTGACACCGTCGCCGTCGGCTACGACGCCCGCGAGTCCTCGCCCGGCTTCGCCGAGGAGCTCGCCGACGTGCTCACCGCGAACGGGGTCGATGTCCTCCTCCCCGAGCGTGACCTCCCCACCCCGGTGCTCGCGTGGACCGTGAAGGAACGCGACCTCGCGGGTGGCCTGATGCTCACCGCCAGCCACAACCCGCCGGAGTACAACGGCGTGAAGTTCCTCCCCGGCGACGGCGCGCCCGCGACGCCCGCGGTCACGGACGACATCGTCTCGCACCTCCGAGAACCCGTGGTGGA
>Ga0207797_1000679_pt1 | contig 26000 bp, 19 predicted proteins | sample PRCRCaboRojoPR_6_FD_187275 | JGI IMG/M metagenome (GOLD analysis project Ga0207797, IMG submission 187275) | Marine sediment microbial community from Cabo Rojo, Puerto Rico - PR CR 10% Liquid 1 (SPAdes) | ecosystem: Environmental > Aquatic > Marine > Coastal > Sediment | place: Cabo Rojo, Puerto... | reverse complement strand
TCGCGGCGGAATAGCTCCGCGGCGGAATAGCTCCGCGGCGGAATAGCTCCGCGGCGGAATAGCTCCGCGGCGGAATAGCTCCGCGGCGGAATAGCTCCGCGGCGGACAAGGTGACCGGCACTTCGGCAACGGTCTCGCCGGGAGGAGGAGCCATTCTCCCTCGGCGAAACGTGGCCCTTGACGAGCCGCGGTAAGTGCCGGTCACCTCCGCGCATTGAACCTGCGTACGCGTCACGGGGAGAGCTAATCCGGCGGGAGCGGTTCGTTAAGCTGCTCGGAGCGGACGAGAGTCCGCGTGGGGGCCGCCGGGCGGAGGTTGATTACCCAATCGAGTTGTCAACGTTGATAAGCATGTCCCGGCCCGGACGCCCAGGCCGGACACCTGGGATCAAGCCAGAGGATCCAAGCCAAGAAGGGAGCGATCATCTATGCGCGCCTATCTCGTCAAGCGTTTCTTCATGACGTTGCTCGTCCTGGTGCTGGTGACGATCTACCTGACCCTCCTGGTCCACATCGTCCCCGGTGATCCGGCCAAGACCATCCTGGGGCCGCGAGCGAATCCGGAACGAATCGCCACGATCCGGGAAGCCATGCACCTGGACAAACCCGTGCTGGAGCAGATACGACTCGCGCTCTGGAGCCTGTTCCGATTGGATCTGGGCACCGATCTCTTCACCGGTCGCCCCATCGCCCAGCTCGTTGCCGCTGCCCTCCCCCACACCCTGATCCTGGCGTGGTCGAGCCTCGCGCTGGCGGTCCTCATCGGCATCCCTCTGGGCGTCTACTCGGCCACCCATCCGGATTCCTGGCTCGACCGGCTCACGGCGATCATCTCGATCTCGTTCATCACGGTCCCCTCCTACGTCGGAGGGCTCTTCCTGCTCCTGATCTTCGCCGTCCAGTGGCAGATCATGCCGGCCATCGGCCTGGGAGACCGGGGGAACGTGGCGGACTACGTGAAGCACCTGATCCTGCCGGCCACCGCCCTGGCGATCACGTGGGTCGGCTACCTGGCCCGGCTGGTGCGCGCCAGCCTCCTGGAGGTGCTCAACCAGACGTACATCCGGGCGGAGATGGCCACCGGCATACCACAGCGGAAGATCTACTACCGGTATGCCCTGAAGAACGCCATCATCCCGACCGTGGCGGTCCTAGGCGTGGGCATCGGGAAGCTGATGGCCGGGGCGGTCTTCGTCGAGCTGATCTTCACCCGGCCGGGGATGGGCACCTTGATCTACAACGCCATTCAGGCCCGGAACTATCCCATCGTCCGGGCCGGGGTGCTCGTCGTGGCGTTCCTCTTCGTCGCCGCCAACCTGCTGGCGGACGTGCTCTACACCTATCTCGACCCGCGCATTCAGCTAGGAAAGACGCGAGGCTAACATGGAATTCAAAGCGCGACGCACGAACCGGCTGCAACAGTTCCTGAACCGCATTCCCATCCTGGGAGACGTGCTCCGGCGGCCGCTGGGCGCCATGGGCTTCTTCATCGTCCTCGCCTTTATGCTGACGGTCGTCCTGGCGCCCCTGGTCGCCCCCTACGATTTCGCCGAGCAGGACATCCCCAGCATGCTCCAGGGCCCGTCGCGGGCCCACTGGCTGGGCACCGACCACCTGGGGCGCGACCTCCTGTCGCGGCTGATGTACGGGGCGCGGATCGCCCTGGGGGTGGCCCTGCCCGCCGTCTCCGTCGCCCTGGTCACCGGCCTTGTCCTGGGCTTGATCGCCGGCTACGCCGGCGGCATCGTGGATGACACCGCCCTGGTCATCTTCGACTCCATTCAAGCCTTTCCGTCCGTCATACTCGCCCTGGCCATACTAGCCCTGCTGGGGCCGTCGCTGATGAACGTGGTGCTGGTCATCGGGCTGACCTGGACGCCGGGCTACGCCCGCATCGCCCGGGCGCAGGTGCTGAGGACGAAGCAGGAGCCCTACATCGAGGTGGAACGGTCGCTGGGAGCCGGTCAGGCCCGCATCCTCTTCTTCCACATCCTGCCGAACATCATCGCCCCGCTGCTGATTCTGGCGGCGATGGACCTCCCGGTGGTGATCACCTTCGAGGCCGGCCTCTCATTCCTCGGGCTGGGGGTCCGCCCCCCCACCCCGTCCTGGGGCGTCATCCTCGCTGAGGGGTTCAACTTCATCCGCCAGACGCCCTGGCCGATCACGTGGGCGGGCCTGACGCTGATCGTCACCACCCTCGGCTTCACCCTCTTCGGTGAGACGCTGCGCGACGTGCTAGATCCGGCGCTGTCCGGGACGCGGGGGCTATGATGGAGACACCGATCCTGCAGGTACGAGACCTGGAGATCAAGTACCACACGCGGGAGGGCGTCCTCACCGCCATCCACAACGCGAGTTTCGACGTCGAGAGGGGCCAGATCGTGGGCGTGGTGGGGGAGTCCGGCTGCGGCAAGAGCACGGTAGCCTCGGCCGTGATGCGTCTCCTCCCGCCCAACGGTGAGATCAGCCACGGACAGATCATCTTCGACGGGGAGGATCTCACCGAGCTGGGTATCGACCAGATGAGGCACTACCGTGGTCGGGACCTTTCGATGATCTTCCAGGATGCGATGACAAGCCTCAATCCCGTGTTCACCATTGAGCAGCAGATGCTGGACGCGCAAAAGGCGCACCTCCCAGGCGGTGCGGACAGGTCGGAGGCAGCGCTTCGAGAGCGCGCCGTACAGATGCTCGATCGTATCGGGATTCCCGACGCCGCCGACCGCATCAAGGAGTACCCGCACCAGTTCTCCGGCGGGATGCGGCAGAGGATCATGATCGCCATCGCGCTCCTGGCAAACCCGAGCCTCCTGGTCGCCGACGAGCCGACCTCGGCCCTGGACGTCACCCTGGAGGCGCAGATTCTGGAGCTGATCTGCGGCCTGCGGGACGAGTTCGAGACCGCCCTCCTCTACATCACCCACGACCTCGGCGTCATCGCCCAGATCTGCGACCGGGTGATCGTCATGTACGCCGGGAACATCGTGGAGTCGGGGGACGTCCTGCCGATCTTCGAGGAGCCGAAGCATCCCTACACCCAGGCGCTGCTGCGCTCCCACCCGTCGCACCGACTGCGAGGGCGGCGGCTGCGCACCATCCCCGGGGTCGTGCCCAGCCTGCGCGACCTGCCCGCCGGCTGCAAGTTCGCGCCGCGGTGCCAGCTGGCCCGCCAGATCTGCCACACCCACGAACCGGACTACGTCCAGGTGGACGAGCAGGAGGTGCTCTGCCACTCCTACGCGCCGAACTGGACCGGCCCCGACGCCGCCTCCACGGTCGACGCTCACCCGCTGGAGGTCGAACCGGAGGCCGAGCGCGGTCCAAAGGCCAGCGACCAGGTGCTCATCCAGACAGAGGCGCTCCACAAGCACTTCCGGGATCGGACGAGCTTCTTCAGCCAACTGCTGGGGCAGGACGCCAACACGGTCAAGGCAGTCTCCGGGGTGGACATCGCCATCCGGAAAGGGGAGACCCTGGGCCTGGTCGGCGAGTCGGGCTCCGGGAAGACGACGCTGGCGCGCACGATCCTCCGACTGACGGATCCCACCGCGGGGAGAATCGTCGTCATGGGACAGGAGATCGGTGACCTGCCGACCCGGGAGGTGCGCCCGCTCCGCTCGCGCATGCAGATGATCTTCCAGGATCCGACCTCCAGCCTCAGCCCCCGTATGAAGGTTTCCTCCCTGCTGATGGAGCCGTACGTCATCCACAAGGTCCCGAAGGAGGAGCGGAAGAAGCCGGAGGAACTCCTCGCCATGGTGGGTCTGGCCGCGGAACAGGCGGATAAGTACCCGCATCAACTCTCCGGCGGGCAGGCCCGGCGTCTGGGCATCGCCCGAGCGCTGGCGCTGGAGCCAGCCGTCCTGCTGGCCGACGAGCCGACGGCCGGGCTCGACGTCTCCGTGGCGGCCGGGGTGCTGAACCTGTTGAAGGACCTGCGGGACCGGCTCGACCTGACCTATATCATCATCACCCACAACCTGAACGTCATCGGGTTCATCTCGGACCGGGTGGCCGTGATGTATCTGGGGCAGATCGTCGAGCTGGCGGGGGCGGAGGAGCTCTTCGAGAGCCCACGACACCCGTACACCGAGGCCCTGCTCTCGGCTATTCCGGTGCCGGATCCGCGCGCCCGGGTGAAGGAGGATCGGATCATCCTCAGCGGAGAGATCCCCAGCCCGCGCAACCCCCCGCCCGGCTGCACCTTCCATCCTCGCTGTCAGTACGCGGTGGAGCGCTGTCGGCAAGAGGTGCCCGTGCTGCGCACCCTGTCGGAGGGGAACCGCCTGATCGCGTGTCACTTCCCGGAACGCAGGGCAGGCCGCCGCTGACGCCGCGAGGTTCGGACACGACCCTCTTTCCGGAAGCGGCTCCGCGCCGGTCGGCCACCCCACCACGGGGCCTTCGCGAGGTTCTCTGCTCGGCCTCGCGAAGGCCCCAAGACGAGACGGCCTGCCAGAGGGAGCGCCTTTCGTAGACCCTCGTCTCAGTCGCCCCGAGACGGGGCTCAGAGCCAGGGGGAGGACCAGGCTCGCTGACACGCGTCAGTCGCCCCGAGACGGGGCTCAGAGCAAGGGGGAGGACCGGGCTCGCTGACACGCGTCAGCCGCCCCGAGACGGGGCTCAGAGCAATGGGGAGGTCCAGGTTTCCGAAATCGTTCAACAGAGGTAAACTCAGACCATGATGAAGATCAAGACATCCTACCCCCGTCCCACCAAGAAACTCGATAACGCATGGATCACCGCCTCCGACGGCTGCAGGCTGGCGGCGAGCGTCTGGCTGCCGGAGGACGCCGAGGCATCCCCGGTGCCGGCCATCCTGGAGTACCTGCCCTACCGGAAGGATGACTCCCGGGCGGTCCGGGACTCCTCCTACCACCCCTACTTCGCCGGCCACGGCTACGCCTCCATCCGCGTGGACATGCGCGGTACCGGCGCGTCAGGGGGCATCCTCTACGACGAGTACCTGGAGCAGGAACAGGACGACGCCCTCGACGTGCTGGACTGGATCGCGGCGCAGCCCTGGTGCAGCGGGCCGGTGGGCATCTACGGCATCTCCTGGGGTGGCTTCAACGGACTCCAGATCGCCGCCCGGCGCCCGCCCCAGTTGAAGGCCGTGATCAGCATCGCCTCCACTGACGACCGGTACGCCGACGACGTCCATTACCTGGGCGGATGCGTGCTCGGTTCGGACATGCTGGGCTGGGCCTCGCGGATGTTCCAGCTCAACGCCCTGCCGCCCGATCCGGAGCTGGTGGGGGACCGGTGGCGGGAGATGTGGATGCACCGGCTGGAGGAGACCCCGCCCTACGTCCACGCCTGGCTGGAGCACCAGACCCGGGACGCGTTCTGGAAGCACGGCTCGGTCTGCGAGGACTACGCCGCCATCGAGATCCCCGTCTACGCCGTCGGGGGCTGGGGCGACGCTTACACCAACGCGATCTTCCGGCTCATGGAGGGGCTGCCCGGGCCGAAGAAGGGGTTGATCGGCCCCTGGACCCACGAGTATCCCCACATGGCGACGCCGGGCCCGAGGATCGGCTTCCTCCAGGAATGCCTCCGCTGGTGGGACCGCTGGCTGAAAGGCCTGGAGAACGGGATCATGGACGAGCCGACTTTCCGCTTCTGGATCCAGGAGGCGGTCCCGCCAGCGCCGATGTACGAGGAGCGGCCGGGCCGCTGGGGGGCGGAGGAGAGCTGGCCCTCCCCGACTATCGAGCCCGCGACGCACTGGCTGGGGAATCGCACGCTGAGGGGCGCTCCTGCGGAGGAGACCGACCTGAGCATCCGCGGCTCTCAGTACGCGGGGGCCGAGGCCGGGGTCTGGTGTCCCTACGGCGATGCGGTCGACTTCCCGCCGGACCAGCGGCGGGAGGACGGGCTCTGTCTGACCTTCGACGCTCCCCCGGCTGCGGAAGCGGTGGAGATCGTCGGGCCGCCCCGGGTGACGTTGACCGTGGCGGCCGATCAGCCCCTGGCGCTGGTGGCCGTCCGGCTGTGCGACGTCTCCCCCACCGGGTCGTCGCTCCAGGTGAGCAAGGGCGTCCTCAACCTGACGCATCGGGAGAGCCACGAGCACCCCGAACCGCTGGAGCCGGGCACATTCTACAGGGTGACGATCACGATGGACGTGGCGGGTCACCGCCTGGAGGCCGGCCACCACTGGCGGCTGGCCGTCTCCCCGACCTACTGGCCCATGGCCTGGCCGTCGCCGCGCCCGGTGACGCTGCAAATTCGCACCGGCGAGGGAAGCGCGCTCCATCTGCCGGTCCGGCCGCCGCGGCCGGAGGACGCGGACCTGCCCCCCTTCCCCGAACCGGAGCGGTGTCCGACGCGGCCGCACGAGAAGCTGCAGACGCCGCGGCGAACCCGCACCATCGAGGAGGACGTCGCCGCCAGGCAGCTCTCGATCCACGACCTGTCGAACAACGGGCGCACCCGGCTCACGGACACCGGGCTGGAGGTCTACAGCAGACTGGAGGACGACTTCACCATCGTCGAGGACGACCCGCTCTCGGCCAGCGCGTCGTCCACCGGCGAGATGGGCTTGAAGCGGGGCGACTGGGAGGTCCGGGCCGAGACGCACAGCCACATGACGGCCGACGCGGAGCATTTCTACGTGACGAACGTCCTGGACGCGTACGAGGGTAACGTGCGGGTGTTCAACAAGACGTGGCACGTCAAGATCTCGCGCCACCTGGTGTAGGTATCGAGCTCCGGGCTGGGGCCCGCCCGGCGGATGACGACTTGGCTTCCCGCGCCAATCCGCTGAGGAGCGCGATGAAGACGCTCCAGCCGGATGGGTGAGACGACGACCGCCAGAACCACGAGAGAGATGATGACGAGGGAAGAGGAGACTGGTCTAGGGTCGGACGTCGCTCAAGCGGCCCGCGCCCTCCAGGATCAGCTGAGCGCCTGGCGGCGGGAGGTTCACAGGCACCCCGAGCTCGGCTTCCAGGAGCGGAGGACGGCCGAGCTGGCCGCCGCCGCCCTGCGGAAGATGGGGATACCGACCGAAACGGGCATCGGCCGGACCGGTCTGGTGGGGCGGCTGGGGACCGGGAGGCCGGCCATCGGGCTGCGGGCGGACATGGACGCCCTGGCGATCGAGGAGGTGAACGATGTCCCCTACAGATCGAAGACCCCCGGTGTGATGCACGCCTGCGGTCACGACGCCCACACGGCCATGCTCCTGGGCGCGGCCTCGATCCTGACGGACGTGGCCGAACGCCCGCCCGGCGAGATCCGCTTCCTCTTCCAGCCCAGCGAGGAGGGCTGGGACGAGGAGGGGAAAGGAGGCGCCGTCAGGATGATCGAGGACGGCGCCCTGGACGGCCTCGACGCCGTCATCGCCCTTCACGTCGACCCCGCGCTCCCCTCCGGCAGCGTGGGGATGCGGAGCGGCTACGTCTGGGCCGGCGTCGATCCCTACGACGCCACCATCATCGGGGCGGGAGCTCACAGCGCAGCGCCCCATCACGGGATCAACCCGATCGTGCTCCTGGCCCGCGTCATCGACGCCATCCAGGCGATCCCGTCCCTGCACACCGACCCCCTGCAGCCGGCGATCGTCTCCTGCGAAGCGGTCCACGGGGGGAGCAGCTCCGGCGTCATCCCGGAGCGCGTCACCCTCCACGGCAACATCCGCTACTACGATCCGGCGACGAGACGGGCGCTTCGGGAGGCGCTGGAGCGGGCGCTGGGCGTTGCCCGGGCCCTGGGCGGGGAGTATGAGCTGACTGTACGGGAGCCGTACCCCGCGACATACAACGACCCGGCGCTGAGCGACCTCGTGCGAGTGTGCGCGTGCGAGATCGTCGGAGAGGCCCACGTCCTGGAAGCGGAACCGAGCATGGCCGGCGAGGACTTCGGCTGGATGAGCAGCCGGATTCCCGGCGCCTACTTCAAGCTGGGAGTGGAGATCGAGGGACGGGAGATCCACTACCATCAGCCGACCTTCGATCTCGATGAGGCCGCCCTGCCGGTGGGCAGCGCCGTCCTGGCCGCCTCCGCTCTCCGCTTCCTGGAGACGACCGGCCCCCGGGAACCCGACGCCGCCGAACAGACCTGACCCTGGAGCAAGACCCTATGATGAGTGATAAGAGACGACACGAGCCGAACCGCGCGACCCTGTCCGTCTGGGCCGGAGAGGACAACGAGGGCACCTGGAAGCGCTCGACGCAGGTCCCCGTGGTCCACAGCGTATCCTACGGCTACCAGGACGTCGACCACTGGTACGACGTGGCCGTCGGCGAGGCCGAGGGCCACATCTACAGCCGGAACACCAATCCCACGGTGGCGGTCTTCGAGGAGAAGCTGCGGCAGCTGGAGGGCGCGGAGGCCGCCACCAGCTTCTCCACCGGGATGGCCGCCGTGAGCAACACCCTCTACGCGCTGCTGCGGCCGGGGGACCGGGTCGTCTCAGCGAAGGACACGTACGGTGGGACGAACGAGATCTTCACCACGTTTCTGCCGCGCTGGAACGTGGACGTCAAGCTCTGCACGACGACGGACCACGAGGAGATCGAGGCCGAGATCGAGACGGGGTGTCGGGTGCTCTACCTGGAGACGCCGACGAACCCGACCCTGAAGATCATGGACCTGGAGCGGCTGGCGGAGGCGGGGCACGCGGCGGGGGCGACGGTGGTGGTGGACAACACCTTCGCCACGCCCATCAACACCAACCCGCTGGCTCTGGGCTGCGATCTCGTCATTCACAGCGCGACCAAGTTCCTGGGCGGCCACGCCGACGCCCTCGGCGGTGCCGTCTGCGGCAGCGAGGAACTGGTCGAGGAGATCTTCCGCTACCGGGAGATCAACGGTGCCTCTATGCATCCCATGGCGGCCTACTTCATGATCCGCGGCATGAAGACGCTGGCTCTCCGCGTGGAGCGGCAGAACGAAAACGCCCTGACCCTGGCCCGCTTCCTGAAGGGCCACCCGATGGTGGAGGACGTCTACTACCCCGGGCTGGAGAGCCATCTCCATCACGACGTGGCGAAGCGGCAGATGCGGGGGTTCGGCGGGGTGTTGAGCTTCTTCTTGAAGGGGGGCTTTGATGCCGTGCGGACCTTCCTCCCCCTGCTCGACTACGCACACATCGCCGCCAATCTGGGTCCGGTGGAGACTGTGGCGGGCCCGCCCCGCACGACCAGCCACGTGGAGGTCACCCCCGAACAGCGGGCCGCGATGGGCATCCCGGAATCGTTGATCCGCTACTCCGTGGGCATCGAGGACGTGGACGATCTGATCGCCGACCTGAGCCAGGCCCTGGAGAGGACGGCGGAGCGCCATCGGCTGCAGTGACCCGGTCGACGGGAACGCCGGACCTCCGTTCGTCGTGCGCCCCTCCTTTTGACACGAATACTCTCTGAAGCTATAATCGGGCGTGAGGCCGTGTGCCTGGAGCGCCTTTGTCTAGGCCGCAGTCCGGCACGACAACCCACCCCGCGCGTCTCAAGCCTGCGAACCCGGTGTAGTCGGAGACGCGGCGCAAGGCTATAACGCTCTCGGAGGAGTTCACTTTGACGATCAAGTTTGGAACAGACGGTTGGCGCGCTGTCATCTCGGACACGTTCACGTTCTCCAACCTGCGATTGGTGGCGCAGGCGATCGCCGACTACGTGTTGGAGGAAGGGGAAAACCATCCAGAGGTCGTCATCGGCTTCGACACCCGCTTCCTTTCGGACCGCTACGCAGCCGAGGCGGCCAGGGTGCTGGCTGGCAACGGCATCGTCGCGCACCTGACGCGGGCCGATGCCCCCACCCCCGCCATCTCCTACGCGGTGCTGCATAAGGAGGCGTCGGCCGGGGTGATGATCACGGCCAGCCACAACGCGCCTCGCTACAACGGCCTCAAGTTGAAGGCCAGCTTCGGCGGCGCTGCCTTGCCGGAGCAGGCGGAACACGTCGAGGCCTACCTGACGCGAAACCAGGAGCGCGCCCGCTGGCCGAACGTGATGGACTACGAGACAGCCATTGATCAGAACCTGATCCGGCGGTTTGACCCGGCGTGGGCGTACTACGAGCACTTGGGCGGCCTGATCGATCTCGATCTCATCTCCCGCAGCGAGCTGCGGGTGGTGGCCGACGCGATGTACGGGTCGGGCCGGAAGTGCATCGCCGACATGCTCGCCCGCACCCGCTGTCGCGTCGTGGAGATCCGGGGCGATATGAACCCCGGGTTTGGGGGCATCCATCCAGAGCCCGTGGCGCACTACCTGAGCGCCCTGGCGGCAGCTATCCAGGCTCACCACGCCGACATCGGGCTGGCCACCGATGGAGACGGCGACCGGCTGGGGGCGATGGATGACCTGGGGAACTTCGTCGATCCTCACCATATCTTCAGCCTGGCCCTCCAGTACCTGGTCGAGGAACGGGGCTGGCGGGGCACGGTGGTCAAGAGCATCTCGACCACTCGGATGGTGGACCGTCTGGCCTCCCGGTATGAGCTGCCGCTGGTAGAGACACCGGTGGGGTTCAACCACATTGCGGACCAGATCCTGAACGACGACGTCCTGATCGGCGGCGAGGAATCCGGGGGGATCAGCATCCGAGGGCACATTCCTGAGGGGGATGGCGTCTTGATGGGCCTCCTGCTCCTGGAGATCCTGGCGAACGCGGGCTGCCCCCTGCACGAGCTGGTGGAAGCGCTGCAGAGCAAGGTCGGCCCGGCCCACTACGCCCGCCGCGACATACCGCTGCGCACCCCCATCTCGAAGGGAAAGATGGTGCAGCGGCTGCTGGATGAGGCGCCGGATACCATGGCGGGCGAGACGGTCACCGACGTGGACACCCTCGACGGGGTCAAGTACCTGTTGAGCGACGACTCCTGGCTCCTGATTCGACCCTCTGGCACCGAGCCCGTGCTGCGCGTCTACGCTGAGGCCAGAGACCGCGAGATGGTGGACGCCCTGCTGGCGTACGGTGAGCAGGCGGCCGGGAAGAGGTAGGGCGACGATGAGGGCCGAACATCGGGAGACGAGAACCCCGCACGGACTCGGGCTTTCAGACTGCTGCCCACTCCTACCATGAGATCCTTCTTCCTGGCCATCGAAGGGCCGATTGGCGTGGGGAAGACCACGCTGGCCCGCCTGCTGCAGCCTCGCTTCACAGCACGGCTCCTGCTGGAGGCTTTCGAGGAGAACCCGTTTCTCTCGGACTTCTACGGCGACCGCGCCCGCTACGCCTTCCAGACCCAGATGTTCTTCCTGCTGAGCCGCTACCGGCAGCAGCAGGAGGTGTCGCGGCCGACGGCGAACGGGCCGTTGATCGGCGATTACACGTTCAGCAAGGACGCTCTCTTTGCCCGCCTGAACCTGGAGGGGGACGAGCTGGAGATGTATGAACGGCTCTACTCCGTCCTGGCGGAGCGCGTCGTCCCGCCGGACCTGGTGATCTACCTTCAGGCCGACGTCGATGCGCTGATGGCGCGCATTGCCGCGCGCGATCGTCCCTACGAACGGAAGATGGACCGCGATTACATCGCTCGCGTGGCGGCGGCCTACGAGCGCCATTTCTCCAACGTCACCTCCACGTCCCTCCTGACGATCGACACCAACGACCTTAACTACGTGCGGGACGCCAGTGCCCTCGCCTTCGTCGAGGGGAAGGTGAGGAAGGCGCTGGGCATCGGGGCCTACCAGCAATCGCTTCCGCAGCTTGACGAGGTGGGCAAGGCGCAGCTTGCATCGGCTCCGGCGAAGAGGGCCCGCTCGACGCCGCAGGGAGAGGTCGTGGGCAAGTTCCTGGCTGCAAATGAGGCGATGGGCCGTCTCGGCGCCCTGCTGGGGGAGGATGGCGGAGAGCGCTCGGAGGCTCAGGTCTCCCAGCTCAGGGACGTCCTGGATGAGGCCCTGGAGCGGCTGTCATCGTTGGCGGCCGCGATCCATACGGACTGAAGCGCCGGACACGACGAGGGAAGAGATCGGCAGACCTGACATGGCGAAGATCCTGACCCTAGACGGCGAGTCGAATGTGCGTGCGTCCCTCCGGCCGCTCCTGGAGGCACTGGGGCACGACGTTCGCGTGGCGGAGACGCTGTCCGAGGCGAGCGACGCCCTCTCCCGACAGAGGTTTGACCTCGTCGTCGCCCATATCGTCTCGCCGGACGATGACAGCCGCAGCGTCCTGGAGGAGGTGCGCCGCCTGGACGGAGACACGCCCCTCATCATCATGACCGACGAACCGGAGAAGCGTGCCGCGGCCGATGTCACCGGCTGCGGCGTCTACGACTGGGTCACGGTGCCTTTCGAACGGGCGAGGCTGGTGCGCGCCGTCGAGCGCGCCATTGCGCATAAGCGTCTGCTGGACGACAGGCGCCGCCTGCGGGAGGAGAACCGGGCTTACGAGGAGGAACTGAGGAATCAACGGAGGACGCGACACGGCGCTCGGCCGAACGCCGTCGCTCCGATGAAGGCCGTCAGCGAGCCCGAGCGTGTCCTCGATCAGGCCCGCCCGCAGCGGCACATCGCTGAGCTGACGGCGCTCCACAACATCGATCTGGCCATCACGTCGACGCTGAGCCTGGACGAGGTGCTCCAACGGGTCTACGAACAGGTGAGCGGCCTGATGGACGTCACCACCTTCTACATCGGCCTGTACAACAAGAGGAAAGGGAAGCTGCGCATCTCCCTCGTCGTTGACGAAGGAGACCGTCTGGAGCCCATCACGCTGGACGTTCAAACGGGCGGTGGTTTCGCCGGCTGGGTCGTGCGGAACCGGAAGCCTCTCTGGATTGACGACTGGGAGCGAGAGCAGGACAGACTGCCGGTGGAGGGGATCGCCCGGGGCACACCGACCCAGTCCCTCATGGTCGTGCCGCTCCTGGTCAAGGATGAACTGGTGGGCGTCATCTCCACCCAGTCCTATGAGCCCCATGCCTTCGACGAGGGCCACCGTCGCCTCTTCTCCAGCATCGCCAGCCAGGTAGCCATCGCCGTCGAGAATGCGCGGCTCTTCGGACAGGTCAATCGACGCTTGAAGGAGATGCGGCTGCTGCAGCGGATCATCGTGGCCGCCTCCTCGACGCTCAACTTCGACGAGGTGCTGAAACGCACTATGGAGACGCTGCAGGAGACGCTGGACATCGAACGGGTGGCCTTCGCCCTGCCGAACGAGGAGGGCACGGCCCTGATCGTACATCCCTCCACGGCCGGCTTCCCCTCGAACGCCAAGGGTCCCCGGCGCCTTCCCATGGACGAGAGCATCGTGGGGCGCGTCTATCGTTCCGGGAGGGCCGTGCTGTTCACCGACGTCAGCGACGTCCCCTCCTCTCTGGAAGGGACCCCGGCGACGCGGACGGAGCTGGCGGTCCCGGTGCGCGACGGAGACGACGTGGTGGCCGTGCTCAACGCCGAGAGTCCGGTGCTGGAGGACTTCGACGAAGATGACCTGTCGCTGTTCTCCGCGGCGGCTGCACAACTCGGCGTCGTTCTCAAGAACGCCCGGTTGTTTGAGCAGACCCGGCACCGGTTGACGGAGACACGGGTGCTCCAAGAGGTGATGCGGGCGGCGGCCACCAGCCTCGACTTCGATCAGGTGTTGGAGCGGACCGTGGACACGCTCCATCGGATGCTGGGCATCGAGTACCTCTCCTTCGCCCTGCCCGTCGAGGACGGGACGGCCCTCAAGCTGCACCCCTCTCAGATCGGTTACGCCCCAGAGATGACCGAGATGAGGATACCGCTGCGCGGCAGCCTGGCGGGACGCGCCTACCTGACGGGAGAGCCGCAGGTGATCGGTGATGTTCGAGAGACGGACGTCTACTTGGAGGGGGCGCCCGAGATCCTCTCGGAGCTGAACGTCCCGGTCAGAGTTGCCGGGCGGGTGGTCGCCGTCCTCAACGTGGAGAGTCCCAAGACGAACGGGTTCGATCACGAGGATCTCCATCTCTTCGAAGCGGTGGCTGCCCAGCTCGGTATCGTGCTGGAAAACGCCCGGCTGTACGAGACGCTGCAGAAACAGACGGCTGAGCTGAGCCAGGCGTACGAGGAGCTGAAAGAGGTGGACCGCTTGCGGACCGAATTGGTCCAGAACGTGAGCCACGAGCTGCGAACGCCCTTCACGCTGGTGCAGGGGTACATCGAGCTGCTGATGGCGGGCGACCTGGGGCCTCTCTCGGAGAGGCAGCGAGAGGCGCTGCTGGTCATCCGGAGGCGCGTGGACACGCTCCAGCGCAGAACCCGCGACCTGACCACCCTCGACAGCCTGTCCCGGAAGAAGGCCCGATCGAGACCGACGAGCCTGTTGAAGGCAGTGAGGGCCGCATTGGTCGATCTCCAGTCCCGCGCAAGCAAGGCGGGCGTCCGGCTCTCCAGGGAGCTCCCTGACGCCCTGCCTCCGGTGATGGCGAACAAGGAACACCTGAGACAAGCCTTCACGCATTTGATCGAGAACGCCGTCAAGTTCAGCCCCGACGGCGGCACGGTCACCGTCCGAGCCTGGGCAGAGGACGGGCAATCCTGTGTGGCCGTCGACGACGAGGGCATCGGCATCGAGCCGCAGCACCTAGACCACGTCTTCGAGCGGTTCTACCAGGTTGACGGAAGCATCAATCGGCCCTTCGGCGGCATGGGCGTCGGACTGGCCGTGGTATGGGAGATTGTCGAGACGTACGGAGGGAGCGTGGACGTGAGAAGTGCACCGGAGGCCGGCAGCACGTTCGTCGTATCCCTGCCGCAAGCGGAACCGCATCAGACCGCCTCCATCCCTTCCTCGCGCCGGATCACCCACATCGTCAGCGAGGCCTCACCGGAAGGGCGCGAGCGACGATGAGGTGGAGAGCAGACGATCGACAGGCGGCGACCTTCGCCGCCAGCCGGGCACTTAGCGCGTGCTGTCAATGAACAATCCAAGGATTTCAGGTTCACGACTATGAAACGTTTCGTCGCCATCGCCGGCAATATCGGGGTCGGGAAGTCCACCTTGACGGAGCTTCTGAGCCATCGGCTCGATTGGGAGCCGTTCTTTGAGGCTGTCAATGATAACCCCTATCTATCGGACTTCTACGACGACATGGAACGGTGGAGCTTCCACTCACAGATCTACTTCCTGTCGCGCCGTTTGCGCCATCACTGGCAGCTGCTCCAACGCGCCAACTCCGTGGTGCAGGACCGGACGGTGTACGAGGATGCGGAGATCTTTGCTCGGAACCTCTACCGGCAGGGCTCGATGAGCGACCGAGACTACCGGAGCTACTGCGAGCTCTACGACGTCGTGATCACCGTGCTGCCCCCGCCGGACCTGATCGTCTACTTGAGGGCTTCGGTTCCCACGCTGAAGGAGAGGATAGAGAAGCGAGGCCGCTCCTACGAACAGAGCATCTCGACAGCCTACCTGGAGCGGCTGAGTGAGCTCTACGAGCGGTGGATTGAGAGTTTCTCTCTCTGTCCGGTGCTGACGGTGCCTTCCGATGCTCTCGATTTCGTGACGAACCACGATCACCTGGACATGATCACGGAGAAGGTGCTGGAGAGGCTCCAGGGACGGGAAGAAGTGGTGTTCAAGGACCTGGGAAAGTGAACGACCAACCCGAAAACCTTGAGCGGATTCGGCGTCTCGAGGCGAAGGTGCGCGAGCTCTCCTTCCTTCACGAGACGAGCCAGCTGTTGACCGCCACCCTCGACCTGGACAGCCTGCTTCGCTCCCTGATGACTCAGGTGCGGGATCACTTCCAGGTGGAAGCAGTCTCGGTTGCTCTCCTCGATGAGGAGAACGGCCAGCTCACCTTTCGGGTCGCCGTCGGCAAGGGATCCGAGGCCGTCACCGGCCTTCGTCTGCCCCTGGACAAGGGAATCGCCGGTTGGGTGACGCGGGAGGGGGAGTCTATCTTCATCTCGGACGTCTACAGTGATCCGCGTTTCTACCCCGGCGTCGACGAGGAGACGGACTTCAAGACCAGGACGGTGCTGGCAGCGCCCATCAAGACGGACCAGGGGACGATCGGTGCCATCGAGGCGCTGAACCCCACCGTCGAAGCCCTCGACGAGCGTGCCTTGGAGGTGCTGAACCGCGTCGCCGATCAGGCCGCTCTGGCCATCAGGAACGCGGAGCTCTACAACCGCGCCCGCCGCGCCGAGCGCCGTTACGAGAGGCTGTTCCACGGCAGTCCGGTGCCGATTCTGGTCTTGGGATTGACCACGGAGATCCTGGACGCCAATCAGAGAGCAGCGGAGCTGATGGGCAGCCCTATCGACGAGCTGATTGGACGCCACTGGTGCGACCTGCTGGGTGAACAGCGCGCAGCGTGCCAGGCGCTTTTTGCCGATCTACCGGAAGACGGGAAGGCGAGCACCGAGATGACGATACCCTCCCCCAGCGGACCGCGCGTGCTGAGGGTGCGCATGACGGCCATCGACTACGGAGGGCAGAGGGCGATCCAGTGGATCGGGCACGACATAACCGAGCTGGCGGAACTGGAACAGATGAGGGACGACCTGATGCACATGATCGTCCACGACCTGCAGAACCCCCTCAGCAACATCGTCGGAAGCCTGCAGATGATGTACCGAGCGCTGCAGGAGGGCGATGAGATTCTGCCCATGCTGGACATCCTGCAGGTGGCGATCCGCAGCAGCAACAGGCTTCAGCGCCTCATCCACTCCCTGCTGGACCTGCGACAACTGGAGGAGGGGAAGGCCGATCTGAACAAGCTTCCAGTGCCGCCCCGACTGCTGGCCCGAGAGGCCCTCGACGTGATCCGACCGGTCGTCGAGAAGAAGAACCAGACCCTGAACGTTGACATCCCCTCCGATCTGCCTCCCATCAGCGTCGATCAGGACATGATGGCCCGGGTGCTGACCAACCTGTTGGACAACGCGGTGAAGTTCACCCCCACCGAGGGCCGCATTGAGCTCAGCATAGAGCAGGAGAGGACGGATCTCCTGTTCACCGTCTCCGATGACGGACCGGGCATACCCGCGAACGCACAGAACCGCATCTTCGAGCGCTTCACACGTCTGGAGAGCACCAGGCGGACGAAAGGCACAGGACTCGGGCTCCCCTTCTGTAAGCTGGCCGTAGAAGCCCACGGGGGAGAGATCTGGGTTGACAGCGCGCTTGGGGAGGGCAGCAGGTTCAAGTTCAGACTCCCCCTGGAGGACGAATGACCGAACGGACGTACTACAGCGATCCCTACCGCAGGCGCTTTACGGCTCACGTCGTCGAAGAGCTGAGGTGGGAGGGCCATCCCGCGGTGATACTCGACCGCACGCTCTTCTATCCCGCGTCCGGGGGGCAGCCAGCCGATCGAGGCACCCTGGGCGGCGTCCCAGTGCTGGACGTGGTCGAAGGCCAGGCCGACGACCTCCGTCGGCGCGACATCGTCCACGTTCTCTCGGAACCGATTACCCCGAACGAGGTCGAAGGCGAGATTGTCTGGTCGAGACGCTTCGATCACATGCAGCAGCACACGGGACAGCACGTTCTCTCAGCAGCTTTCGAGCAGGTGCTTGACGCTGACACAGTCGGCTTCCATCTGGGAGAACAGTCGAGCACCATTGACGTCGACGTGGCAGATCTCGATATGGAGGCTGTGCTGCCTGTTGAGTCGCTGGCTAATGAGGTGATCTGGGATGACCGGCCCATCGACGCGCGTTTCGTCGATGAGGAGGCCGCGGCGGGCCTACCGGCCGAGGCGCTGCCCGACGTCTCAGGTCGAATCCGCCTGGTGGAGATCCCCGGCGCGCCCGGTGCCGAGGAGGGTCCCTTCGATCTCAATCCCTGCGGAGGGACGCACGTCGCGCGTACGGGGGAGATTGGCATCATCAAGATCGTGGGCGTGGAGCACCGGGGAGACGAGACCCGCGTCGAGTTCCTGTGCGGAGAGCGGGCGCTGCGGGACTACGAGGCAAAACGGAGCATGACGGCAAGGCTGGGCGGTATGCTGACGGTCGGAACGTGGGAGCTGGATGAAGCTGTTGGGAGACTCCAGGAGGAGAATAAGGAGCTGCGACACTCGGAACGGCGGCTCCAGCAGCGGTTGCTGGACATAGAGAGCACTCAACTGCTGGAGGCGGCAGCCACGCGTGGCCGGTATCGCGTGGTCGGGGCGGTCTGGGAACAGCGCAGCCCACGCGAGCTCCAGTCTCTGGCTCGGAAGCTGGCCGAGCACAGCGACGTGGTGGCGCTTCTCTTCGGCATCAATGATCGGGTCCATCTCTGCTTCGCACGAGCGGAGACGCTGGATCTGGATGTGAATGTGCTTCTTCAAAAGGCCTGTGGAGAACTGGGCGGCAAGGGCGGAGGTAGACCTCAGGTGGCCCAGGGCAGCGCACCGAGAGCTGACAGAGAGACGATCGAGAGCGTCCTCCGCGGCCTGAAGGCTGCACTGGCGGAGGACGACTGAAGCGTCTTTCCCAACGTCCTGCGGGGAAGAAGAGACGGACCCGTATGCCCCCGGGGCGGGATCCTGACGTCAGAGAGAAGAGCCGGATCGCTTCGATGAAGTAAGGAAAATGTCATGAAACAGATCGCACCGAACGTCTACGTCTCAACCGAGTACACGTACGTCAACGTCGGCTGCGTCGTCGGACCCACCGGCGTCGTCGCTGTGGACGTGCCGACGCTGCCCGATGAAGCCCTGGATTGGCGGCGGCAGATCTCGGAGCTTACCGAACAGCCGATCGTCTACACAGCCCTCACCGATGCCCATCCCCATCGGCTGCTCTGCGCTTCCCTGCTGGAGGCACCGGTCGTGGCTTCGAGAGGAGCCTACGAGCAGGCAGCTGATTACAGTCGAGGCTTCTGGCGCAACGTGGTGCGGCGGTTGAAGCGCAACCACCCGGAGCAAGGAGAGGCGCTGAAGACGGTCCGTCCACCCCTGCCGAAGCTGCTGTTCAGCGACACGATTCTCCTGCACAAAGGGGGCACCGGGGTATCGATGGAGAAGGTGACGGGAGCTGCACCGGGAAGCAGCTGGGTCAAGGTGAAGGACGTCCAGGTGATGTTCTTGGGCGACACGCTCGTCGCCGAGAAGCCGCCCGTGATGGACGAATGCCCGGACACCAAGGGCTGGCTCGATACGCTGACCCAACTGCGACGGCCCTACCTATCCGACGTGACGTTCATTCCGGGACGGGGACCGCTCGGCGATCAGTCGACGACGGAACCGCTGAGCGAGTACGTCCGTCTGGCGCGGCGCCGGGTGCGCTCGCTCCATCGGGAAGGCCGCCCGCGGGACGACGTGGTGGAACTCGTGGACGAACTTCTGTCGGTCTTCGAGCTCTCGGACGAAGAGTGTTCTCACTACCGGCGTAGGGTGCGAAACGGCCTCAAGCAGGTCTACGACCAACTGGCACCGGACGAGGATAATGGGTAAGCTATACGTTCCCTCGCAGCTGCACACGTCGGTCGACCACGTCCGCCAGGACCTGGATCGGGCCGAGGGTGCCATCGCGAGCCTGAACGGAGCCGGCTCCGAAGCGGTCCAGATCCTCCATCTCCTCGATAAGATCGAACGAGAGCTCCACGCGTTGGAGCAACGAGACGCGGACCCGCGCGTCGAGCAGACCCGCTTTGAGACGGTGCAGCGGCAGCTTAAGCGCCGCCGGGGACCGTTCCTCAAAGAGGCGGGCCGAGCTCTCCGTCAAGCGAGGGCCGAGGTCGAGCCGCCGCGCTCCCGTTGGTGGTGGTATCTGGATGAAGCGGCCGCCAGACAGCGGCGCAGAAGATGGCGGCGGCTGGGGGCCGGAGCTGCAGCCGTTCTCGTCCTGCTCACCGGTCTCTGGTTCGCCTACCGGGAGTTCCTCGCGCCTCCTCCTGAGGTGAGCAAGGCGTTTCGACACATCCAAGCAGGCAAGTCCGAGGTGGAGAGGGGCAGCCTGGGAACCGCCCTGGAGGACTTCGATGCGGCCACGACCCTGACGCCCGACGATCCGGAGCCGTGGCTCTGGAAGGGCGTGCTGCACGACCAACTGGGCGAGGCGGCCGAGGCCGAGGACGCCTTTGCGGAGGCGGAGTCCCGCTATGACAGCAGGTCGACCTTCATCGTCAACCGGGGCCGCGTCTACTTCCAGTCAGGCGATATCGAGACGGCGAAGGCCGACGTCGAGACGGCCATCGCCATGGATCCCACGTCGGGATGGGCGCACTATCTGCTGGCCGGCATCCTCGTCGACGAGGGCGACTACGACACCGCCCTCGCCGAGCTGGCGCGAGCGCGGGAGTTGGCCCGGGTGAACGGCAACGGCAGGCTCGAAGCTCTGGTCGCCAATCAACAGGCGCGGCTCCTGCAGATGCAGCCGATGTCCACCCCGGAGTGAAGCGAGGAGAGTGCGCGCCCAGCGACGCGGCCGTGACGGAGGAGTGGGAATGGCGATATCGGAAGAGGAGATGAGACGACTCCGAGACCTCAAATCGAAGTACGAGGCCGACCTGATGCGAAAGGCGAACGTGGTCGGCGTGGGCATCGGGTTCCGACACCGGCGCGGGCGGCGGACGGATCAACTGGCCCTCGTGGTCTCGGTGACGCACAAGGTTCCCATCTCGCAGCTGGACGCAGAGGACATCGTGCCGCGGGAACTAGACGGCGTTCCGGTGGATATCGAGGCCGTGGGGACACTGCGGGCCTTCAACGCCGGAGGGGAGTGACGGGCCTCCGGCGGGGGCAGGAGAAGGAGGGAGGATGGCGGATAAGCTGGCTCAGGCCCGGTGTGCCAAGGAGAACCACGTAAGGTCCCTGCTGCAGAAGCGGAACGTCGTGGGCGTCGGCCTGGGCCACAAGATCCGCGGCGACGAGGATACCGGCGAGCTGAGCGTCGTCGTCTCCGTGACCCGTAAGGAGCCTCTCTCTGCTCTGCGGCCGCAGGACTTCGTGCCCCGGACGGTGGAAAACGTCAAGACCGATGTGGTGGAGACGGGCATCCTGCGCGCCCAGCCCGCCGCCGTCACCGACCGGGGACCGCGGGACCGGTGGCGGCCCGTCGTCCCGCCCGGGGTCTCGGTGGGACACTACTTGATCACCGCGGGGACGTTCGGCTGCCTGGTGCACCGCGACGACCAGCTCTTCATCCTCTCCAACAACCACGTGCTGGCCAACCTCAACGTCTGCGAACCCTGGGACCCGATCCTCCAGCCCGGAACCGCCGACGGTGGAGGACCGGGCGATCGCATCGCCCGACTGGCCGACTACGTGCCTCTGGTGTTCGAGTCGGAGCCATCAGAATGCGCCGTAGCCGACTTCACGGCGAAGCTGCTCAACCAGGTCGCCGGAGCGTTGGGATCGCGCCACGTCCTGAAGACGGCGCGACACACGGGGGGCACCAACCAGGTGGACGCCGCTCTGGCGCGTCCGATGTCGCCCAATCAAGTGACGAACGAGATCCTCGGCGTCGGAGCCCCGGCGGGCGTCGCGACAGCCTCGTTAGGCACCGACGTGCAGAAAGCGGGACGGACGACGGGTCTCACGGAAGGGGTCATCACCCAGGTCGAGGCTACGCTGCGCATCGACTACTACGGCCCTAACGCGCTCTTCACCGGGCAGTTGGTTGCCACCCCGATGAGTGAGGGCGGCGATTCGGGCTCGGCGGTCCTGGATAGGGAGAACCGCGTGGTGGGCCTCCTCTTCGGAGGGTCGCCAGCCGCGACGATCATCAACCCGATCGACGCGGTCCTGTCGGCCCTCGACGTGGAGGTCGTCTAGGGCGCCCAGCGCGTTCGGTCAGCGGTCGGATAGCAAATCCGACCTACATCACCACGCTCCCTGTGTGGTTAGCACTCGCTGTAGCCGCAGCCGTAGCAGTGGCGGCAGCCCTCCTCGAAGACGAGCGTCCCCTGGCCGCACTCGGGACAGAGATCGCCCTCCGGGAAGAGCGGAAGCTGCTCGCTCCCTTTGACCTTCTCCATCGGCTCTGCGAGACCGAGATGCTCCGCCAGCACCTGCGCCACGCCGTCGGGTAGGCTTCGCACGCGATCGCGGCCGAAGCCCAGGGACCTGCCGCTCCCGATGCCCTGCAGCTGCCGCACCACCTGCTTGAGGCGCCGCGTGGACGAGAGGGGCGAGGGGAGACGGAGGACCAGGGATATGAGCCGCCCGATCGCCTCCGCTACCGCTGCTGTGTCCGAGCCAGCCTTACCCACGTTGAGGAACACCTCAAACGGCTCGCCATCACCATTGGTGTTCACCGTGGTGTACGCTGTGCCCAGGGGGGTCTGGATCTTGTAGGTCTTGCCCGTCAGCGTATGGGGACGCGGCCGTACTTCGGTGGACATCAAGCTCACCTTCGAGCGCTGCTTGGCCCGCTTCGTCTCCTTCGTCTCCAGCACCACGTTCTCGCGAGAGCCGGTCACGTAGACAGTGAGACCCTTGCAGCCCAACCGCCAGGCCAGTTGGAAAGCGTGAGCCACGTCCTCGGGCTCGGCGTCGGCCGGGAAGTTGATCGTCTTGCTGATGGAGGCATCGACGAAAGCCTGAAGCGCGGCCTGCATCCGCACGTGCTCCTCGGCGGGGATGTCCTGCGCCACGACGAAGACCCGGCGGACCTCCTCCGGCACCTCCTCCACGTCCTGACAGCTTCCCGACACGGCCACGTCGTCGATGATGCGGGCCCGCGTCTCCTCATTCAGGCCCGCCTCCTCCAAGGCCTCGCGGAAGAGGGGGCTGGCGTAGTTGAGCTGTACATCGTTACCGTTGTCGTTCATGTGCCGGACGTAGGCCAGGGCGAAGACAGGCTCGCAGCCGTAAGCCTCTATCCCGGCGATGGTCGAGCGCGTGCCGGTCGGGGCGATCGTCGTCTGGGTGGCGTTTCGGATGCCGTGACGCTCGATATCGGCGACGAGCGCGTCCCAATCGAGGGAGGGTCGGCCCCAGCGGTCCGGCGCGCCGAAGGGCTCCACCGGCTGCGGGGGCTCCCAGCGCACGTCAGCGGGATCGTAGATGCTTCCCTCGATAGCGGGGAAGGGACCTCGCTCGCGCGACAGGTCGACGCTGGTCCGCATGGCTTGATACCGGATGAAGGCCATGAGCTGACCGGCCAGGTCCCGCGCCTCCCGGCTGCCGTACCGGACGCGGAGCTGGTAGAGCACGTCACCCAGGCCGGTGATGCCCAGGCCGATGCGGCGCGTCCGGTGCGCGGCCTCCTTCAACTCGGGCACGTGGGGCACGTATCCGTTGGCGTCGATGACGTCGTCCAGGAAGCGGACGGCCTGCCCGACCGTTTCAGCAAGCCTCTCCCAGTCCACCATCTTGGGCGCCCCGTCCCCATCGTCGTCGGCCGACCTGACGTGCCGCGCCAGGTTGACCGAGCCGAGACAGCAGTTCTCATAGGGCAGCAGCGGCTGCTCGCCGCACGGATTGGTCGCTTCGTAGTCGCCGAGATGTGGGGTGGGATTGTCTCGATTCGCCGTGTCCAGGAAAAGCAAGCCGGGCTCGCCGTTCCGGTGGGCCGCCTCCACGATCTCGTCAAACAGCTGGCGCGCTTCAACCGTCTCCCATACCTCGCCGTCCTGAGGGCTGATCAGGTCCACGGAGCCGTCATCGGCGACCTCTCGCATGAAGTCGTCGGTCACACCGACGGAGATGTTGAAGTTGGTGATCTCATATTCGCTCGACTTGCAGTGGATGAAGTCGCGGACGTCCGGGTGCTGGACGCTCAGCACCGCCATGTTTGCGCCGCGCCGCGCCCCACCCTGGCTGATGATCTCAGAGGCGGTGTCGTAGACCTGCATGAAGCCCACGGGACCCGTGGCCTCGCCGCCGCTGGAGTGAACGACGGCCCCCTTGGGCCGTAGATTGGAGAATGAGAAGCCAGTCCCGCCGCCGGTCTGTTGGATCAGGGCCATGTCCCGCAACGTCTCGAAGATGCCGTCTTCCTGGCGTCCCATGTCGTCGGAGATGGGAAGCACAAAACAGGCGGCGAGCTGAGAAAGAGGCGTGCCCGCTCCTGTGAAGGTCGGCGAGTTCGGTAGGAATCGGAGCTGAGTCATCAGGTCGAAGAAGATCGTCTCAGCCTCCGGACCGCGTCCGTTTCGATCCTCGACAGACGCGATGTGAGAAGCCACGCGTCGGAAGACGCCCTCCACCGTCTCGACGGGCTGCCCGTCGGCCCCCTTCCGCACGTAACGGCGGCGGAAGACCTTGAGGGCGTTCTCGGAAAGCCTATCTTTCATGGATAAGTCCTGATGATTAGGTGTCTGAGTCTCCTGATTTTGCTCTATAACCATGTCCTCTCCAGTTTCAATGCGTCAATAGAAGACGCCTGCCCTGCAGGCTCTTGTTGTCGTCAAGCCAAACCTTCGGAGGTCACGCTCCAAGGTGGCCGTGAGTGTTGAGGCGGCGGCCGCCTGATCTAGACCTCTCTATCGTCCGTGCCGTCGTGCTGGGACTGCTCGGATCGAAAGCTGACGCGGTTCTGAGGTCGATCATCGACCTCCAGATGGAAGACGTCGGGTCGAGCGTAGTGGCCGTCGGTATCCAGGGCCAGATGGCCCTCGGCGATCCTGCCCAATGGCAGATCAGCGTAGAGTATGCAGGCCTCCTCGTAGACCGGGCCCGCGACGTAGTCGGTGTCGGGACCGATGACGGCGCTGCCTCCCCGCATCATCCAGGCATCGGATTCGCCGGGTATGCCCTCCAGGATCTCCACGGCTTCGCTCTCCACGCCGAGCGAGCGATAGCCCTCCAGGGCGTCCCCCTTGGTGAGGACGGAGCCCGCTGCCAGAACGAAGCACTGTCCCTCAAAGGCGTAGTGGCGGCTGGCGATGTGGTGCAGCTCTTTCACCCACGGCCACTGGGCCACGTGGATGGTCTCCTGCTTGGCGTGCATCGCCGCCCTGGCCAGGGGCATCCAGTGCTCCCAGCAGATCAGCCCGCCGAGGGTGCCGTAGTCGGTGGGAAGGGTGTTCAAGGTGCTGCCGTCGCCCCGTCCCCAGATCAGCCGTTCGGTGTAGGTCGGCATCAGCTTGCGGTGGACCCTGTAGGACTGGCCGTCCCGGGAAATGATAACGAGGCTGTTGTAGAGCGTACCGCCGTCTCGCTCGTGGGCACCGATGACGAGCTCGGCTCCGGCGCTGCCGGCCGCGTCGAGCAGCGCGTCCAGGTGTCGGCCGGGCACCGTCAGGGCGTTCTCCGACAGGAGCCGGTAGAGGGCCTTGGCGGGCGGATGATCCCAAAGGGCAGCCCCCGGCGACGCGTCGAGCCAGATCGGATAGCCGGGCAGCCAGGTCTCCGGGAAGACGATCAACTCGGCCCCTTCACGGGCCGCCTCCTCGACCAGGCCGCGAGCCTTCTCCAGGCTCCGCTCCAGGTTCAGGAAGACCGGGCCGTGCTGTACGACGGCGACCTTCAACAAATGGTTCATCGCTTCCTCAGCTCCAGGTAGACTCTGCGCCCCTTTCGATCCCGCTCCACGACGTCGAATCCGACCCGCTCCGCCAGCTCCACGTAATGGTCGAGAGAGGCGGGGTGGCTCGGCCAGGACGTGCCGTAGCCCGTATCCACCTCGCCGGTGGGCAGGTGGACCGACAGCGGGAAGACGGCCACGTCCTTCCCCTCCTCGGGGCGCGGCGGTATCTCGACGTCCCAGATCAAGAAGCGGCCTCCCGGCGAGAGAACGCGGAACGCTTCCTCGAAGACAGGCTCGTGGTCCTCTGCATCGACGTACATCAAGGTGAAGAAGGCAGTGACGACCTCGAAGGCGCCGTCCAGAAACTGGAGATCGCGCGCGTCCATGACGATCTTCAGAGGGCCCTCCGCGGCCTCCTCCAGTTCGCGCCTACTCGTGTCCACGGCCACGACCTGGGATCCCTTCAACAGCCCGATGATGCCCTCGCCGCCACCGCCCAGATCGAGGATGAAGCCCGAGGCGTCGAAGTCCTCGACGACGATATGCTCTCTCTCGAAGGTGTGAAGTCGGTCTTCCGATAGCTTTGTCTGTTCGTTGCTCATAGTGTCTCGCGAGTACGGCACTCGCACGCGCACCGGTTGTGCTCCTCTCGTCGTAGTGACGGCTTCAGCCGTTCGGCCTCAAGGACTAAAGTCCTCACTACGACGTCAAGGACTG
>Ga0207797_1000678_pt1 | contig 26001 bp, 8 predicted proteins | sample PRCRCaboRojoPR_6_FD_187275 | JGI IMG/M metagenome (GOLD analysis project Ga0207797, IMG submission 187275) | Marine sediment microbial community from Cabo Rojo, Puerto Rico - PR CR 10% Liquid 1 (SPAdes) | ecosystem: Environmental > Aquatic > Marine > Coastal > Sediment | place: Cabo Rojo, Puerto... | reverse complement strand
AGGATGTTGTTGAAGTCGTGCGCGATGCCGCCGGCGAGGGTGCCCACCGTCTCCATCTTCTGCGCCTGGCGGAGCTGGGCCTCGAGTTGCTTGCGCTCCGTCAGGTCGATGCCAATGCCGACGAGCGTGTCGTCCGAGAGGCGAATGTTGGACCAGGAGCAGATGACCTCGTCGCCCGCACGCGTGGTGAGCGTGAAGTCCGTCCACCCCGAGCCGGGATCGCGCAGAAAGGCGACGGCCGCCTCGCGGTCGTCCGGGTCCGGGAAGCAGGCCTTCATGAGGTCGGTGGCGTTGGCCGACTCGGCGGACCAGCCCAGCACGCGCTCGAACTCTTCGTTCACGTCGAAGTGCGCCTGCTCGGGGTCGTACACCATGATCATCACCGGAATGGTGTCGAACAGCTTTTGCAGGAACTCCCGCTCCCGCTTCAGCTCGTTCTCGGCCTTCTTGCGCGCCGTAATGTCGCGGATGACGGCCTGCGCCGCCCGTTTGCCGTCGTACTCGATGGGAATGGCGTACGACTCGACGATGCGGCCCTCGCCGTCGAGCCGCTCGATCTCGTGCTCGTACGGATCGGTCGACTCTCCCCGCTCGACCTGCTCGACCCGGGCCCGGAGTTGCTTCTTGACGGCCTCCGAGGGGACAAACTCAAGAATCGAGCGCCCCGTGATCGCGTCCGCCGACTCGGCCCCGAGCAGCTGGGCCCCCGCCGGATTGGTGTACTCGATGATGCCGTCGACGGTAATCTGGATCGGATCGCGGTGCGACTCCACCAGGCGCCGCCATCGCTCCTCACTGCGGCGCAGGGCCTGCTCGGTCTGCTTCTGCTCCGTGATGTCGGCGTCGATGCCGCCGACGCGCAGAACCTCGTCGTTGCGGCGGATGACGTGCACGCTGCTGCGAATCCAGCGCACCTCGCCGTCCGGCTGCACGATGCGGTACTCGTCGCGGATGGTGCGCGTGTCGGTCAGCCGCGCCTTTCGGGACGCGACCCAGTCGCGGTCGTCTGGATGGATGGTTTCGATCCAGAGCGTCGGATCATTGATGAAGGCCTCGGTCGGATAGCCGTACACCGACTCGGCGGCATCGTTGATGTACCGGAGTTGCTGGTTGAGCGTGTCGGGATGGATGTCGGCCGTCCACACCACGTCGTCCAGCGACCGAAGCAGGGCCTGGAACCGCTCCTCGCTCTCGACAAAGGCCTGCTCGATGCGCTTGCGCTCGGTAATGTCGACGATGGCGCCCACGACCCGCGTGATCCCGCCTTCGTCATTGGTCTCCGGGCGCGCCCGGCTCTGCAGCCAGCGCACCGTGTCGTGTCCGCGGGGAATGACCCGGTACTCGGCGTCGTGCGCATAGCCCTGGCGAAGCCGCCGAACCTCCTCCTGGATCAGCGACCGGTCGTCTGGGTGCACCACCGCCAAGAACGCGACCGGGTCGTGCACCGGGGCGGGAGGAAGACCGAGCAGCCGCTCGGCCTCGCGGGACAGCTGGATGCGGTCGGTGCCCAGGTCCCAGCGCCCGTTGCCCATCTTGGCGATCGACTGCGCCTGCTCCAGCGCCACCTTGCTCTCGCGGAGGGCCGCCTGTGTCCGCCGCTGTTCGGTCACGTCGCGCACCATGGTTTGCGCCGCCCGCTCGCCCTCGTACTCGATGGGGACCGAGTACACCTGGATGGTGCGACGCTCGCCGTCGAGCCGGACGATGTCGTGCTCGACGGGCGAGGTTGGAGTGCCCTGCCGGAGTTGCTCGGCCCGGGCCTCCAGCTGCTGGCGCTGCGCGTCGGACGGCACAAACCGGTAGATGGACGCCCCAACGAGGTCGTCGGCCGCATCGGCCCCCACCAGCTCCGCCCCGGCCGGGTTGATGTAACGAATGGCGCCCTCGACCGAAATCAGGATCGGGTCGCGGTGCGCTTCGGCCAGCTGCTTCCACTGCTGCTGCCGCGGCCCCATCACCGAGCTCTGCGGGGCGTCGGAGGCCGCGGGCGGGGCGTCAAACGCGTCGGTCACCATGTCCGCCAGGGTCTCTAGCTGCGCCAGGGTTTCCGCCGACGGCGCACGCGGCTCGACGTCGAGAACGTACAGCCCTCCGAAGGGCGAGCCGCCGGGCAGGACGAGGGGCACGCCGGCATAGAAACGCAGGCCTGCATCGCCGCTTCCCCACGGATGGCCGGACAGGCGAGGCGCCTGCGCTACGTCGTTGACGACCAGCAGCTCCTCCGCCTGCACGGTGCGCCGGACGAAAGTCTGGTCGTCGTGCAGGTCTGGCGGATCGACAGCGCCACGGGTGGCCACCCACCGCGCCTCGCCGCCCAGCACCGAGGCCGCCGCAATGGGCGCGTCAACGAGATGCGCCGCCAGCTCTGCCGCCCGGTTCAGCGCCTGCTCGGGCAGGCGATCGAGACGATCGTAAGGAGGCAGTGCCTCAAGGCGTCGTCCGCCGTCCAGAATCTCGTCGGTAGACATGGGGGAAGCTGGATCCGTCAATCAGAGGCCGGGACCGCACCTTGTGCCGCGCCCGGATCGCACGGTGCCCGGCATCAGGGCTCGATGGTCGTGGGGATCGATGGTCGTAGGATGGAAAGGACGAGGCCAGCACCCGGCCGCACGCGCCGACCCCGCTCGCCACGGAGTGCCCGCCTCGAATGCTGCGTGCACAGGGACGCGGGACGAGTACGTAGCCTGCGGTGAAGAGCTCAATGTACGAACTGTACGCCGTGGATGAAAGAGGCCGCCCCACCTCGGAACGGTGCCCGTGGCCTCTCGAGGACGATGCCGGCGTCGGACGAATCGGCCTCCGGCCGAACGCGAGCCTACGCCTCCCGTGCCGAGATCAAGTCGTCGAGGGTCTCACACAGACGCTTCGACGAAACTGGTTTCTCGAAGGTGGCATCGGCCCCGATCAGTTCGGCCGTTTGCAGATACTGCGCACCGCTGCCGTAGCCTCCGCCGCCCGAGATGGCGATAATGGCGATCTCGGGATCTTCCTGGCGGAGCGTGCGAATCGTTTCGATGCCTTCCTGCTCGGGCATGACGACGTCGGTGATCACCGCGTCGAAGGGACGCGCCCGGCATCGCTCCAGCACGCGCCGTCCATCCGGCAGGCTCTCGACGTCGTGGCCCGCCCGCCGAAGCATCATCTCGGTGGCGGTGCGAACGTCGTCGTCATCGTCGACAAGTAGAATGGTAGCCATAGTGGGCAAAGTACGTAAATGGAAATGGGTGCCCTCCCCGGGCCGCTTCCTTGTGCGCACAAAAAGCGTTCCGCGGATCGTACGGCAAACCGCGTCCCTCGGCGCTCCTTCGGAAACTCGAAAAGTTGGACGGCACTGCAACCCGTCCCCGTCGTCTTTCGAGGCTTGCCGTAAACCGTGCGGGACGGCATCAGGTCCGAGGGGCACCGACAAATCATCCAATGCGTCGTAAGGAGGCGGCGGCACGTTTCGCGCTTCATCGCACGTTTCCTTCCCCCCTGCGTGCGCTCACTGCAGAGCGGTTTCCAGCGCATCCTCCAACTCGTTGCTGCCGACGGGTTTGCGCAGGAACATCTCGGCCCCGGCCTGCAACACGTCCTCCTCCGACACCTTGGCGCTGAAGCCCGACATGAGGATGATCGGCACCTCGCAGCCGCGGTCCTTCAGCTCTCGAATGAGCGTCATGCCGCTCATCCCGGGCATGGCGTAATCGGTGAGCACAAGGTCGTACGTCGTGGCGGTCGTCTCGATGGCGTCCAGCGCCGCGCGGGCGGTCTGGCGCGTTGTGACCTCGTAGCCGAACCCGCGGAGACGAACGGTTTCCAGATCGAGCACCTGCTCGTCGTCGTCCACAAACAGGATGTGCCCGGACGGCCCTTCCGGTGCGGCACCGTTGCGCGTGCCGGTCGAGGCCGTCTCGCTCGCACAGGGCAGGTACACGTTGAAGGTCGTGCCCTCGCCCGGCTGCGTGAACACCGTCACCTCGCCCTCGTGCGCCTGCACGATGCCGTGGACGACCGAGAGGCCGAGACCCGTTCCCTTCCCGACCTCCTTGGTGGTGAAGAACGGCTCGAAGATGCGCTCCTTCGTCTCCTGGTCCATGCCCGGCCCGGTATCGCTGATGGAGATCCGGACGTAGCGGCCCGGATCCAGGTTGAGGTAGCGGCTGGCCAGATCCCGATCCACCTCCGTCGAACGGACCTCCACGTCGAGGACGAACGAAGCGGTCTCGTCCTGTGACTTCAGCGCCTGCGCCGCGTTGGTGAGGAGGTTCATCGCCACCTGCTGCAGCTGGCCGGGATCGCCGATGACGGTGCAATCCTCGTTCATCTCCATGCGCATCTCGACCCGGTCGGGGACCGACGACTCGACGAGCTCCATCGTCTCGCGGATGACCGCCGAGACGTTGACGGTCTCCTCCACCGTTTTGCCCTCCTGCCGGCTGAAGGTGAGAAGCTTGTCCACCAGCCCCTCGGCCCGCCTCAGTCCCTTCTCGGCGCGCGCCAGGAAGTCGGCCGTGGCGTGGGCCTCCGGCAGATCCTCCAGCGCCATGCGGAGGTAGACCATGGCCGCATGCAGGATGTTGTTGAAGTCGTGCGCGATGCCGCCGGCGAGGGTGCCCACCGTCTCCATCTTCTGCGCCTGGCGGAGCTGCGACTGCAGCTGTTTGCGCTTGGTGATGTCGAGCAGCACGCCGTTGAAAACGAGCTCGTTCTCGCGCTGCTCGGGCGTTGCAACCCCCTGCACCCAAATGGTTTCGCCCGAGGGCTTGCAGAAGGGCAGCTCCATATTCCAGAACGAGGCGGTTGCCGCGGCCTCCTCCACAGACGCCTGAAACTCCTCCTGATAGCTGGGATCGATGCGATCGGCAAACTGCTTGAAGAAATCGTCGCGGCCCGGATCGAGGCCCAGAAGCGTTTCGGTTTGCTCGCCGAGAAAGTAGAAGCCGTGCTCGCCGCCAGGGCGGGCGTAGAACTGGAAAATGATGCCGGGAATGCTGTTGGCCAGGCCGCGCAGGCGCGCCTCACTCTCGCGCCGGGCCTGCTCGGCCTGCTTGCGGTCGGTGATGTCGCGGATCATGCCCTGCACGAGCCGCTCGCCGTCGATCTCGAACGCCGTCGCCGAGAGCTCCCCCCAGAACAGGGTCCCGTCGCTGCGCCGGTACCGGTTCTCGGCGTGGACGGAGCTGCCTTGGCGTACCGTGTGCAGCTCGTCGTCGACCCGGGAGATGCCGTCGGGAACGAGGTCCGCCACGTTGCGCCCGACGAACGTGTCGTGCGAATAGCCGAACAGCGTGCGGGCCTTTGAATTGACGTCGCGGATCGTGCCCTCCATGTCGTGGATGAAGATGGCCTCGTTGGAGGCATCGAAGAGCGACTTGTACTTCTGACGACTCCGGCGAAGCGCCTCCTGGCGCTGGATCTCCTCCGTGACGTCCTGATGCGTGCCGACGGCCCGGTGCGGGGTGCCGTCGTCGTTCCACTCCATGATCTTGCCCTTGTCGCGGATCCAGCGCCAGGATCCGTCCTTGGCCTTCATGCGGATGTCGACCGCCATGACGTCGATCTCGCCGCGGGCCTGACGGTCGAGGGCCTCGTACACCTTGCGAAGGTCCTCGGGGTGCACGAGCGATTCGAAGAACTCGCGGGTGGGCTCGACCTCGTCCATCGAGTAGCCGAGCATGCGGGCCCACCGCTCGTCGTAGACGGCCGCGCCGGTGTCGAGGTTCGCATCCCACAGGCCCAGCTCTCCGCCGATGAGGGCCATTTCCAGGCGCCGGCGCTCTTCCTCCAGCTCTTCTTTGCTGTCTCGGAGGGCCTGCTCGGCAGTTCGCTGCTCGGTCACGTCGCGCAGGACGGTCTGCGCGGCCTGCTCGCCATTGTACTCGATGGGCACCGAATAGGCCTCGATGATCCGGCGCTCGCCGTCCAGGCGGATGATCTCGTGCTCGAACGGAGGGGTCGGCTCGCCGCGGTCGAGTTTCTGCTTGCGTCGCCGGATGGCGTCGGTGATCTCCTGGTTGGGGGCAAAGTCCAAGACCGAGCGGCCGATGATCTCATCGGGCGTGGTGGCCCCAAACATCTCGGCACCGGCGGGATTGATGTAGCGGATGGTGCCGTCCACGGCGATCTGGATGGGATCGCGGTGCGCGCTGACCAGGCGCTGCCACCGCTGGCGACTGCGGCGCAACTGCTGCTCGGCGCGCTTGCGCTCGGTGATGTCCTGGTTGAGACCGATGATGCGCACGGCCTCTCCCGTCTCATCGCGCTCCACAATTCCGCTCGACAGGACGTGCCGCTCCTCGCCGTCCGGCTGCACGACGCGGTAGCTGATCTCGTACTGGTCCTTGCTGCGCAGCGCCTCTTTGAGCGTCGCTTTGAGGTCGCCTCGGTCGTCGGGATGCACGAGCGAGAAGAAGGCGGAAGGATCGGCCTCGGGCTCCTGGTCGTCGCGGCCGTAAATTTCAAGGGTCCGGTCGTCCCAGTGGCTGCGGCCCGTCGTGACGTCGAACTCGAACGTGCCGGCGTTGGCGGCCTCCAGCGCCAGCCGCAGCCGCTGATTGCTCTTTTGGAGCTGCCGTTTCGCCTTTTCACGCTCCGTGACGTCGAGCACAGTCCCCGACACCCGCACCACCTCGCCGGCGTCGTTGAACGTGGCCTCGCCCCGCTCGTGCACGATCCGGTTTTCCCCGTGCGGACGCACCACCCGGTATCGGACGTCGATGGGCTCTCCCGCCTCGACCAATCGGGCCTGCTTCTCGCGGAGTGCGTCCTGATCTTCCGGGTGCACCGCCCTCATGAAGGCGTCGTAGGTGACGGGCTCGTCGTCGTCCCAGCCGAAGATGCGGCGCGTTTCGTCCGACCAGTGGAGCGTATCCTCCACGACATTGCGCTCCCAGCTTCCCAGACCGGCGATCCGCTGGGCGTTCTCGAGCCGTTCCCGGCTCCGGCGGAGCTTTCGTTCGGTCCGCTTCCGTTCGGTGATGTCTTCCACGACGCCTTCGTAGACGGTCGTCCCATTTTCTTCGACGACGTGGGCGCTTTCCAGCACCTCGACGGTGCTTCCGTCCGCGCGAATCCACTCCGTCTCCCGCTGGATGATGAACCCCTTTTCGGTCAGATCGGCCTCAAACGCCGCGCGGTCGTCCTCCGCGAACCCCTCGTCTTCCAGGTCGCGGGCCGCCAGCTCCTCGAACGAGGTGAAGCCCAGCATCTCGATGAGCGCGTCGTTGGCGAAAAGCACCCGTCCGTCGGGCGTCGAGCGGTAGATGCCGACGGGGCTCCGCTCCATGAACTTGCGATGCCGGCGCTCGCTGTCGCGCAGCGCCTCTTCGGCGGCGCGGCGCTCGGTAACATCCTGGGCGGCGCCGACCAGCGTCACGACCCGGCCGTTCTCGGTGCGCGGCTCGCCGATCGACCGCACCCATCGCTGCTCGCCGTCGGCCGTGACGAACGGAAGCTCCAGCTCCCAACACGTGCCCTCGACGAGGGCCCGGCGGGTGGCCGCTTCGATTCTGGATCGCGCCGGCTCGGGGTAGAAGGAAAACGCGGTCGCTCGGTCGAACGTGGTGCCGGGCGGAACCCCGTGAATGCGGCAGCCCTCGTCGGTCATCGAGAGCACGTCGGCGTCCAGGTCGTACTCCCAGCCGCCGACATTGGCGATGGCCTGCGTGCGACGCAACCGGTCGCGGTTCTGCTCCAGCGCGTCCTGCGCCCGGGTGCGCTCCGTGACGTCGAGCGCCATGCCGATGCACCCCCCGATCTCGCCCGAGGCATCGTGGAACGGTGCGCACCATACGTCGAACACCATGTCGTCGAGGGAAACGATGTCGGCCGCCGTTTCGCCCGCCAGCGCCCGGTCGATGAGGTCAACCGCGTCCTGCTGCGCGGCAAACATGTCGTAGACCGACGCGCCCACCGCTTCACCCGGCTCCAGGCCCAGCGCATCGAGGTCGCGTCCTTCCGACAGGAGAAACGTCCCGTCCTGGTCGATCATGAACACGATCGGCTGCGCGTTCTCCACGATGCGCCGCACTTTCTCTTCGGTCCGCGTTCGCTCCGACACCTGGCGGCGGAGCTCCAGCTCGTCGACCACCATCTCTGCCAGATTCTCGAGCTGGCGCAGCACGGCGTCCGAGGGCGACTGCGGCGCGGTGTCAAACACCCCGAGGGTGCCGATCCGCACGCCGTCCGGTGTCTCGAGCGATGTCCCCGCATAGAACCGGATGTTCGGCGGCCCAGTCACAAGCCGGTCGTCCTGAAAGCGCGCGTCGGCGGTGGCATCCTCCACGACCGTGACGCCCTCGGCCTGCAGAGCGTGCGCGCAGAACGACCCGCTGGGGCTCTCCTCCACGTCGTCCAGCCCCACCTCCGATTTTATCCAGTAGCGATCGCGGCCTTTGAAGTTGATGATGGCCATCGGGGCCTCGAAAAGATGCGCCGCGAGCTCGGTGATGCGGTCGAATGCCGCCTCCGAAGGCGTATCAAGGATGTCGTACCGCCGCAGCGCCGCCCGCCGCTCCGCCTCTTGAGGCGCGGCACGACGACCGTTGGTCGAAGGGCGAGAAAGATCGACGCTCATGGTGGGAAAGCGGTTCGCGAGAAGGGCCGAGCACGCGGATTGCGAGGCGCCCGGCGACGCCACCCGGCGGGCCCAGATCCGCACACCGGAACGGAAGGAGAGGCATCCATTGCCGAAATACCGTGCACCGGCGGTCTCGTATGCAGGGGCGCAAAAAGGATACCTAGCTGTGTGAAGGGCAGCGGCATTAACACGGACGTCGAAGAAGCCGCCTCTGCGCCGCTGTCTCCGTCTTTCGCGGTGCGGCGCGGGTCCGGCACAGAACTTGTCGGGAATGCCACACGGAGTGCGTGCGAGTCTCCACGCGTCCCCGTGCCGGAAGCGCCACGCAACAATTCGCCCTCCGGCATTCCCGTGCTGAGCCGGCGTTCGGCCTCCCCTCTTCACTGTCAGGTTCGCAGGCGATCCGCTCGCGCATGTCGTACGCTGTTCCCGCGTGCTGCGATGAACGCAGTCGGGCACGCCGCCCCGTCGGCCCCCGGCCGTTCCGACTGGAAACGGGTGCGGGGCATCTCGTAATGAAAATCTGGGTGCGTGAAGATTTTACCCATCGTGGCGAAATTGGCGAACTCAGCTCTCCCCTCTGAATATGTGACCTTGCTCCGCCCCTGCACCGATGATCGATTCTGCCCCTCTCCGCACTCGCAGTACGATGGAACAGCGCATCTTTGTCGTCGACGACGACCCCAAAATCACCAAGCTGTACACGAAAGTTTTGAAACGGGACGGGTACGAGGTCGAGGCCTTCATGAACCCGGTCAAGATGACGGAGGCCATCGAGGACGGCGAGACGCCCGACCTCATGCTGGCCGACATGAAGATGCCGCAGATGACCGGCGTTGAGGTGCTGGAGAAGCTGAACGACATCGGCCTGGACATTCCCGTCATCATCATGACGGGCCACTCGACGGTCCAGACGGCCGTTGAGGCCATGCGGCAGGGGGCCTTCCACTACCTGCAAAAGCCCGTCAACCTCGAGGAAATGCGGGCCCTGATCGAAAAGGCCTTCAAGCTGTACGGTGCGAAGCAGGAGCTCGATGAGATCAAAGACCAGAAGAAGGCCGAGCACCCCATCGAGGGGATTCTGGGAGAAAGCGACGCCATCGTGCAGGTGCGGGAAACCATCCAAACGCTGTGCAGCGCCGCCAACACGACCGTTCTCTTTTCGGGCGAAACGGGCACCGGCAAGAACCTCGCGGCCGAGACGCTCCATTACAATTCGCCCCGCGCCAAGAACGCGTTCATGGAGATCAACTGCGCGGCCCTGCCCGAAAACCTGCTGGAGGCGGAGCTCTTCGGCTACGAAAAAGGCGCCTTTACCGACGCCCGCGACGCCAAACCGGGGCTTTTCGAAATTGCCAGCGGCGGCACCGTCTTCCTGGACGAGATCGACTCGATGAGCATGGGGCTGCAGGCCAAGCTCCTGTCGTTCCTCGAAAGCCGGACGTTCCGGCGGCTGGGCGGCGTCGAAGACCGGACGGTCGATACGCGCGTCCTCTGTGCCACGAATGCCGACCTGGAGAGCCAGGTGAAGGACAAGGAGTTCCGCAAAGACCTCTTCTTCCGCATCAACGTCGTGAACGTGCGGATGCCGGCCCTTCGCCACATGGGCGACGACGTCATCCTGATCGCCCGGCACATGATCAACGACTTCAACCGTGAGCTGGGCCGCGACGTGCAGGGCTTTACGGAACCCGCCAAGCACAAGCTGCGCCAGCACATGTGGCCGGGCAACGTCCGCGAGCTGCGCAACGTGCTGGAGCGAGCGATGATCTTCACGAACGACCCCCACATCGACGCCGACGACCTCACCCTTGCCCCTCCGGGCCGCCTCGACGACGACCAGACGCTCGACGGGGCCTTCACCTACCCGCTCGGGCGATCCCTCAAAGAGGTCGAGAAGGAGTACATCAAGCGCATGCTGGAGGTCAACAACGACAGCAGCTACGTCGACATTGCCGACACGCTCGGCATCTCGAAGAAGACGCTGTGGGACAAGCGCAAGCGCTACAACCTCGACGAGGAGGTGGACCGGTAGCCTCACCGCGCCGTTACCTTTCCACCGCTGTCGTTTCGTAACGTCACCTCCCTTCTGTAACGGCGGTCCGCCGGTCGTCTGGCGTTTCACCGCGTCGTGCGGAACGCATCTCCGTGGCGACCCTGCCCCCTCCGTCTCTGGCGGGGCGACGGCCTTCTCGCGCCGCCTGGCGGTGTGCCGTCCGTCGTTCGTCGCGGTGCCCCGCGGCGTCCGCCCCTCCGTCCCGGTCGCTCTTCCCCCTGGTATAGTTTTTGGACCCGTTGTCTCTCAGCCGATCGGCTCGCTCCTCTCCCCCACAAGGAACGGCTGGCCGCCTCGGGTTCTTGACCTTCCAGGTTTACGACCTACTATGACGGTTTTCGACCATTTCTCTCGCTGGTTTTCGCGCATGGCCGACGTGTTCGGGGCGTCGGAAGGGGGGGCGCCGGCTGGTTCTACGGCCGACCCGACCACCGAGGAGCTCATCTGTTCGCTGCTGAACGCCTCCGACACGTCCATTCTCCTGTTCCGGGCCGACACCCTCGAGATCGTCAGTGCCAACGAGGGGATGCTCCAGCACCTCGGCTACCACCGGGATGCCCTCCAGCAGATGACGGCTCCCGACCTGTACGCCCTCGACGCCGATGCCTTCGCCGATCGGCTGCAGCCGTTGCGCGACGGATTGGACGAGCAGATCACTTTCGAGGCCGCGCAGAAAGGTGCCGACGGATCCGTCCACCCCGTTCAGATGCGCCTGCAGCTGTTTGAGCAGGACACCCGACCGCTGGTCCTGGCGATTGTGCTCGACATCTCGGAGCGTAAGCAAACCGAGGAGGCCCTGCGCGCGAGCGAGCGCCGGCATCGCGAGTTCATGGAGCGGAGCCCCGTCGGCATCTACCGCTCGACGCCCGACGGGCGGGTGCTTTTCGCCAACGACGCCCTCATCGAGATGCTGGGCTGCGACTCCTTCGAGGAACTGATGGCGTGCGACCTGGAGGCCGACGACTTCGCCGACAGCAACCGCGCGGCCTTCAAGGCGCGACTGGCCGAGGACGGAGCCATCCGGCAGCACGAAACCCAGTGGACCCGGGTGGACGGAAGCACGGTGGACGTGCTGGAAAGCGCGCACGTGGTGGAAGAGGACGAGGGCATCGTCTACGAGGGCGTCGTCGAGGACATCACCGAGCGCAAACAGGCCAAGCGGGCCCTCCGCGAGCGCGAGACGCGGCTCACTCTCGTCAACAACATCGCGACCGACGTCCTGTCCGACCGCTCGGCCGACACCATCATCGCCCGCACGGTGCAGGCACTGCGCTCCCACTTCGAAGGGATGCGCGTCCTCTTCTCCCGAATCGACGAGGACGGTCGCCTGGCCGTCGAAACCACCGAGGCCCCGCCTCACTTGCCGGATCTGTCGGGCTTCACGCTCGACCTGACGCCCGCCCCAGCCTACCTGGGCACCCTGCAGCGCGGCCAGCCCGTCGTGGCCGACGACGTCAAGGACGAGGAAAAGCTGACGCCGCTCCTCGATGCACTCCTGCCCACTGGCGTGCGCGCCTCCATCGACGTGCCGCTCGGCATTCCGGGCGCGTCGGTCAGCCTGCTCACCATGCACGCGGCCGAGCCGGAGGCCTGGACCGAGCACCAGGGCGAAACCCTGATGATCGTGGCCGGCTTTCTCGCGATGGCCATCCAGCAGGTCAGGGCGCAGGCCGAGCGGCGTCGCGCTCTCGAAGAGGCCGAGCAGGCCCGCAAGGAAGCCGAACAGGCCAACCACGCCAAGTCGGCGTTCCTGGCCAACATGAGCCACGAGATCCGCACGCCCATGAACGGCGTGATCGGCATGACGAGCCTGCTGCTCGACAGCGACCTGAGCGACGACCAGGAGCAGTACGTCGAGACCATCCGCACCAGCGGCGACGCGTTGCTGTCCATCATCAATGACGTGCTCGACTTCTCGAAGATCGAGGCCGGCAAGCTGGAGCTCGACCGCCAGCTTTTCGAGGTGCGGTACATGCTCGAGGACGTGCTGGACGTGGTGGCCCAGCAGGCCTCCGAGAAGGGGCTAGACCTGGCGTACCGCGCCGACCCCGACGTACCCATTCAGATCTACGGCGACTCGTCCCGCCTCCGGCAGATCCTGCTCAACCTGCTGTCGAACGCGGTCAAGTTCACGTCGGAGGGCGAGGTGAGCGTCCACGTCCGCGCCGAACGCATGACCGAAGCGGGCCCCAACGAGGCCATCCCGGACGCAATCCCCATCGAGCCCGAATCGGTGGAACCCGTGCCCGACGGCTCCGGGGCGTCGGTCGACGTGACGGCCCCGGAACGGGGCGCAGACGTTTCCTCGGACGTTGCCCCCGACGCGGTGCCGTACCGGCTCGCGTTCTCGGTCCACGACACGGGCATCGGCATTCCCGAAGAGAAGCAGCAGAAGCTGTTCGATCCGTTTGCCCAGGCCGATGCGTCAACCACGCGCGAGTTCGGCGGCACGGGCCTCGGCCTCGCCATCAGCCAGCGGCTGGCCTCGCTCATGGACGGCGAGATGTCGGTCGAGAGCACGCCCGACGAGGGATCGACCTTCACCCTGACGTTCAACACCCAGGCCGTCGACCATCCTCGGCCGCCGCATCTGCGGCAGGGCGACACGGCGTTCGACGGCATGCGGGCGCTGCTCATCTGCGCGCCGGGCGCCACGCAGCGGGCCGCCGAGATGCATCTGCGCCACTGGGGCCTCTCGACGCGCGTCGAGAGCCTGGAGGCCGTGGCTGCGCGACTCGGGTCGGAGAGCCTGGTGCTCGACTCGTTCGAGGTCATCGTCATGTACGTCCCCGACGCTACCGGCACCCGCCGGGGCGGCGCCCCCGACGAGGCCGCCCGCATCGCGCGCTGGGTCGACACCCAGGCGCAGGACGCGGCCGTCCCGATCGTGCGCATCCTGCGCCCGAACGAGCGGTCCACCGCCGAAGAAGAGGAGAAAGAGCGGATCCTGCGGCAGCCGCTGCATCCGTCTCGCCTGTACAACGCCCTTGCCGACCTGCTGGCGGCCGATGCCGAAGAGGTGCTTAAGCCGTCGGCCACGTCGGAGTGGCGCCTTGAAGACCCGGACGAGCGCTCGCGGATGGGCACCACGCACCCGCTGCGCATCCTCGTCGCCGAGGACAACCTTGTCAACCAACGGGTGATCGACCGCATGCTCACGCGTCTGAATTACGAGGCCGACCTGGTCGAAAATGGGCAGGAAGTCCTCGACGCGCTCGACGAGCAGGCGTACGATCTGATTCTGATGGACCTCCACATGCCGGAGATGGACGGTCTCGAAGCGACCGAGCACATCATGGAGCACTTCCCGGCGGAGCACCTCCCGGCGGAGCGCCGCCCGCACATCGTGGCGCTCACGGCCGGCGTCCTTGACGAGACGCGGAACCACTGCCTGGAGATCGGGATGAACGACTTCCTCGGCAAACCCGTCCGCATTGGCGATCTGGTTCCTGTGCTCGAAAGCGTGGCCGAGGAGCGCGGAACGCCCTCCTCCCGCGCGGCCGCAACCGAGGAGCCCGCAACCGAGGAGCCCGCAACGAACGGCACACCGGCTGATGACCCCGCGCCCGAGGCGTCGAGCGCATCGGCTGACGACCCGGACGCCAATGGCGTGGCAGTCGCACCCGACGCCCCCGGCGACGGCGCCTGCACCGACCCCGACGAGACGCCGATGCCGCCGGCGCTCCAAAATCGCTCCGCCCCGCTCGTCGACACGGACGCGCTCCGCGAGCAGGCGAAGAACTTTGGGGTCGATCGGATCGACGATCCGTTTGTCCAGGAACTCGTGGTTACCTTCCTCGACGACGCCGCCTCGGCCCTGCGCACGGTCGAAGAGGCCGCGGCGGACGACGACATCGCCACCGTCGGCGAGGTGGCTCACCGGCTGAAGAGCAGCAGCGAGACGCTCGGCGCGATGGCCTTCGCGAACCTCTGCCGAACCATCGAGCACGCGGCGGACGACAACGACGCGGAGACCGTGTCGAGCGATGCGGAGCAGCTGCCGCTGGTGTTCGAGCACACCCGCCGGAAGATGCGCGACCTGTTCGACCTGCCGGACGACGGCGATCAGGCGGCCGACTCCGGACGCACGCAGCAAACCTGGCCGTCCGCCACTGAGGAGGCGTGACGGCGGAAAGCACGTGAGGCGTCAGCCACCCAGGGGCCGTCGGTGGGGCCCTACACGAGCTCGGCGAGCACCGAGCGGAGTTCGCCACTGCCCACAGGCTTCCGCAGAAACGTCTTTACCCCGGCCCGGCGGGCCTCGTCTTCGGAGACCTGCGCACTGAAGCCGGACATGAGCACGACCGGCAGATCGCTGATGCGCTTCACCTCCCGGGCGAGATCCAGCCCGCTCATCCCGGGCATGGCGTAATCGGTGAGCACCAGGTCGAAGGCCTGCGGATCGTCCTCGATCTCCTGCAGGGCGGACTGTGCACTTTGCTGGGTCGTAACCTGGTAGCCGAGGCGCTGGAGCCGCACCGTCTCGAGCTCCAGAACCTGCTCGTCGTCATCGATAAAGAGGATGTGACCGTTCATCCCAGGATCGGCGGATTCGTACGCCCCCTCGGCCTGGGCGTCCTCTTCGGAAGCCAAGGCGTCGTCGGAGGCAGAGCGCGGAATGTAAACGTTGAAGGTCGTCCCTTCGCCCGGCTCGGTGAACACGGTGATTTCGCCGTCGTGGGCCTGAACGATCCCGTGGACCACCGACAGGCCCAGCCCCGTGCCGCGGGCCTCTTCCTTGGTCGTAAAGAAGGGCTCGAAGATGCGATCGCGCGTCTCCGGATCCATCCCGGGCCCCGTGTCGCTGATGGACAGGCGGACGTACCGCCCCGGACTGAGGTTCAGATATCGGTTGGCCAGGTCGCGGTCGACGTCGGTCGTGCGCACGTCCACGTCGAGCACGCTCTCATCCTCTGGGCCATGCTCTTCCATGGCCTGCGCCGCGTTCGTCATGATGTTCATGGCCACCTGCCGGAGCTGGCTTGGGTCGCCGGCCACCATGCTTCCTTCTTCGATCGCGGTGCGCACCTGCACGTCGGGGGGCAGCGACGGCTCCACAAGGTCGATCGACTCCTCCGCGATCTCGGCAAGATCGACCGACACCTCCACGGCCTTGCCCTCCTGCCGGCTGAACGTGAGGAGCTCCGACACCAGATCGGCCGCATCGTGAAGCCCCTCCTCGGTTTCCTCCAGGAAGGTCGTGGCCGAACTGTCGGGCGGAAGGTCCTCCAGCGCCATCTGGAGGTACACAATGGCGGCGTGGAGGATATTGTTGAAGTGATGCGCGACGCCGCCCACCAGCGTGCCCACGGTCTCCATCTTCTGCGCGTGGCGCAGCTGGGCTTCGAGCTGCTTGCGCTCCGTCAGGTCGATGCCGATGCCGACGAGCGTGCCGTCAGAGAGACGGATGTTCGACCACGAACAATGCACCTCCTTGCCTTCTTTGGTGTGCACGACGAAGTCGTCCCACCCTGCCCCCGGCACCTCCATAAACCGCGTTGCTTCTTCGCGATAGCCGGGGTCCGGGTAAACGGCCTCCATGAGGTTGGATTCCTCGGCGTCTTCGTTGGTCCAGCCGAGCACGCGCTCAAACTCCTTGTTGACCCGGAAGTCGTCCCGGTTGGGATCGTAGACCGTGATCATCACCGGAATGGCGTCGAACAGCTTCTGCAGGAACTCCTCTTCTCGGCTCAGCTGGTCTTCGGCCTGCTTGCGCTCCGTGACGTCGCGGGAGCTCGACACGACCTGTGTGAAATCGCCCTGGTCGTTGCAGATGGCCTCGCCGAGCATCTCCAGCCACACGTAGGCGCCGTCCGCCTGGCGTGCGCGGTACAGCGCGGGGTCCGGGTCCTCGCCCTGGAGCACGCGGCGGAGGTAGGACCGAACGGTGTCCTCATCCTCCGGGTGGATGTACGAATAGAACGAGTTGTCGAGGATCGCTTCCGGCGGCCGGTCCAGTACGCTCTCGGACGAGGGGCTAACCCAGACGGCCCGCCCGCTGGCGTCGTGCAGCATGACCACGTCGCCGGCGTGCTCCGCCAGCAACTTGTAGCGCTGCATGCTCTCGTGGAGGGCCTTCTCCGCGTCCTTCTGTTCCGTGATGTCGAGGACGACGGCGATAAAAACCGGGGGCGTCTCCTGCCGTGAAAACTGGACCTGCACCTGCACAGGATAGGTGGAGCCGTCGGCGCGCTTCTGCTCCGTCTCGAACGTCACCATCCGGCGCACGCCTTCCCGCAGCGGATCGAGGCGTGCCTCTAGGTCCGACCGGTCGAGGGGCGTGATGTCCGTCGGCATCATGGACAGCAGCGCGTCTTCGTCGTATCCCAGGTGCTGGCGCGCCCCGCGGCTGACCTGCACGAACTGGAGGGTGTCGGCCCGGAAGACGTAAAACTCGGCCGCCGACGCATCGAGCAGGCGGCCGAAGCGCTGCACGACCGAGGCCCGCTCCTTCCGCTCGGTGATGTCGAGGTGCGTTCCGACGACGCGGAGAGGGTTGCCCTCGTCGTCGCGCTCGACGACCCGGCCGCGGCTCAAGATCCATTGCCAGCTGCCGTCTTTGGCTCGCAGTCGGTGTTCCACCTCGTAGAAGTCGGTATCGCCCGCCAGGTGGGGCTGGATGGCGTTCCGGACCGTCTCCTGATCGTCGGGATGGATGCGCTCCTTCCAGGTGTCGATGTGCGGGTCGATCTCGTCGAGGTCAACGCCGAGCATGTCGGCCCAGCGCTCGTCATAGCGGACGTGCCCGGTTTGCACCTTCCAGTCCCAGCTGCCCAGGTTGGCGGCGCTGAGAGCCATTTCCAGGCGTTCCTCGCTTTCCCGCAGGGCCGTCTCGGCCTCCTTCCGGTCGGCCGATTCCAGGGCCAGGGCCACAAAGTCGGCCAGCGACCCGAGCAGGATCTCCTCGTCGGCGGTCCACGAGCGGGGCGCGTCCGTCCCCTCGAACGCGAGGACGCCGATGGTCGATTCGCCCACCCGAACCGGTGCGGCGGCGAGCGAGATCACGTTGTTCTTCTGAAAGTAGCGCAGCCCGAACTGTGCCGTTCGCGGGTCTGTGCGAACGTCCTCGATGGTGGTGACCCGGTCGTCGGCAAAGGCGTTAAAGTAGGACGGACAGGCGTCGACCGTCAGGGTCTCTTTGTCGATGTGCGCCTGCGCGGCCCGGTCGTAGCGGTCCAGGCACACGATTCGGCGGGGCGCCGTTTCGTAGCGCCAGACGTTAACGCGGTCCACGTTCAGCCCCTCGCCGGCGACCTCTGTGATGGCGCGCAGAACGCGATCGAAGTCGCCCCACACGGCGCGTGTGCGCTCGGCCAGCTGCGCAAACATGCGGTGGTGGCGCTGCAGCCGGGCCTGCTCCTCCTCTCGCTGAAGCCGACGTTCGTACTCGTCGGTAACGTCGCGTGCCACGGCCAGCGCGGCGCTGTGTCCTTCAAACCCCACGGTATGTGTGCGCACCTCCATGATGGCTTCCTGCCCGTTTTTCAGGCGGTGCGTTTGGAGACGGGCGGCCGGCGACGCATCGTCTTGCGGGAGAGCCGGCGCCGGGTCATCGGTCCGGATGTCCGTGATCTGCATGGAGCGAAATTCCTCCTCGCTGAACCCGTAGTGGGCAACGGCCGCGTCGTTGACGGCCAGGAAGTGGTTTGTGTCCAGGTCGAACACGCACATCGGCATCGGGCTCTCCTGCAGCAGCGCCCGAAAGCACATCCGCTCCTGCTCGGCGGCCGAAGCCGTCGCGAAGGCCGTTTCGCCCGGCGCGCCGACCGGCTCCAGCTCGTCTTCCATGACCTGGGCCAGGTGGCCCAGCTGCCGCACGGTGCGCTCCGGCACCGACCGTGCCTCGGTGTCCAGCACGCAGAGGGTCCCTACGCGCTGCCCGGCCGGCGTCGTCAGCGGGGCGCTGGCGTAAAAGCGGATGCCCGGCTCGCCGGTGACCCAGGGATGATCGCGAAGGCGCTCGTCGTCGGTGGCGTCCTCGATGACCGTGACCTCGTCCGACGGCAGCGTGTGCGCGCAGAGCGCCGACGCGGGCGCTGCGGCGGACGACTCCGACTCCCAGAAGGAGGCCCACTCCGGGTCGGCATCGATGAAGGAAACCAGGGTCGTCGGCACGTCGACGACCAGCGCGATCGGCGCATCGAGAAGATGCGCGGCGAGATCGGTAATGCGGTGGAGCGCGCTCTCTGAGGAGGATTCCAGAACCGGACGCTCACGCAGCGCTCGAAATGTCCGATCTTCCTCCTCGCCCTTCATAAAAATGTCAGATACTGACGAAAAATCGACGTGTCGGAATGAATGGTGGCTAGGACAAGATCTCCGTCCGGGAGTGCAGCGGCAGCATCCTTCCGGGAGGGGTGCCCATTGCAAGTCCTGTCCCCTGGCCATGCGTGCGAGCCGGCAAAGCGGGGACTGAAGTCAAGGATTCTGCCGAGAAAATAACGGGTGCGAGCACTGATGTCGGCGGCCGTCGCTCAGTGGGTGTCCTGTCTCGACGAACGGGGGCGTCGCTTCGATCAGTGATTCATAGAAAAACGAATCGTCCTGGTCGTTGCGGCATCCATCGCCCGAAGCGGCGCCCCGTCTCTCGACGAACGCCGCGTTGGAGACGCGCGCCTCCGTGGGGACAGACGATGGGCGTGCCGGGCGAAGGGAGCCCAAATGATGTGCCAACCCTGGATGCCCCGGGGCTTCGGGGCCGTGCCCCGGCCGACCGCCCCCACCACGATCCGTCCTGCTGCTGTTCGCCGGAAGCCATCCACACGGTCGTAGGAAGGGCCTTTTGCGCCAACGACAATTCACAAACATCGTGAACATACTTCCCGCAGCGCGAAAAAACTACTACTCGCAGCGGTGAAGACGGAAACCTTTTCTAATTCTTGGTGGAGGACAGAGCGGACAGGTTTTCCCGGCTAATGCAACGACCAGGATTCCTTCCAAAGAAGAGATGTGCGTACTTTCGCTTGCATGTGGTCCTCCCATGTCGTTCTCAGAGCACAGACCGATGGCCGACGCGGGCGAGGGATGGGCTGCGATGAACGACGGTGGACGTCGGCGGTGTGCGCGCCCCTTCTGTGCGGGTCTCCCCGTTTCCCGAAAACAGCACGCCAGTTGTTGACTTCACTTCCTACGCCGGAGCCGTTTTGTTAGAAGGTCAGGCGCGCTCGGGCGTTGAGCGTGCGGGGGGTGAGGCGCTTCGGCACGCGCGTCCAGTCGCCCTCCCACGTGTAGGTGACGGTATTGTCCATGTCGAAGACGTTGAGGACCTCGAGCGTAAGCTCCAGCTCTACCGGACGCGCCGAGATGCCACTGTCGACCAGGTCGATCTGCTTTGTGACGCCCAGGTCCACCCGGCGGTAGGCCGGCAGACGCGCCGACATGCGGGGGCCCGGCACGCGAACCCGCTGGCCGCTGGCCGTTTCCGGGCCTGGCACCGGCGGGGTGTACGGCAAGCCACTGCCGTAGAGCAGCCGCATGTGCATCTTCCACGTCTTGTCGCCCGGCACATAGTCCTGCACGAAGGCCGAGAAGGTGTGTCGCTGGTCGGTCGGGCGTGGAACGAGGCCCTGGTTGTACTGCGTCTGAAACTCCTCTTTAAAGCGCTCGCGGGCCACCATGAAGCTGTAGTTGAACCAGCTTTCCAGCCCCGGCACAAACTCGCCGCGCAGTTGCAGGTCCAGGCCGTAGGTAAAGCCGTAGGCGTCGTTGTCGCCGGAGTACTCGACGCGGACATCGTCGATCCGATACGAGATGATGTTGTCGAGGTCCTTGTAGTAGGCTTCGGCCCGCAGCCACAGGCGGCGCTTCGGCATGAAGTACTCGCCGCCGAGAACGAACTGCATCGACTCCTGCGACTCCACATCTCGGTTGAGGGCGTCGCTGATGGTCTGTCCGCCGTCGGGCGTGCCTCGAAGCTCGCGGTAGCTCGGCTTCTGGTAGTAGATGCCCCAGGAGCCTGTGAAGGTCAGCTGGTCGTTGTACCGGAACCGGGCCGAGAGGCGCGGCGACACCGTCAGGTCCTCGTTGAACGAGTAGTAGTCGCCGCGCAGGCCGGTGGTTACGACCAGGCGGTCGCGCTCGGGCAGCACGTCGATGGCGTCCTGCACGTAGAGCGCGCCCTGGGCTTCGTTGAACGTTGCTCGGTCGTTGAGGCTGTCGCCCACGATGCGCACGCGCTGCCGCTGGCCGTCGATGGTCCGCTGCGTCCAGATGACCGATTTCTCGTTGATCTCGTCCTCGAACGACAGCGAGCGGGCGCTCCATCCGGCCTCGAACGCATGCCGATCCAGCGTGAGGTTGTAGCGCCCTTTCGCCGTCAGCCGCTGCACCGTCACGCTGTTATCGGCGAAGTTGCGGTGGTCGGAGCGCGACAGCACCTGCTGGCCGTCCGACGCGTTCGGGTCGCTGCTCGGATCGACCTGCGAGACCCGCGCATCGCCCTCAATGTCGAAGTTCTCGGTCTCCTTTGTGTCGAAGGCGGCCACGTCGTGCTCCATGCGGAAGCGATCGGAGAGCGCCGTGTTGAAGCGCAGGCCGCCGAACGCCGTGGTGTAGCCGTCCTGCCGCGCCCCGTTCAGGGACGTCCAGAGCGACTTGAAGTTGGACGGAACCTCAGGGTTGAGGCTGATAATGCCGAAGAAGGTTTGTCGCTGCGTCGGCTCCAGTTCAAACCTGTGGTCGGCCCAGATGCCGAGGGCCTCCAGCGACGTGCGGTCGCTCAGGCGGTAGGTAAACATGCCCTGCACGTCGAGGAAGCGCGGGTCGTAGTCCCCTTTCAGGTCTTGCGTGCCGAAGAAGCGGCCCGGCTGCGCACCGCGGACGCCCACGTTCCAGGAGAGGTCGCCATCGGGCGTCGCGCCCTGCGCATGCAGGCTCGCATCCATCATCGACGCCGAGGCCGAGCCCTTGAGGGTTTGATCGTCGGGCTGGGCGTAGGACACCTGCAGCGCCGACGACAGCTTGCCCCCGTAGCGCGCCGGAAAGCCCCCTGTGTAGAAGGTGATATTATCGGCCAATTCGGGGTTCAGCAGGCCCAGGCCCTCCTGCTCGCCCTGGCGGGGACGAAACGGCATCCATACTTCGAAGCCGTTGAGGAAGATCAGGTTTTCGTTGAAGCCGCCGCCGCGCACCGAGAACTGCTGCGAAAGCTCATTGTTGGTCGCCACGCCGGGCATCACCTTCAGCGCCCGGAAGCCGTCTTTGAAGGGGGTTGGGATGTTCTGGATGTCCTGCGGATCGACCTCGTACACGCCGGCCTCTTGAGGGGCCTGGCTGTCCTCGACCGTCAGCTCATCCATCTCCACGACCGAGCGGGTCAGCGCCACGTCGAGGCGCGTGGTTTCGCCGTCGCGGACCACCACCGAGTCGATCCGGGTCTCGTACCCGACGGAGGAGAAGCGAAGGGCGTAGCGTCCGGCGGGAAGCCGCCGCTCGTAGGCGCCGTCCGCATCCGTGGCGGTGCCAAAGTTGGTGCCGTTCACCACCACCGTGACGCCGGGGATGGGCGTGCCGTCGGCAGCGTCGGTGACGGTGCCCTTCACCTCGCCGTAGGTTTGCGCGGCGGCGAGGGGGGCGCAGAGAATCCAGACAAAAGCAACAAGCGCGGTACAGAACAGGCGCATCACAGCCAGGAGGGATGGTCAAAGACGTTCGAAAAGCGGGTCCGTCGTCGTGGCGCGGACGCACTTAAAAAGGCTGTAACGGTCGGCCAGAGGCTGTTCTGTCAGGTTTGCTGGAGAGGCGGGCGACAGGAAAAACCACAACATCATCCGAAGCAGCGACCCGTGAACGGGCGGCGCACAGGCCAAGGTTCCACATGCCCATCGCTGCGGATTTAGAACAACGCCAATTTCGACAGAAGATGCAACTCGGCGTACGGAAGCACAAGTCCGAAGAGAGATCCGCCGACCACCTGCCCGAGCGTGTGGGCGCCGCTACGCACCCGCGCCCAGGCCAGCACCGGAACGAGCGCGGCCAGGCCCACCACCACGACGCGGCCCGCCAGCGCCGAGGCCAGGAGGCCGCCGCCCACATGCGCCCGCACGAACACGAGCGCACTCACCACAGCCGCCAGGCCGATGCAGTGGATGGAAATCTTCCATCGCAGCGTGATCAGCGCGATCAAGCCCGTGTTGACGAGGTGGCACAGAATGAACGCCGCCAGCAGCGGACGCCCCGTCATGTCGGTGGCCCACACGGCTGCAAGGGCCAGACCGCCCGCCGCGCCCCCGACCGCCAACGGGCCGAAGCGCTTGGTTCGCGTCCGCACCTCCAGCGAGCGCACCGCTCCCCGCTTCCGCAGGACCGCGACGTAGGCCAGCGGAAGCACACAGAAAAACAGCACCCCCACTCCCGTTCCGTGCGCCACATCCATCCACGGTGCCCGCACGTGTATCAGGGCCAGCGCAAACAGCAGCGGCGTCAACACCAGTGGGTTGACGACGTAACTGATGGTCGTCGCCGCAAGGGCTCCGTAGTCGGGCCGAGCCGGAAGGGTGGTCAAGGACGTGGAGTCCATCGGGCGGAAACGAGCAATGGAAAGACAACGGCCTCCATCACATCAGCGCAACGGCGGCGATGGCGAGGAGGACCAGTCCTACTACAAGAATGATGCTATACGTGAGAAACAGCAGGAACGACTTTGCCACGGTCGTGGGCAGCCCCTGGTCATACACGCGCCACATGGCGACGACCACGTACACGAACGGGGAGACGGCCACCCACGTCGACAGGTCGTTGAGCTGCGCTACATGCGCCGTGTCCAGCAGCGTGGAAAGGGCAAAGGCGACGAACGCCAGTGCGTGCATGTGCAACGTAAAGATGATGTGCTCCGCATAGAGGCGGCCCTGCCGCACGTACAGCAGCTTCAACAGCAGAGCAAACACCGGGAGCAGCACGAACATGAGGTAGGGGCCGATATCGATCATGGTGCCCACGAGCTGTTGCGGATCGTTGACGACCCGCGCGGCCTTCAGGCGCAGCATCTGCTCGATCTGGCTGTTCGTGGTCGAGTCGGTGGTCACCTGCAGCCCGAGGGCAAGCGAGTCGCTCAAGAGGTACGACAGCACCTCGCTGCGCGTGGAGGAGGAGGTCGTAGCCGCCGTCATGGACGGAACGGAGGCCGACAGGCGTCCGAGATCCTGGCCCAAGGCGTTTTGCACCGCCGTTTCGGCCTCGCGGATGTCGGTCGAGTCCATCCCGCTCGCCTGCATCTGACGGCGCATCGTTTCGATTGTCGCGGCCGTCGTGCCGGTCGAGTCGCGGAGAACGTCGAGCTCGCGGCGCGCTTCCTCCATCGCCTCTTGGTTGGGCGCGAACGCAAAGCGGCCGAAGTCGATGGTGGTGAGCGCCAGCACGCCGAACAGCAGGAAGCTGGAAAAGAGGTACAGGCGCAGCGGACGCACGTACTGCCGCCGCCGTCCGTTGATGTATTCCTTCGTCAGACGCCCCGGCTGAAACAAAAACTTCGGCAGGGTGCGAACGATGCGCAGGTCGAGATCGAAGAGAATCTCCAGAAACTCGTTGAGCATGTGCCAGACCGGCACGATGCGCTCGGCCGCACGCTGTCCGCACTCGGCACAATAGGGGCCGTCGAGCCGCGCGCCGCAGTTCTGGCACCGCTCGTCGTCGGGGCCCATCGGTCCGGCTGCTGCCGACGAGCCCTCGGGGGCCTCAGACGCCGCAGGGTCAGCGGGGGTCGGGGCGGACTCGGTCGGGGCGGACTCGGTCGGATCCGTCGATCCGTTGGAGGAAGGCGAGGTGCTGGACATGAAGCGATCGGGAATGCGTTGCACAGACAGAAGACGCCGACTCGGCTGCTTCTGTAACATGGAATTCACGTTCTTTCGGGCCGTTCGTTCCCCCTCCGCAGCCCGGTCGGGGCACGGAGGACGGCCGACCGGCTTCCAATCCACGACCAGCGGAAGGCAATCGTTACACGTCCGTGCCAGGAGGCCCAACGGACGGTCGGGCGCACGTTGCTTCGATCTCACAACACCTGTGCAGGGCACTCGTTTGGGGCGCGAAATTGCCTTTCGCAGCGATGCCCTCCCCCGGCGATGGCCCAGTCTGGCGACCGCAGTCCAGCCGCACGTCTTGGATTGCTCGACGCGACGATGGTCGGCATGGGCGCGATGATCGGCGCGGGCATCTTTGTGCTGACGGGACTGGCGGCCGAGATTGCCGGCCCGGCGGCCCTGCTCGTCTTCGCCCTCAACGGGGTGGTGACGGCCTTCACCGGCGTCTCGTATGCCGAGCTCGCCAGCGCCATCCCGAAGAGCGGGGGCGGATACGTGTTCGTGCGCGAGGTCTTCTCGGGCCCGACGTCCTTTTTGATGGGCTGGATGCTGGCCTTTGCGTACATGATTGCAGGTGCGCTCTACGCCCTCGGGTTCGCTTCCAACTTCGTCGAGTTCGTGCACCTGTACTGGGCCGGGCTGCCCAGCGGTCCGGTATGGAACGTCCTCTACGCCCTGATTGTGGTGGGGCTCTTCGCGCTGCTCAACGCGGTGTCGACGGAGGCCAGCGGGGGCGCCGAAACCATCGTGACGATCATCAAAATCGTCATCCTCATGATCTTCGCCGGGTTCGGGGCCTTCGCGGTCGAGAGCGGCAACTTCGATCCCTTCTTCGCGGAAGACCGCGCGTCGGTCGCCCTTTTGCAGGCGATGGGCCTCACGTTCATCGCGTTCGAGGGCTACGACTTGATTGCCACCGTGACCGAAGAGGTCGAGAACCCCCGCGAGAACATCCCGAAGGCCATCTTCATCAGCCTCATCGCGACGGTGGCCATTTACCTGCTCGTGGTGTGGGTAGCCATCGGCACGCTCGGCGCCGAGAAGCTCGGGCAGGCCGGAGAGACAGGCATCGCCGAGGCGGCCACGAACTTCATGCCCACGATCCCGCTGCTCGGCGAGGGGGCGGCGCTCATTGTGTTCGGAGCCGTCTTCTCGACGGTCAGTGCCCTGAATGCCGTGGTGATCGCCTCGAGCCGGGTCGTCTTTGCGATGGGCCGTGAAAACCAGCTTCCCGACCCCCTCGGGCAGATCAGCGCGCGCTTCGGGACGCCGCTTGCGGCCGTCGTGGTGAGCGCGGCGGTCATGCTCGTCAGCGTGGCGGTCCTGCCCATCGAGCAGGTTGGGCGCGTGTCGAGCCTCTTTTTCCTCGTCTCGTTTGTGGTGGTAAACTGGAGCGTCATCCGGCTGCGGAACCAGCGGCCCAACATGAAGCGACCCTTCGAGATGCCCTTTTACCCGGCCATTCCGATGCTCGGCATCGTGCTAAACCTCGTACTGACCTACTTTCTGCTCCGCGACGATCCGTTTACGCTGGTGCTGGGCCTCGGATGGATCGCCGTCGGCGCGGTCGTGTACGGCGGCCTGGAGTG
>Ga0207797_1000677_pt1 | contig 26009 bp, 23 predicted proteins | sample PRCRCaboRojoPR_6_FD_187275 | JGI IMG/M metagenome (GOLD analysis project Ga0207797, IMG submission 187275) | Marine sediment microbial community from Cabo Rojo, Puerto Rico - PR CR 10% Liquid 1 (SPAdes) | ecosystem: Environmental > Aquatic > Marine > Coastal > Sediment | place: Cabo Rojo, Puerto... | reverse complement strand
GAGATCGGCCGGTCCAACGGCGTCGTCCTGGAGATGCTGAACGAGGGCACGGCGTGGATATTCAAGACCTGGTTCCCCAGCCGGTCCTGCGCCCAGCGACTCTGGGACTTCGCGAAGGACCACGGCGCCGAGATCGAACTCGACCGGATCAACGAGCACGGGAGCATCGTCTCCGGCAGCTACGGCCTGACCGAGACCCAGCGCGAGGCGCTGGTGCTGGCCTAAGAGCGTGGCTACTTCGACACCCCGCGGGAGACGTCGCTCGAGGAGATCGCCGACGAGCTCGGCATCACCCAGCAGTCGCTCTCGTCGCGACTCCGACGCGGGCACCGGCGCCTCATCGGGGCGACGCTGGTCAGTCTGCCGTGACCGCTCCGGCGGAGTGTTAAACCCTCTGTATAATCAGTATCTCTACTCAACCGGGTCGGACCGATAGAACAGGTAGATATGGACGTAGTGGTGTCCGGAGTCGGAGTGGAATCAGTCGAGTATCATCAGGACTCCGCGACCGTTCGTACCTGGTTCGGCCAGGAGAAGACACCCCCAAGTACGGCTGTTGTCGCAACGCTGGCGGAACTGATGGACGCTGACCCGGTCGAACTGGAGCCGCTCTACTCCACGCTCGACCCGGACGCGCTGGACGCGCTCGTCCGCGTCCGCACCGGGACGGTCGGGGATATCCAGGTCAGCTTCACGCACGAGGAGCACGCGATAACCGTGTACAGCTACAGCGTGGTCGCTGTCACACCGGGCCGGGGCTCCCTGGAGGAGCACACGCGGAACGCGGGACGAGGCGTCCGAGGAGCCCCCGCTCACGTCGAAAGCGGAGCTGAACGCCGAGCTGAAGACACTCCTCGTCAGGGCCTACGAGAACGGGATCGACGTGGAAGGCGCATTCGAGTGCCGGAACGGAGCCGAACACCCCGACTGGGACGTGATCGTTACCGAAGTCGAGAAGAACGAGCATGCGGAGTGACCGACTGCGCCCCCGAGTCGGTAGCAGGTAACCGGCTCGAACGCGTGCTGGTAGCACAACAGCGGCGGGTGTTGCGCGCGCTACTGCGGGACGGTTCGAGGCCTGCGGACCCGATACTCCGTGAGGCCGAACCCCTCGACCACGAGGAGCGGCTCACGGTCTGTTACGAACTCCACCACGTCCTGCTTCCCGAGTTGGCAGACGCGGGACTGGTCACGTTCGACAGGGCCGCGGACGAGGTGCGGCCAGGACCGAGATTCGACGAGGCCCGTCGGTTTCTCGAACGGGGCGACGACGCTCGTGACGACTGACATCCACCCCGCCCCGGAGGGCAGGAGTCCCACGGGAGGGAGGACGCCGAGTTGGGGACGTTCGGGGGTCACTCACTGACGAGGTACGACCACGCCACCTGGCCGGTACTCCTCTCCTCGATCCGCCGGTTCCCGTCGGTTCCGCCGGGCGTACGGCGCGTGTCGGCGGGTTCGGAGGTCCTCGGTTGTGTTGTGTCGGTTCCTGACGTCTTCCGGTGGGGCACCATCGAGCTTCGGTCGGGGACTCCGGATCCATCCGGTTGGCCCGGCACCGGCGCGGGCGTGTCACGTCGCGAACAGAGACACGCGCGGAGAGCACCCCGGGTCTCAATGACGAGACCCGCTGACACAGTGGTGGACATCGGTCAGACAGTTCCGGGCGGGCTGTTCGCGCTGACCGGAGCGTGGACGGCCGACCGGCTGTTCGTGGACAGCGGGGCCAGCCGTCATCGTGGCGGGCGCGTCGCCGGCCGTGACGGCACCGTCTCGGGGCCTGAAACAGTGCGGGGCGGCTTATCCCCGTCGCGGGTACAGTCCCGTCCATGTCACAACCGGCGATACGGACGAACGGTTTGACCAAGCGCTACGGCTCCGTCCGTGCCATCGACGGGCTGGAGCTGACGGTCGAGCGCGGGGAGGTGTACGGCTTCCTGGGCCCCAACGGGGCGGGCAAGTCCACGACCATCGACGTCCTGCTCGACATCGTGCGCCCGACGGCCGGCAGCGCGACGGTGCTGGGTCTCGACGCCAGGGAGGACCGCGCAGCGGTCCACGACCGCATCGGCGTCCTCCCGGAGGACTTCGACTTCTACGACCGGCTCTCCGGGCTGAAGCACCTCCGCTTCGCCGCCGACCTGAAGGGTGCCGACGAGGACCCGCTCGCGCTGGTCGACCGGGTCGGTCTCGACCGCGAGGACGCCGAGCGAGCCGTCGGCGAGTACTCCCAGGGGATGCGAAAGCGCCTGGGGCTGGCCATCGCGCTGATCGGCGAGCCGGACCTGCTGATCCTGGACGAGCCGACCAACGGGCTCGACCCGAACGGCGCCCGCGAGATGCGCGAGCTCGTCCGCGCGGAGAACGAGCGCGGCGCGACCGTGTTCTTCTCCAGTCACGTGATGAGCCAGGTCCAGGCGATCTGTGACCGCGTCGGCATCATGAACGACGGCCGGCTGGTCGCCGAGGACACCATCGAGGGGCTGCGCTCGACCGTCGGCGGCGGCGCGACGCTCACCTTCGAGTTCGACCAGCCGCCCGCGCCCGCCGAGGTCGACCTCGCGGGCGAGGAGGCGGTCCGCGAGGTCACCGCCGGCGAGGGGTCGCTGTCGGTCACCTGCACGGAGCCGGCCGCGAAGTTCCGGGTCATCGACGCGGTCCAGGCGACCGGCGCCGAGCCCCGGGACCTCCACGTCGAGGAGTCCTCGCTGGAGGACCTGTTCGCGGCGTACACCGTCGACGACGGGGGCCCGGCCGGGGAGGAGGCGCCGGCGGCGAGCAACGGCGCCCGCGACGCCGTGGAGGTGGAGCCGTGAGCCACGCGCTCACCATCGCCCGCAAGGACGTCGCCGACGCCGTCCGGTCGCTGGCGCTGTGGGCCGTCGTCGGCCTGTTCGCCCTGCTGACCGCGGTGGTCGTCGGGCTGCCGGCGCTTCTGGGCGACGACGCGTTCACCTTCCGGGAGGCCATCGGGGCGGTCGTCCAGATCGCCGGGCTGATCGTCCCGCTGGTCGGCCTGCTGATCGCGTACCACTCGATCACCGCCGAGCGCGAGAGCGGCAGCCTCCGGGTGCTGCTCTCGCTGCCCCCCTCGCGGCGGGCGATCGTCGCCGGGAAACTGCTCGGCCGGGGCGCCGTCGTCGTTCTCGCCGGGGTGGTCGCCGTGCTGCTGATGAGCGTCGTCGGGGGCCTGCTCCACGGCACCCTCCCCGTCGGGAGCGTGCTCGCGCTCGGCGGGTCGGTGACGCTGCTGGGCCTGTCGTTCGTCGGCGTGGCCATCGGCGTCTCCGCCGCCGTCTCGACGCGCGGCCGCGCCATGGCCGTCACCGTCGGCTTCTACACGGTCGCTGTCCTCTTCTGGAACCTCCTCCTCCAGGCTGTCCAGTTCGCCGGCGTCCGCCTCGGAGTCCTCACCGCCGGGGCGACGCCGGTGTGGCTCCGCGCGCTGTCCGTGCTCCCGCCGAACAAGGCGTTCCCGCGGGCGTTCAGCGGCCTCCAGGAGGGGACCCTGGTCGGCGGGAGCCTGGTCACCTCGGCGGCGCTCGCGCTGGTCGTCATGGTCGCGTGGGTGGTGCTCCCGCCGGTACTGGGCTACCTGCGGTTCCGCTCGGCCGACCTCGGCTGAACGGCGCGGGCGTCGCGACCGGGTAGTATTGGACCGGACGGGAACTCCGACTGTCGCGTTCCTCCCGGACTCCGCCGCGGGAACGGGCCACAGTGGCCGTCGGGTCCAGACCGGGCTGTGGCGTCGCCGGACCCGCCGGGAGCAGTAGTTCGGCGTCGAAACACTATTGTCCGGTCGGTTCCAGGTAACGGTATGGCTACCAACGTCGGCTCTACCGACCAGACAGTGCGGGTAGCGCTCGGGGCGATCGCCGGACTGCTCTCGCTGGGCATCCTCGCGGACGCCGTCCCGCTGCCGTCGGTCGCGTCGCCGGTGCTGGGCGTCGTGGCGCTCGTGCTGCTGGTCACCGGTTACACCGGCTTCTGCGGGCTGTACTCGGTGCTGGGCGTCGACACCTGCCCGGCCGACGCCCGCTGAGGGCTCCTCCGGCGCGTTCTGCGTGAACTCCTCCTCGCGAGGAGCCGCGCCGCCGCCCGACGATAGCCAGGGCGACCCCTGGCTTCTCGGCTGCAGGACTATACCCCTCGGGCGGGTAGTGCCGTAACGCGACACCGTCAACCCATGACCGACGTCACCATCCTGGCCGACAACGAGGTCGTCGAACCGGCACCGAAGGGGCTCCGCGGCGAGTGGGGGTTTGCCGCCGCCGTCGGGAACGTACTGTTCGACACCGGACAGACCGGGCTCGTCCCCGAGAACGCCGCCCGCCTGGGGGTCGGGTTCGACTTCGAGGCGGTCGTGCTGAGCCACGGCCACTACGACCACACCGGCGGGCTCGAGGCGGCGCTGTCCCGCCTCGACGACCCGACACTGTACTGTCACCCCGACGTGTGGACCGACCGGTATCTCGAAGACGACGGAGAGCAGCGCCACATCGGCGTCCCGTACAGGCGCGAGGCGATCACCGACCGGGCGACGGTTGTCGAGCACACCGACCCCGTCGAGGTCGCGGACGGCGTCCACGCGCTGGGGGAGATCCCCCGGCCTCACGAGGACGCCGCAGTCGGGCAGGTCGAGACCAGCGGGGGCCTGGAACCGGACCCCGTCCCGGACGACCAGGCGCTGGCCGTCGAGACCGGCGACGGGCTCGGGCTGGTGTTGGGCTGTGGCCACGCCGGCCTCCGGAACACGGTCGAGTACGCCGAGTCGATGCTCGACGACGAGGTGCGGTACGTGCTCGGCGGCACCCACCTGGTCGCGTTCGAGGAGGCCGCCATCGAGGAGCTCGCGGACTGGCTGGCCGACCGCATCGACCTGTTCGCCGGCACCCACTGCACCGGGGCGACCGCTCGACAGGTGTTCGCCGAGCGCGCTCCCGACGCGGTCGAACCCGTCGGCGTCGGGACGACCGTCACGTTCTGAGCTCCTTCCGGACCCCCCGATACCGCGGGTGTTAATGGAAACATCGACACCGCGACACTTATTTTTAGGCCCGCCGAAAATCACACCGGCCGCGGCGCGCCACCACGGCGCCCGGTCCGGATTCCAATGTACGGTCTCACCGCCCCGGCGGCGACGCTACTGCTCGACGCCTGGACAGCTATCGGCTCGTTCGTGGCGCTCTCGTTTCTGGTCGTCCGACTGGTTGGGGGGCTCGTCGACGGCCGGGCGGTCGGGCTGCTGAACCGGCGCGGTGTCGGCCCGCTCGGCGGCGCCGCCCTCGGGGCCATCCCGGGCTGTGGCGGGGCCATCGCGGTCGTCTCGCTGTACGGCCGCGGGACGGTCCGGTTCGGAACGATGCTGGCGGCGCTGGTCGCGACGGCCGGCGACTCGGCGTTCGTCCTGCTGGCGGTCGCCCCCCGGGTCGCACTGTTCACGTACGGTGTCGCCTCTCTCGTCGCCGTCGTCCTCGGAATCGCGGTGAACGAGTTCGGGCTGTCGTTCGACCGCGTCGAGCGCGTCGGGCGGGCCGTCGGGGCGGCGACGGCCGACCTGGAGGCCGACGGCGGCGCTCCCCCCGAGCGGGGCGGGGGGAGCGTTCTCCGGGAGAGCGCGATCACCGGCTGGTGGCTCGCGGCCGCCGTCGGGCTCGTGGTCGGGCTCCACCGGATGGTCCTCGGAAGCGTGCCGCGGGTCCCGGTTCCCGGGCTGCCGGTCGGGGTCCCCACGCTGGCGGCGGTGCTCGGTGTCGCCCTCTCGGTCGGTCTCGTCGTCCTGCCCGGGCGACCCGCCGCCCGGGGGCGGCTCCGGAGCGCCGCGGTCGAGGCCGCCGCCGAGTCGGCCCCGGTCGTCGCGTGGGTCGTCCTCGCCCTGGCCGGCTACCGCGCGCTTGCCGCCGCTGTCGACGTCGGGACTCTGGCGGGCGCCGTCGGCCCGGCGGCGGCGGTCGCCGGCGGACTGCTCGGCGCGGTCCCGGGCTGTGGCGTCCACGTCGGGGTCGTCACCGCCTACGCGGAGGGGGCGGTCCCCCTGTCGGCGCTCGTCGCGAACGCCATCAGCCAGGACGGCGACGCCCTGTTCGCGCTGGTCGCGGTCGACCGCACGGCCGCGGTCGTCGCCACGGTGTACACCGCCATCCCCGGGGTGGCGGTCGGCCTCGCGGTCGCGGCGCTGTGAGGAGGAGCTGTCGGTCAGGGCCGGACGTTCCCGACGGCGCGCTACTCGACGTAGCCGAGGTCCCGGAGGTTCTGCATCACTTCCTCGTCGTCGACGGCGTCGTGAACGGCCTGGTCGAACTCGTCGTAGCGCTGCTGGACGACCACCAGCAGCTGTCGGGCGCTCCTGAGCTTGTAGTGGACCTCGGGGTCGTCCACGTCGTCGTTGGCGCCGGCCAGAAGGTCGTCGATGGTGTTGAGGACGGTGTCGGCCATGCCGAGGCCTTCGGCTGTGGCTGGAATAGCAGTTCTGATCGGTGGTGCCGCGGCAGTTCACCCCCCGGCGTGTCCGGCCGGGCGTGGCGACCGGTCCTCCGGCGCGGGGGTGTCGAGCGCCCCCCCGGAGGGTGGGTCGCTACACGTACTGGGCGCCGGCCTCGTACGCCCGCGGGTAGGCGTCGACGATCTCGAAGCGGCGGAACTCCTCGGAGAGGATCTCCAGCCCCCAGGGGCCGTCGAAGCCGCCCTGTCTGACGGCCGCGACCCAGTCGGCGATGGGGAACTCCCCCTCGCCGGGGAGCTTCCGCAGGTTGATCGTCTCCTCGAGGAACGACATCGTGGTCTCGACGTAGCCGTCGTTGAACTCCACGGCGACGATGTCGTCGCCCGACAGCGCCGCGATGTTGTCGAAGTCCACGTCCAGTTTCACGTTGTGCCATAGGTCGAGGTACAGCCCGCCGTTGTCGGTCTGGCTGGTCGCCTCGAGGGCCTCGGGGATGGACTGGACGTTCGGGTCGACCGGGAAGAACTCCAGGCCGACCTCGGTGCCGACCTCGGCGAACTCCGCGCTGATGTCTGCGAACCGCGACTGGAGCTGTGCCGTCTCCACCGGGTAGCCGTTGATGTTGCCGATCTTCACGTGGTTGGCGTCGAGCACGTCCGCGGCCTCCAACAGCAGGTCCCGTGCGGGCCGCTCTGCCTGCCGGCGGTAGTCGTCCTCGGGGAGGAGCCACTCGGTGAGGAACTCCAGTTCCACGAACTCGATGCCGTTCTGCTGGAGGATGCTGTTCAGCTGGTTGAACTGGGCCCGCCGGCTGCCGAGTTCGGCGATGCCGGGCTCGAACTCCAGGATGTGCTCGATGTCCGGGGCGATGAGGCCGATGGCGTTGAACCCGACCTCGCTGAGGGCCTCCACCCGCCGGACGATTGGGTACGGGCTCCAGTCGCGGTGGCCGTGGGCGCCCCGGAACGGGGTGGTGCCCACGGAGTGCATCCAGGTGTTGGCCAGCAGGTCCGCGTCCCCGTCGCCGGGGTCCTCCTGGTAGGTTCCGGAGCGGGGCTCGGTTCGCCGTGCCTCTGCGCTCCCGATGCCGCCGGCGCCGACCACGAGCGCGCCGCCGGTCGTCTTCAGTACGTCGCGTCGGTTGGGTGTCATGGTCTTGGGGTCGCCTCGTGCCGTGTTCTCTCGGAGGGTGTCCGTCCTCGCTGTCAGGGTACCATGTGTCACCGGCGACCGGGCGCGCGTTCGACACGGACCATGGCACGTCTGGGGTAGTCCGACGGCCGTGGAATAGTTGACTGCGGCTCTGTAGGCAGTCGGCTGGGCCTGGCCGCCGTTCGCCTACCGGCAGCCTACGCGAGAGAGCCGGCGTGCTACCGGCTGGCTACTGGATGGGACCGGGGCTGGCACCGGACACTCCGGGGTCACCACGCCGCCCGCTGCACCGGCAGGGCGGGCGGCCGTCCCGCGGGGGAGCCGGCTGCGACGCTGACGGCGACACCGACCCGGCGTCGGCGTCCCCGCAGTGGTCGAGGTCGGCACACAGCCAGTCGGCCACCTCGTTCGCCAGCCGATGGTGGGCCTCGGGCGTGGTGAGCCGCGCGGGCTGGTCGCCGCGCTGGCCGCCGTACCAGCCGGCCTGTGAGTGGTTCATCCCCTCGACGCGGACGACGGCGCTCGACGCCGGCAGGTTCCCCATCGAGGCCGCGAACCGCTCGCGGTTCAGCACCACGTCCCGGGTGCCAACGACCGACAGCGCCGGCATCCCCCGGACGGGGCGGTCGCAGTACGCCCCCACCAGCAGCAGCCCCTCGACCGCGTTGTCGGCGGCGTACCGGCACGCCATCGCCCCGCCGAGGGAGTGGCCCCCGACCACCCACCGCTCGACGCCGGGTTCGCCCGCGAGGACGGCGTCCGCCCGCGACGGGGCGAGCACGGCCAGGTTGGCCGGCATCCCCGGGACGACGACTGTGGCGTTCGCCCGGGTCGCGATGGCCGCCGCCGACGGGAGGTAGGCGTCGGGCGCGACCCGGGCGCCGGGGTAGAACACGATGCCCAGCCGCTCGGGCTCCAGGTCGGCGTCCCGGACGACGTAGCCGCCGTACCGCTCCTCGACGGTGACCCCCGGGTCCGCCCGGACCTCCTCGCTGACGGCCGGCGGCGCGTGGTGCGCGAGGACGCCGAAGTACAGGTAGAACGCGACCCCCGCGAGGAGGAGGAGGGCGACGACCCCGACGCCGGCACGCGCCAGCACCTGCCGGCGCGACAGCTCCCCGACCCGCTCCCGGACGGCCGCGACCGGTCCCTCGCCCATCGGTGCCACCCTCGACCCGCGGGAGCGTCAAAACTCCGGTCCTCGCCCCCGGAACCGCTACGCCACGGCGAGGGCACCCTCCACCGGTGGACGGCCGCGAGCGGCCTGTCGGCAGCCGGCGACCGTGGTCCGCGAGGACGGAGGGTGGACGGCGTTCCCCTCGTGGAGCGGTTCACCGCGCCGGAGCCGCCGACCTGGGGGTGAGCGCGGCGGTGCCTCGTCCGTGCGCCGCTACCGCCGGTGTAGCTCCCCGTGGCGGGGCGGCCGACCTCCGGTGACGCTACGCGTCCTCGCGGTCGGTGACGGTGACTTCGCCCTCGCCGGTGACCTCGATATCGTAGCCGTCGTACACGAAACTGATCCGGCCGCTGACCGGATCGCGGTCTCCCTCGGGCGGGGAGAACAGCGCGTCAAGCGCGTCGGGGTCGATCGCCTGGTACAGCGGGAGCTCCAGGTCGGCCGGGTCGACGCCCTCGTGCTCCGCGATCGCCTCGACGACCGCCGTCGACGTCGCCTCAGACGTGTCGGCATCGCGGCCCCGACTCGTGTCGCTCATCGTCGTCAGGGTGGATCTCGTGATTTATAAATCGGGGGGATATGTCGAGAGCGCAGCCGTCGAAACGAAGCGGCTGTTCGAACGGTTCGACACCCGTAGCGGGGCGTCCGCCCGTCTCGCCCGGAGGTGCCCGCCGCTCACTCCGGCGAGCGGAACGGCCGGGCGAGCCGTCCGACCAGCCCCGCCACGATCCCACGGAGGAAGGCGACGACCCCGGTGTTCTGCTCGTTGAGGACGTAGCGGTCGCCGTCGGCCGACACCACCCCGGAGTCGGTGAGGTACGCCAGCGTCTCCTCGACGCGGGACTCCGTGAGGTCACACGCGGTCGCGAGCTCCGGCACTGTCCGGGGGCCGGCCTCCAGTTCGTTGCTCACGAGGTGGGCGTGGCTCATCAACAGCAGCAGCTCTCCCGAGGACGGCTCCGGTGGCCCCTCGGTCTCGCCGGTGCGACCGTGGTACAGATCCGCCGCGGCGTCGGCGAGCAGCCACGCCCCGAACAGCCCCACCCCGACCGGGAGCCACAGCGCCCCCTGGCCGCCGGTGAGGGCGCCGTACAGCAGCGCCACCCCTCCGGCGAGGACGGTTAGGCCGATGGCGGCCCGGAGGTGGCGGCTGTCGACCCCGGGCGTGTCGTCGAGCAGTGCGACCGCCTCGCCGAGCAGGACCACCGCGGCGAGCACGGCCAGGTCGTCGCGAGCGAGGTCGAGAACGGTGACGAGAGCCACGACGACGGCGGCGGCGACCAGCAGTCGTCCGAAGGTGTACCGCTCGCGCGCGGCGCGGTGGAGGGCGTCGAGCACACCTAACGGTGTGCCATCACGGGCCGATAAATCCCTCGCCCCGTCAGTCGTAGTCGAGCAGGTCGGCGTTCCGGTCGAGGGTGAACGTCCGCTCGACGCCGCCGATAGTCGTCCGCACCTCGACCCGCAGGGGCTCCTCGCTCGTTACCTCCTCGGTGGCCTCCGTGAGCCAGGTCTGCTCGAAATGGGGTGCCTCGCGGTAGTCCACGCCAGCCTCGTGCAGCAGCGACACCACGGCCGGGTGGCCGATGAGCGTCGCGACGGCGCCGCTGGCGCGCGCGTAGCCGCAGGTACCACACTCGTGGACCACGTCGACCGCGTCGTCGATGGTGGCCTCGTACTCGGGGTCGGCCCGGGCGACCGTGGACTCGACGGGGCCGTCACACAGCGGGCAGAACCCCCGGACGGTCCGCTCGATGGTCAACAGCGAGAACCGGCTGGCCGCCGCGGCCGGGTCGGTGCCGTGGGCCTCGACGATGATGGGGGGTGCCTGCACCGCGTCGGTCGGCCGGTCGCAGGTGTCACAGGCGAACACCGCGAAGCCGTCCTCGTAGCGGGCCTCGACGTCGCCCGGGCAGTCCGGGTCCGGACAGTCCGCCACCGCCGTCGGCCCGAGGCTGGTGTCGCCGGTGGCGGTGTACCCGCCGGAGACGGCGTCGCCGATGGTGCGTAGACCAGCGTGGGTGAGCGCGTACCCGGCGTCAGTGTGCCGGACGAACCGGGGGACCAGCCTGTCGAGGTGGTAGTTGAACCGCCCGCTGTCGCTGACCTCCGCCTGCTGTTTCAGCGCCGAGAAGGAGGCCGGCGAGTCGCCGGCCTTCCAGGCGTCCCACAGCGCGCGGAGGATGTCCATGCGGGTCTCGTCGGCGACGAGCGCCAGCACCTCCTCGATGTTGGCCTCCGCGCCGGTGTCACCCTCGCTGGCCATGTGGACCACCTGGGCGGGCCACGGTTTCAATTGTCGGGCCGGATACTTCGGGGCCGCGAGCCCTTGCCCCCGACGACACGGAGGACCACGAGCAGGCGGCGTTCGGCCGCGGGTTCGGCAACGGCATCGTGGCGGTCGTCCGCCGGCTGATGGCGACGGGCCTGCTCGGGCGGCTCTCATGCCGTCTGCCGAGGGAGCGGTCAACGCTTCTCGCAGGCTCGCACCTGGCGCCGGACCGACTTCCCGGCGCGTTCCCGCGCTCCGGGAGCAGTCGGACCTGACGGCCGGAGCGCTTTACAGCCTCCCGACCGAAGTACCAGGGGTGTGTGGGAACGGTCGCGACGGGGGTCGGGCGACAGTGGTGTGCGGGTGACCGAGCCGACGGAGGTGGTGTGTGCCGGGACCGGGGACGACGCCGACCTCGCCGGGGCGCTGTCGGCGGCTGAGGACGGACTCCGTGCCAGCGCCGCCGCCGGCCCGCCGCTTGCGGCCACCGAGGACGCCGACTGCCTGCTCGCCGGCCCCGGGGTGTCCGGCGGACTCTCCGACCTCCTGGCGCGCGCTGGCGAGCGCCACCCCGACCTCCCGGTGGTGGCCCTGACCGACGACCCCGAGGCGGCACTGGCGGCAGGCGCAGCGGCGGTCGCCGCTCCCGAGGAGTCGGCGGCCGTCCTCGCCAACCGGGTCCGGACGGTCGTCGAGCGCGACCGGGCGCGGGCGAGCGCCGACCGGACCGAGCGGCGGCTGGGCTCGCTGCTGCAGGGGTCGCCCGACCGGCTGAGCGTGCTCGACAGCGAGGGCCGGTACGCGTACGTCAGCCCCGCGGTCGAGCGGCTGATGGGCCACGACCGCGAGGCCCTCGAGGGCAGTTCGGGCCTGGAGTACGTCCACCCCGAGGACCGCGAGCGGGTGCAGGAGCTGCTGGCGGTCGTCGTCGAAGCCCCCAACGGGGAGGCCAGCGCGGAGTACCGGGTGCGCGACGCCGACGGGGCGTACCGCTGGGTCGAGAGCCGCGCGACCAACCGGCTGGAGGACCCGGCCGTCGAGGGGGTGGTGCTCAACTCCCGGGAGATCAGCGACCGCAAGGAGCGCGAGCGGGCGCTCGCCGAGGAGCGGGCGCTCACCCGGAGCGTGTTCGCGGGCCTGCCCGACGCGCTGTACGCCTTCGACGAGGAGGGGCAGTTCCTCCGGTGGAACGACCGCTTCGCGGAGGTAACCGGCTACGCCGACGCGGAGATCGCCGACATGCACCCTGTGGAGTTCATCGCCGAGCCCGACCGGCCGGCGGTCGCCGAGGCCATCGCGGACGTGTTCGAGAACGGCTCCAGTGTCACCGTCGAGGCGCGCTTCGAGACGAAGTCGGGCGAGCGGCTCCCCTACGAGTTCACCGGCGCCCGGATGACCGACGGCGGGGCGGTGCTCGGGCTGGTCGGCATCGGCCGGGACGTCGCCGACCGGAAGCGCCGCCAGCGGCGCTTCGAGGCGGTGTTCGACAACACCTACCAGTTCACCGGACTGATGGAGCCCGACGGGACGCTGATCGAGGCTAACCGCACCGCCCTGGAGTTCGCCGGCATCGACCGCGAGGACGCCGTCGGCGAGAAACTATGGGACAGCCACTGGTTCCAGAGCAACGAGGCGGCCCGCGAGGCCGCACGGGAAGCCGTCGCGACTGCCCGCGAGGGGGAGCTGTACCGCACCGAACTCACGGTCCAGGGCGACGGGGAGACCGAGACGATCGACTTCTCCGTGCGGCCGATCCGCGACGAGCACGGCGCGGTGCGGCTGCTCATCCCGGAGGGGCGCGCCATCACGGAGCTGAAACGCCGCGAGCGCCACCTCGGCGTGCTCCACCGGTTCCTCCGGCACAACCTCCGCAACAAGATGACCGTCATCGAGGGGACCGCCGACCACCTGGCGTCGCTGCTGGACGCCCCCTACGACGAGCACGTCGAGCAGATCCGCGGCGCCGCCGCGGAGCTGGTGGCGCTGAGCGAGACCGCCCACACCCTCTCGCGCACCGCCGTCGAGAGCGACGACGAGCGCTACCCGGTCGCGCCGGGGCGCGTGCTCGAGGAGGTCGCCGCGACCCTCCGGGAGCGGTACCCCTCGGCGTCGATCGCCGTCGAGGCCGACGCGGACGCCCGGGTCAGCGCGGACTGGCGCCTGGAGGCGGTGTTCGAGCAGCTCGCCGAGAACGCCGTCGAGCACGCCGGCCACGACAGCCCGACGGTGGTGCTGTCCGTCGACGCCGGCGAGGAGCGCGTCGCCGTCCGGGTGGCCGACGACGGCCCCGGCATCCCGGAGACGGAGCTGGCGAGCCTCACCGACGAGGCGCCCACCCAGCTCACCCACGGCACCGGGTTCGGGCTGTGGCTGGTCCGGTCGGTAGTCGCGGACTACGGCGGGGAGCTGCGCTACGACACGCCGCCGGACGGCGGCAGCGTGTTCACCGTCCGGCTCCGGCGCCCGCCGGACGAGGGCTCGCCGGTCGGCTCCGCGGACGAGGCCGGCTCCTGAGGGTCGCCTCGCGGTCGCCCCGGAGTTCCCGACGGTAACCACGTTTCCCGCGGATGCGTACTACGTTATTTCCGGCGAACGCGTAGCTCTTCCGGTATGTTCACTGCAAGCAAACGTTCCGTAACCGTCCTCCTCGCCGTCCTGCTCGTGCTGGCGGCGCTCCCGGGGACGGTCCTCGCACAGGAGGCGACACCCAGCGCCGGCGGCGTCATCGTCGTCGAGGCCGGCGAGACACTGACCGGCGACCAGGTGCTTGCCGCCGGCACCGTCCTCGTGGAGGGCACCGTCGACGGCGACCTGATTGTCCTCGGCGGCAGCGTCACCGTCGCCGAGGGCGGTGTCGTGACGGGTGACCTCACGGCGACCGCGGGTAGCGTGGTCGTGGACGGCACCGTCGCTGGCGACCTGACGGCCGCGGCCGGCAGCCTCGTCGTCGGAGCCGGCGCCACCGTCGGTAGCGTCGAGGCCGGCGTCGGCGAGGCCCGCATCGCGGGCACCGTCGCCGGCGACGCCCGCATCGGCGCCGACCGCATCGTGCTCGCCGACGGGGCGGTCGTGCGGGGTGACCTCACCCACGACCGCGAGACGACCGTCGAGCGCGCCGCCGGCGCCCAGATCGAGGGCGACGTCGTCGCGGCGGAGCTCGGCGGTGCCGCCCTCGACGGGTTCGGCGTCCCGGCGTGGCTCGGCGCCACCTACGCCCTGCTGGCGAACCTGGTGCTCGGCGTCGCCCTGCTGCTGGTCGCGCCCGCACTCGGTCGCCGGGTCGCCGGCGTCGGCACCCGCCGGGCGGTCCAGTCCGGCGGCGTCGGCCTGCTCGCGCTGGTCGGCGTCCCCGTCGCGCTGGCGCTGATCGCCGTCACGATCGTCGGTATCCCGTTCAGCCTCGCCGGCTTCCTCGCCTACGCGCTGGCGCTGTGGGTCGGCTTCGTGTTCGGCGCGTTCGTGCTGGGCACCTGGCTGCTCGGCCTCGCGGACGTGGAGAGCCCCTACAGCCGGTGGCTGTCGCTGGTGGTAGGGCTGCTGGTCGTGACGGTCCTCGGCCTGCTTCCGCTGGTCGGCTTCCTCGCCGAGTTTCTGGTGCTGCTGGTCGGTCTCGGCGCGTTCCTCCTGGCGCTGCGGGGTCGGGACGGCTCCGAGGCGGAGACGGCCGCCGAACCGGCCGGCACCGGCGGCTCCGCGACGTGACCTGAGCCGGCCGGACTCGTCGCTCCCGTTTTCCGACGTCGTCACCGCTCCGCGGGCCCGGTCGCTGTTCCCGGGCGCGAAGGGTTAATCCGACAGACGCTGTAGAATCGGTCGTGAGCACCCCAGGATGAGTGATCTCGACAGTGTCCTCCGGCGGTACGCCACCAGCCAGGAGCTGATGGACCAGATACGGTACACCGCCGAGACGCTGAGCATGGAGTTCGAGCGGTGGGACGAACAGCACGTCAGCGGGCCGAGCCTCTACTTCCTCGTCGTCGCAGACGTCGACTTCCCGACGTACACCGACCCGCTCGGGGCCAACCGGTGGCCGGTCGAGCGCTGCCGGGTGGTGTCTGAGGCGCCGGAGTCGTTCACCAGGGTCGCCCGGGACGTGGCGTTCAGCTGTGACGGCGCCGTCATCGTCACTGGCGACGGCACCGTCCAGGAGCAGATGGTCCGGGTACGCAGCCCGACCCCCGAGGAGATGGCCGACGTCGGCTCGCTGGAGTACCCCGACTGGATGGGGACCAAACACCTGAGCGCGCTGGAGACCTCCACCCGCGAGGAGGTGCTGTGGGCGGTCACCCTCAGCGAGGAGAACGGCCGCGTCACGACGTTCCTCGACGGCAGCTACCAGGACTACCCCCGGGAGGACATCGGCGGGCGCTGGCGCCCCGAGCGGTGACTCCTCCGAAGGGCTCTCGGCCGCCCGGCCCGTAGCGAGGTCGTGACCCCGTTCGGCCACCTCGCGCTCTCCGTGCTGCTGTCGCGGCCGTTCGGCGCCGACCGGCGGGCGCTGGCGCTGTGTCTCGCCGGCGCGGTCGTCCCCGACCTCGTCGACAAGCCGCTGTTCGCCCTGGAGCTGGTCCCCGTGGCCCACACGGTCGGCCACTCCGTGCTGACGGTCGGACTGCTCGGGCTGGTCGCGGCACGCTACCGGGTGCTCGCCCCGGTGGTCGTCGGCTGGGCCAGCCACGTCGCGGCGGATCTGGTGGTCGCGTACCCGAAGTTCCTCGTCAACTACGCCTGGCCGGTGCTCGGTCCGCGGCCGACCCCGGACGACGCGTTCCTGGCGTACTGGATCGACTACGCGGCCAGCGGCTTCGGCGCGGTCGAGGCGCTGCTGGTCGGGGCGGCGTTGGTCTCGGCATACCGCCGCGGCCTCCACTGGGTGGCGCTGGACGCTGCCGACCGGTAGCTCCGGAGAGCCAGCGCCTCCACGGGTCAGCGCCGGCGTAGCACGTGTCGCGCAACGGTTATGTTCTCGCGTGACCTGTCAGAGAAGGTGACTGCTACGACATCCTCCAGTTCCGGGAAGGCGTTCGGCTACGTCGACATCGCCGCGGTACTCGTCGGCCTCGTCGTGGCCGGCTACGGCCTGCTGCTGGTGCCCCAGTCTGCCCTCGGCGGGCTCTGGATCGCCGCCATTGGCGTCTCGCTGCTGCTGGCGGGCGTGTTCAACACCCAGTTGGCGGGTGACCGGTTCGGCGTCTCGGCGCGGAACCGACGGACTCTGACGCTGTCGTTCGCGACGCTCACGGTCGTTCTACTGGTGCTGTTCGTCGTCATCGGCGGCTTCGGCGTCGAGGGGTCGTTCGTGACCGAGGCTTCCTCCTCGGGCGGTAACTGAGCCCCGGCACCGGGCCGAGCGACCTGTCCTGTTCTCCCTGTCCACGACCCTGCCGAGGTCGTCTCCATCTGGTACTCCGTCGGGGCCGCGCTGCACACAGCGCCCGTGGAGCACCCGGTGACGGGCCGCCGTCGTACCCTTCACACCGAACGCTCCCGTCGCGCCGTCCGAGCGCGTGACCTCACCGGCGCTCGGAACCGAGACCACGACGAGTGGCTACTGCTCCCCGGGACAGCCCCCGAGTACGCCCCGGCGATACCGTCGGTCGCGTCAGCGCCGTCCCGGCCCGGGGTCACTCCTCGAGGAGGTCCCCGAACAGTTGCTGCTCCAGTGTCGCCGCGTCCACCTCGCCGAGCGCAGAGGCGGTGAGCAGTCGCCCGCCGAGGTTCGTCGGGCAGATGACCACGTCGGCGCCCGCGCGCTCCATCTTGGCGACGTTCTCACGGTCCGTCGCGGCGGCGACGATCCGGACCTCGGGGTCGAGCTGTCTCGCGGTCATGATCGCGAGCGTGCCGGTCCCGTCGTGCTGGACCGCAACGACGACCGCCCGCGCCGTTCCGACCCGCGCCGCCCGGAGCACCTCCTCGTCTGTCGGGTCACCGGTGTACACCGAGACGCCGCTCCCGGCGAGTCGCTCCTCCACGGTGTCGTCGTCGGTGACGACGACGACCGGCGGGTCGTCGTGGAAGCCCTGGAGTATCGATGCCGTCAGTTCGCCGTAGCCGAGAACCAGGACATGGTCCTCAAGACTCTGGAGTCGTGATTCGGTCATGTGTCCCTGTGACCGTCGCAGGAACTTCGCGAGCGCGGGCTGCAGCAACGCCCCGAGCGCCCCCGCGAAGCTCCCTGCCCCGACGAAGATAGCCGACACCGCGAAGTACCGGGCGAACGGCGTCGTCGGGGTGATGTCGCCGTAGCCGACGGTGGCGGAGGTCACGATCGCGAAGTAGAACGCGTCACCGATGGTGTCGATCCCCTGAAACTGCGCCCGCAGCGAGTACGAGCCGACGGTGATGTACAGCTGTGACGCGAGGAGAATCGCGCCGGCGATGCGCTGTGTGGACGTGAGTTCGACCGGGCGACGGAACTCCCGCCGGTTGTCGACCACGAGCAGGAGCGCCAGAAGCGAGAGGACGACGACCGGCAACGAGAGAACCCGTGCCTGGAACAGCCCCTGGACGGCCGTCCCCACGAGGAGCACGACCGTCGTGAGCCAGCCGAACCTGAAGCCGCGTCGCATCGCGGCGGTGCTCACTGCGAGCAGGAGACCCGAGAGCGCACTCGTGAAGTTCAGGCCGGCCCGACCGGCTCGCGGGAGGAGTGCCTCGACGAGTCCGATCTCGCCGAGAGCGAGGCTCGCGTTGAGAAGTCCCACGACGACCGATAGCCCCGCGACGACGTACGTGAGACGAATGGTCCGGTCGACGCCGACGTCTGTCCAACCCATCCGCCGGTGTACACGTGTGCACCGGATAAAAAGGCTCAGAGGAGTCTGAGACCCTCGAACAGCGGCCGGTCCCAATCACGTACCCCACACCCCCCTCGGCAGCAACGGGAGGACTCAGTCGACGGTGTTGACGAGCGGCTCCCCCTCCAGCCAGCGCGCGAGGTCCTCGCCCACGATGCGTGGCCCCTCGAGGACGGCGTCCCGGGTCGACCCGGCGACGTGGGGGGTGAGGACGACGCCGTCACACGCCAGCAGCGGGTGGTCCTCCGGCAGCGGCTCCTCGCGGAACACGTCGAGGGCGGCGCCCGCTATCTCCTCGTCTTCGAGCGCCTCGACCAGCGCCCCCTCGTCGACCAGCCCGCCGCGGGCGGTGTTGACCAGCACGGCGGAGGGTTGCATCCGCTCGAAGGCGTCGGCGCCGAGCAGCCCCTCGGTCTCGGGGGACAGCCGGACGTGCAGCGTCACCGTGTCGGCCCGTTCGAGCAACTCGTCCATCCCCAGGGGGACCGCGCCCGCCTCCGCTATCTCCGTGTCCTCGACGTACGGGTCGTGGACCAGCACCGTCGCGTCGAACCCCTGGAGCCGGCGGGCGACGCCCTGTCCGACGTTGCCGAAGCCGACGACGCCAATCTCGGTGCTCCGCACGTCCGGCGGCAGCCGGTCGGGGTCGAACACCTGCGCCCACTCCCCCTCCGAGAGCGCACCGTGGTTGGCTGGGATGCCCCGGAGCCGCGCGAGCAGCAGTGCAACCGCGTAGTCCGCGACCGCGTGGCGGTTGCGCCCCGGCGCGTGGAGCACGTCGATGCCGCGCTCCCGGCAGGCCGCGACGTCGACGTTCTCCGCCCCGCCCCGGGCGGCGGCGACGAGTTCGAGCCGGTCGGCGCCCTCCAGCACCCGCTCGGGCACCGGCGCCTTGTGGAGCACGAGCGCGTCGACACCCTCGACACGGTCGGCCAGCTCCCCCGTGTCGTAGGACGCCGGCCCGTCGGCCTCCATGCTCATCGTCTCGTCGCGGAACGCCGCTGGCGACGCATCGCCCATCCACTCCATGCGCTCGAAGCGGACGCTCTCCTCCTCGAGGTGCCCGAGCGCCTCGTACATGTACTCGCTTGGTTGCTGGGGATCCCCACACAGCAGGACCGTCACCGACATGTTCCCAGGAATTCACCGGAGCGGGTTATCACTGTTTCCCACCCGCAGTCGGGGGTGTGTCGGGCCTCGTGGACGACGGGGGCCTCCGGAGATGCGCCGGGTCACCGTCCGGACGATACCGTACGGATCAGACGGAGTCGGCCGGAATCGATTCGAGATGGCTACGGTGTGTCGGCCATCAGCGACGACGACACGGTTCGGTCGTGGGGCCACGACCTGATCGATCGGTATCGGGATGCGGCAACTCCCGTAGACGTCGAGACGTGCAGTGAGACGTCTTCGGTTGCTCCAGAGGAATCAGATAGAACACCCTGATGGTTCCCAACACTACTGAGGTATCGATCCTCCGTGTTCAGCAGACAGTCCGCATCACCCGCGCAGGGTTCCAACAGGGCCGGCCTGTCGTGGTTCCAGGCGCTGGCCGTTTCGTTGCGTGACCCAGGTGAACGATACGACAGGGCCCAGAGCACATCATGTTGGGTCTCCCAAGGGATGGCCCTTCGAGCGACTGAGTCAGGGTTCCTGCTACTCGTCAGAGGAGAGTTCAGCACGCACTTTCTGACAAATTTTGGGACGGTTGGGAGCGGCCATCAAGAATCACAGACTCGAGCACTGTCCAGGAGGACTAATACGGCCCAAATGTCCGGATAGAGAGTATTTCACGGAGTCCTTCTGTATCGAAATCAGCGTCGGAGATGACCAGTTCCTTCCCTTCAGATCGAGCCGTAGCTGCGATCATGAGGTCACGTGGCGACATGGGGTTGCCAGATTCGAGAAGACGGTTCTGCATCCGGGCAGCCTCGAACGCAACCTCTTCGGAGACGTCGAGAGCAGTGACTCGCCCGAAATTCTCACGCGCGCCGATGAGGTCTGTCTGACCCGCTGAGAACACCTCACCAGCGAGAACTTCATAGATACAGATGCTGGAGGTGGCTAGAACCGGTTGTTCATCGACGAACTCGACGACCTCATCCACACCGGTGAGGTAATCGATGATAACCGACGAATCGAGAACGGTCACTGCTGGAAGCTCTCTCGGGAACGTTTGATCGCTTCGCGCGCCTTTTTGCCTTTGTCAGTTCCTTCCCACGCACCGGCGTTCATTCTCGAGCATTCGTTCGCTAATCGGTCCAAGAACTCATCCCAACTTTCGTCTTCACGCTTTAGCCGCGCCAGCTTCGCCTTCGTCTCGTCAGAGACGCGGATTGATGTGCTCATATGCATACATTACGTATGCAGACCGAAGTAGTTTGAGGAAACCGCCACTATCGGGTTTCCACAGTGACCCTCGGGGCCGAGGCTGCTACATACAGCGTCTGAGTGTTGCACTCCGATTCTGACAGGGATCGAGGAGGTCTCTGTGGACGCGCTGAACTCAGCGCGCGTATCGGTCAGCGGAGGGACTCTGCGGGAACGGCTCAGCCGTTTCGATTGGTGCAGAGCACCGACCCAGCACTGCCGCGTCTGTGACCGGCCGGAACTCGTCTGGAGTTCGACGTTCGAGTTCGGAGCGTTCACCTCACCCGTTTCTTTACCGCGGGAAGCTTGTCACTGAGCTCCCGATGTATGTCTTCGTCCCCGATATACGGTTCAGATTTATCGACGAAATATTTCATCTTCGTGGGTAGGTCCTTCTGCAACTCCTCCGAGTCTCCCACGCCGTAGTAATCGCTGTTGTCTAGGATGTCGGCAGCTTTGACCAGCACCGCACTTCGTCCCAACTCGAAGCACCGTCTGTAGATGTCGTAGTGGCTTCAAGATAGTCGTCGATGGCCTCGTCGAAGCTAGTCGCTTCAACGATATTTGCGACGTCCCCTCCGAACTTCGAACGGATTTCATCGGACGTCACCTCCGTATCCTCTAGCAGGTCGTGGAGAAGTTCGGAGACGACGATGGGCTTTGCGTACTCCCTGTGATACAGACCCATCGCCACTCTTGTACTATGGAGGATCACTGGCTTCGGGTTGTCTCCCGATGATTCGAACGAGTGGACCAGGTATCGAAGCGCTCGCTCGATCTCCTCGTCCTCCGCTAAATCTCTCATATCTACGACTACAGAACGGATACCTCGTTAAGTTGGTTTCTGCCACAAACTGCCCAAACCGCCTGCGTTATGTGGCCCGATGTCTCGGGACTCGCTCACGGAGTAGTTCCGGCGATGAAGGGTGATACGTGGTCTCGAACCTGCTGACTACACCCTCTGTATCGGTCACTCCGCTACTGACAGCTACTGGGTAGTTCGTCGTCGCCGTGCTGCAGAGTGGGTGCGAACCGGTCACGGTCACCGACGCCGAGTCGGATCCGGTATCTGTGACGACGCGGTCGGGGCTCGTTGCGTCTGAACCTCTCCGGAATCCACCTCGACGTACCGGCTGCACACCGACCGGAGGTTCCGTCCTCAGCGCTTCCCCTCTGGCCGCACCCAGACATCGACCCTATCGATGTCTTCGACCGGGACGCCGGTGTCTCAGCGGCGCTCGGGCGACGACGACGTGTTCGGGAGGTCGCCAGCCTCTCCAAGCCGCCGGTCGAGCTCCCGGAAGGCGTCGGCGACAGCACGGTAGCGCTCGACCCGCTCGGGGGTCGGCTCGTGGGTCCGCCGGACGCCGACGGCCTCGCTCACCGCCTCGTCAACGTCCGCGTAGCGCCCGGCCGCGACACCCGCACAGATAGCGGCGCCGCGCGCCCCCATCTCCTCGCCGGCGGGCACCCGGACCGGCTCCCCGGAGAGGTCGGCCAGCAGCCGTGTCCACAGCGGGCTCCGGGCGCCACCGCCGGTCACCCGGAGGTCGGTCACGTCCACGCCGAAATCGTCGATACCGAGCGCCAGCGCCGTCGCGACCCCCTCGTAGACGGCCCGGAGGAGGTCCGCCCGGTCGGTGTCCAGCCCGAGCCCGTGGAACCCGCCCCTGGCGTCAGGGTCGTCCGTGGAGCCGTTGAGGTACGGCCGGAAGAGCACGCCGTTGGCGCCCGGCGGGACGGCCCCGACGCGCTCCTCGTACACCGTGTAGGGGTCGACGCCCCGCTCGCTGGCGGTCGCGCGCCAGTGGTCGCCGAACGCCTCGACGAACCAGTCCAGACACGCCGCCCCGGCGCGGGTCCCCCGGTAGCGCAGCCAGCCGTCGAGATAGCGGCGGGGGAGCCCGCCCGCACCTGCGTCAGGCCCGTCGACGACGACCACACTCTGTCCCCAGGTGCCGAGGATAGCCGTCGCCTGGCCCGGGCTGACGACCCCAGCGCCCAGCGCGCAGGCGCCAACGTCGTGCAGTCCGGCGGCGACCGGCGTCCCCTCCGGTAACCCGGTCTCGGCGGCCGCCGCCTCGGTCACGGCGCCACAGGCGGCGGTGCTGTCGACGCGCCCGGGCACCGCGTCCGCGTAGTCGGCGAGCCCGAGGGTCTCCAGGACCCCCTCGACGTCGCCACCGGGCGGGACGAGCGCGGAGCCGTCCATCGGGTCGGTCGTCCGCGACCCGGTCAGGCGGTAGGCCAGCACGTCCTTGCAGAACAGCACCGTGTCGATGCGGTCGGCGGTAGCGGGCCGTTCGCGGTCGAACCAGCCGAGCAGGCTGTAGGGGTCAGCGCCGAACGGCTCCCAGCCCAGCTGGTCGCTCGCCCGCTCCAGGCGGCCGTCGGCGCGCCACTCCGCCAGCAGCCCGCTCGCGCGGTCGGTGGTCGACCTGACCCCACAGACGGGCTCGCCGGCCCCATCCAGCGCGTACAGGCCGTGCCCGTGGCCGGCGACGCCGACACCCGCCACGGCGTCCGGCTCGACGGCGTCGTCGAGCACCGCCGCGATCAGCTCCGCGGTCGCGGTCCACAGCGCGTCCTGGTCAGCGTCCCCGTCGGCGCCCGGCGTCGGTGCGGACGCGCTGGCGAGCAGTTCGCCCGAGCCGGTGACGGCGACGGCTTTCAGCCGCGTGAGCCCGGCGTCGACGCCGACCAGCACCGACTCTCCCGTCATCCGTCGGCGTAGATACTCCGCCCGGCGGCGCCGGTGAGCTCGCTCAACTCGACCATCACGTCCGCGAGGCGCTCCCGGACCGCCTCGCCGACGGCGTGGGGGTGGAAGTAGGTCCGGTCGGGCGCCCAGTCGTCGGCGTCGAACACGTCGGCGCGGTCGTTCGCGACACCCTCGGGGGGGATGACGGCGTCGGCGTGGTCGCGGTAGAACTCCGCCGCCGTCCGGGCGTACTCGTACTGGTAGCGGGTGTTCTTGTTGAACTTCCGGACGCCAGCAGAGAGGAACGCCGCGACCTGCTCGTCGGTGATGCCCGAGGAGCCGTGGACGACCAGCGGCACCTCGTGGCCGGCCGCCCGGAGCGCCTCGTCGACCGCGGCCACGACCGACGGCCTGACGTCGAGCTGTCGCCCGGAGGCGACGCCGTGCTGGGTGCCGACCGACACCGCAAGCAGGTCACAGCCCGTCCGCTCGACGAACTCCACGGCCCGCTCGGGGTCGGTGTAGAACGCCGCCTCCGGGGCGGTCTCCCGGTCGGCCTCGGTGCCGGCCACCCGGCCCAGTTCCGCCTCGACGAGCATGTCGGTCTCGGCGTGGACCCGCCCGACCGCATCCCGGACGAGCGCGACGTTCTCCTCGAGCGGCTGGTCGGAGGCGTCGACCATCACCGAAGACGCAGTCCCGTCCTCGATCACCGCGTCGAGCAGGCCGGACTCCCCGGGCAGGTGGACGTGGTCGACGTTCCAGAACACGCCGATATCGACCGTGTCGGCGAGCGCGTCGAGGTAGCTACCGAACGCCTCGATACCCGCGGCGGGGTCGCCGCCGCCGTAGAAGGCGGCGCTCTTGCTCCCAGTCTGGACCACCAGGTCCGAGCCGGCGCGCTCGGCGCCGTGCAGCAGGCCGACGAGGATGTCCGGATGTGTGACGTTGCTCGCGAAGAAGCCGTAGCCGCCGCGGCGCGCGGCGGCGTACAGCCCGGGCAGCTCCGTCCCGTCGTGGTACGGCATAGCGCCCTCCTCGCGGGGGGCGCTTCTATAGCTGGCGTCCGAGCGGTCAGTGCCAGGGCGCCCCCTCGCGGTCGACGTACCGCTCGCGCTGCTCGACGGCGTCGATGCGCTCGACCTCCGACCGTTCGAGCGTCAGGTCGGCGCCAGCGAGGTTGTCCCGGAGGTGGTCGACGCCGGTCGCCTTCGGGATGGCAACCACCGGCTCGGGGTCGGTCACCCAGGCCAGGCACACCTGCGCGGGGGAGACGCCTCGCTCGGCGGCGATCGACTCGACCGGGGCCAGGGACAGGGCGTCCCCCCGGGCCAGTGGGGAGTACGCGACCAGGTAGTAGCTGTGCTCGCGGGCGTGGGCGACCAGCCCCTCCCGGGGGAGCAGCGGGTGCCGTTCCACCTGGTTAGCGAACACCGGGGCGTCGAGGGACCTCGCCGCCTCCTCCACGAGGGCGGCGTCGAAGTTCGACACGCCGACCCGGTCGACGAGCCCGTCGCTCACGAGGTCGTCGAACGCCCCGAGCGTCTCCCCGGGGTCGTAGTTGCCGACCGGCCAGTGTATGTACAGCAGATCGAGGTACTCCAAATCCAGCAGCTCCAGGCTCTCGCGGGCACCCTCGTACACCTCCTCGTGGGCGAGCCCCTCGGCGAACGGGTGGAGCTTCGAGGCGACGAACAGCTCCTCGCGCGGACGGTCTGCGGCGGCGATACCCTCGCCGACCGCCTGCTCGTTGCCGTAGAACCGCGCGGTGTCGATGTGCCGGTAGCCGATGTCGATGGCGTCCGCCACGGTGCGTGCACACTGCTCCGGGTCGTCGTTCTCCCAGGTCCCGAGCCCGACCGGCGGGAGGCTCTCGGCGTCCATGCTCCCGTAGCGTGGCCGAGGGGTAAGATAGCTTGTCCCCCTGGCAACGGGACCGTGGCTACTCGAGCTGGTGGTAGTCCAGCTCGTAGCCGGCGTCCAGCGCCGCCCGGACCGCCTCGCTCGGCTCCCCGACTGGGGCCGTGGACAGCGTCATCGCGCCGACGCTGTCGCGGTCGATGACGACGTTGCGCTGCCACGCCTCGCGGGTGTCGGGGTGGTCCGTGCGGTAGTGGGCGCCCCTGGATTCGGTGCGCTCGGCGGCCGCGCGGAGCACCCCCTCGGCGACCGTCAGCGCGAACCCCAGGTCCAGCGCGACCTCGAACGAGTAGCTGGTCGGGTCGCCGACAGCGAGGTCGCCGGCCCGCTCGCGGAGCTGCTCCAGCTCCGCAAGCCCCGCCGCGAGCCCCTCGCCGTCGCGGAGAATGCCGGCACGGGCGCCCATCAGCGCCCGTAGCTCGCCGAACAGCGCCTCGGGGTCCTCGCTCCCGTCGCTGCCGGCCAGCGCCGCCAGGTCGGCGACGTGGTGGCGCGCGAGACCGTGAAACCGGTCCTCGTCGGTGTCGGTACCGCGCCCCTCGGCCAGCCGCTCGGCGACGGCCTCGCCGGCGACCTCGCCGAAGGCGATGGTCTCGGCCAGCGAGTTGCCCCCGAGCCGGTTGGCGCCGTGGACGCCGGCCATCGTCTCGCCGACCGCGTACAGCCCGTCGACGTCGGTCTCGCCGTGCTCGTCGACGACCACCCCGCCCATCCCGTAGTGGGCGGTCGGGGCGACCTCGACCGGCTCCTCGGCCATGTCCACGCCGAGGTCGGCGAACCGCTCGTACATCCGGGGGAGCCGCTCCTGGATGAACTCCCGCTCGCGGTGGGAGATGTCGAGATAGACGCCGCCGTTCTCCGTCCCCCGGCCCTCCCGGACCTCGCGGTCGATGGCGCGGGCCACCACGTCACGGGCGTCCAGTTCCATCTGGCCGGGCGAGTACCGCTTCATGAACCGTTCGCCCTCGCTGTTGAACAGCCGGCCGCCCTCGCCGCGGACGGCCTCCGTGACGAGCCGGCCGTCCCAGTCCTCGCCGTAGCGGTCGCCGACCATCCCGGTGGGGTGGAACTGGACGAACTCGATGTCCATCAGCCGCGCGCCGGCCTCGTAGGCCAGCGCCGGCCCGTCGGCGGTATTCTCGTCGTCCCGCGAGGAGTGACGGTCGTAGAGGCTC
>Ga0207797_1000676_pt1 | contig 26011 bp, 15 predicted proteins | sample PRCRCaboRojoPR_6_FD_187275 | JGI IMG/M metagenome (GOLD analysis project Ga0207797, IMG submission 187275) | Marine sediment microbial community from Cabo Rojo, Puerto Rico - PR CR 10% Liquid 1 (SPAdes) | ecosystem: Environmental > Aquatic > Marine > Coastal > Sediment | place: Cabo Rojo, Puerto... | reverse complement strand
CGGGCTGCTCTGTCTCCGGCAGCAGTTCTTGATCGAAGGCCTCCTCGTCGATCCGACGCAGCCCCTCCAATATCAGACCGGTCCAACTGGTGTAGATGGTTCGCTCCGGCGCAGAACGGCCGGCAAATACCGCAAAACGCCCCTCTCCCCACCTGAGAGCAGCGAAGACGGCCTCGTCCCCCTCCTTCTCCCCCAGGGTGGCGTGGACGATATCGCCCTTGTCGACGAAAACTGTCGCATCGCGCCCGTCGTGCCAGATCCGCAGCGAAGCCTTCATCCCCTCATTGCAGAGCATGGAGATCAGACTGGGTAGGCCCAACGTACGGAGGTTCCCGCGCACTCCTCCTCTGCTGCGCTGGGCCGAAGTCGCCCGCACACTTTCGAGCAGGTCCGCCGGCTCCTCGGGCTTCTCGATCACGTCGGCGACGTTCAGTTGGATGGCTTCCGAAACGACCTGCACGGGCAGAAGATTCTGCTCGGAGAAGAGAATGACGGGAGCTTCCCAGCCCTTGTCCTTCAACGTGCGGACAAACGCCAGCCCTCCCGCATTCGGGAAGGAGTTCGAGACCAGCGCCAGATCAAAAGCCTCCTCTCTGGCAGCCGCTAGGGCGCGCTCGCTGCCGACTGCGAGCTCAACCTCGTAACCCTCTGCCTCTAACCACGACTTACAGCGATCAGCGAAGCCTCCTCGGTGGTGAGCAATCAGTATTTTCTGGGAGATCATAATCAACTACCATTGCGTCTGCGTGAAGCCCGACACCTGCCCCGTAAGGCACAGTACTGGACAGGACTTGAGTTGACTTTTCAGGTTCCAGTCGGCCGTCCTGGCCTGGCGGCCAACCTAGGGGTCACGGCTTCCCGTCCTGGGACACCGTCTGCCCAGGCCGGACCGATCAGCGACGCTTGCCCCTTAAGCGAAAGTGAAAGGGAGGGGCGCCAGTGGTCGAGCGCTGGGCGCCCGAGCTGGCAACCCCTTCCCAACGGTTTACTACCGAGCGGAACGCGGCAGGGTGTCCAGCAGTTCGTCCTCGTAATCCTGCAGGTACATCCGAGCTGCACCGACGTTCCCGTCGGCCTTGAGGACGATCTGAACGAAAAACCGATCGTTGCCGATCGGACGGGTGAGGAACATGTAGCGCTCGGAGGTGGTGATGCTCTCCTCGAACGTCCCTGCGTCCATCGCCTCAGACGACTCGTGTGACTGCTTTACGAGCTGCGAGAGAGCGGCTGATGCTTTGTCTTCGTCGAAGTCGCGCTCCACCACGAGGTTTGCCACCGACATACCGTCGATACCCACCACGCTCGCCGCTACGAAACTATCCAGATTATCTGCGAGATCCTGTAGAACTTCCGTCGTCTTAGCCATCTATGCCTCCTTGAAATCATCTCAATTGTCTATCCGAACCAGTTTGCGGTACAATCCGTGTACAGCCTCTCGATAGTCGTCTTATAGCTCCCCTCCTATCCCAAGATCTCCCCTGCCCGCGTCGCCAGATAGGCGGCGAGATGCATCCGGGCGGCACCGATGCTACCGTCCTCGTCCAGGATAACCTGAATCCAGCGTTGCCCCCTGCCGACGGGGCGCGTGATGAAGCGGTATTGCGACGTGATGGTGATCGTCTCTTCGAAAGCCCCGGCGTCCGTGGTCGACAGGGTGCTGGTCACCCGGCCGATTGTGTCTGCAAGCGAGTCAGCCGCCGCCTGAGCATCGAACGCCTCGTCCCGCACCAGGCTAGCCACCGCTGCCCTCTCCTCGTCGAGGATGAGAGCAGCCACCACGCCATCCAACCTGTCGGCCAGTGCACCTAAGGTGCCTTCATTGGCCATGCTATCGGATTCTTGGTCCGAACGCGGCCTCTCCTCGTCGATGCGCTGCAAGCTCTGCATCAGCAGGTGTCTCCAGGGCACGTGGATGGAACGCTCTGAGCTTTCGACACCTTTCTCGATGACAAAGTTACCTTCCTCCCATCTCAGAAGCTGATAGAAGGCGTCTTCGCCTTCTTCGCCGTCGTGGGTGGCGTGGAGCACCTGACCGTCAGCGAAGTAGATGGCCCCTTCTCGATCTCCCCTGCTCAATGAGACGGCCGATGCTTCCTGATTGCGGCAGCTAAGCTGGATGATGTCGACCAGGCTCATATCCTGCAAATTGCCTTCGATTGCCATCACCTGTTCTCCCCACAACTGATCACTCTGACCAGACCTCCTGAATACGTTTGATCGCCCGATTGGTGATACGCCGGTAGGCCTGGTCGGGCGGCACAATCACCGTTAGAATAAACGACTGTCCGTCGTCGGCCTCGAAGAAACGACACACCAGCCGGAAACGGTCGTCCCCGACGAGCGAGAGCTCATTGACGTGGGCCAGATCCAGCTGCTCACGCGTGCTCTGGGCCGATTCGCGGAGCAATGAGACGATGGCGGCCATCATGCCGGTGAACGCTCCGGTTCCGACCGCCGCGAGATTGAGTCCATCGCTGTCGGACAGCAGCGCCGCCTCATAGTCGCCTCTTGCGACCGCATCTTCGAGGATGTCTTTCAGATTGTTTTGCTTTTCTCTCATCTCGTAATCGCTCACTCCCCACGTCGGGTTCATTCTATCATAAGTCAGCCTGTTTTTGGGTTAGGGAAAGTCGATAGAGCGTTAGAAATCATTGGAGTAAGTCATACGCCGGCCCACATGTAGCCGCGACCACGGACGTTGAGGACCAGCTGCGGAGCCGATGGATCGGCCTCCACTTTCTGACGAAGCAGATAGACCTGCCAACGAATAATTTCGCGGGCCTCAGCCAGGCTGCATTCGTACCCCCTGGTCCGCTCCACCAGCTCCTGGGGACCAAGGACCCGCGGCGCCTCCTGCACCAGACAAAGCAAAAGGTCATACTCCCCGGCGGTCAGATCCAGGAGGTCACCGTTAAGGGTGGCCTTTCGCCGGTAGACATCGATGACCAGGGGGCCCCGCTTGACGAACCGATCATCATCCCGCGCATCATCCGGGGTCCGTTCCCCAGCGTCCGCTTCAGTAACCAAATCGATCTGTTCCGGCGTGACCTCGCCGAGTTGCCTTAAGCCTTCGCTCAACAACTGTTGTGCCTTCCGAAGGACGGCGCTTCGCTTCCGCTCCCGATTCGCATGGGTCAGCGCCTCTTCCACGCTGTCGAGCACCTCCTCGCTGGAGGCGGGCTTCTGCAAATAGTTGAGGGCTCCGTGGCGCAGAGCGTGCACGGCGTTGTCCACAGACGCATATCCCGTGAGGATGATCACGGCGATGTGTGGACACTGCCGTTTGATACTCTCAAGCACCTCGAGTCCGTCGATACCGGGCATGTGGATATCGAGAAGCACGAGATCGAAATCGGATTCCGAAGCTAGGGTCAGCGCCTCCTCGCCACTGCCCGCCGTCGCGACACTGTAAAACGGGTTGAGCACACCCTTCAGGGCCAGCCGGATGTTGCGCTCGTCATCAACAACCAATACGGTGGTGTCTCTGTGATCCATAGTCATTGCGGGGGCACGACGACTGAGCGCCAACTCGACCTCAATACGCAATGGATTTTAACAGAGCTGGGCTGAGTTTGGGTTCCAGGACCATCCCAATTACATTGCGATTCCATGTCAGACCCAAGATCCGGGACGACGGACCTGAGGGATATCCGCTTGGGCAGGAGGGAAAACGTCAGGCGTTATTCAGCCCGTGGTGGCAACGTCGGGGAGGGAAGGGGTATCCTCCTCAGCAACGAATATGTAGCCCTCTCCGCGGACAGTCTGTATCAAGCTGGGATCCGAGGGATCCATTTCTATCTTCTGACGGAGCCGGTGAACGTGAGATCTCAGAAGCATCCGCGCGTCACGTTCATCCAGCGCTTGACCGCGTAGATCCGCCACGATCTCACGACAGGAGAGAACCCGATTTTTGTGCCGCATCATATAGGTCAGAATATCGAATTGAGTCGCCGTCAGATCCACCTCTGCGTCACGAACGAAGACCATCTTCCGTTGTAGGTCGACGGTGACCCCAGCCCCCTGTAGAAACCGACTTTCGGAGGCGGTGTCACCGTCCGACGAAGCGCCCCTCGGCCGAGATGGTGTGCTCTTGAGGCTGTGTAGTGCTTGTTCCAGCAGGACGACGGGGTCCGTCTTCCGCATCCGTCGCTGTCGCTCAGCCAGACCGGCTTTCACAGTGCTCACGATCTTGTCCACCGGGCTCGGCTTGAGCAGGTAGTCGAACGCTCCGTGCTTGATTCCTGCGATTGCCGACTCCAGCGTGCCGTACGCAGTCAGGATGATAAACACCGTATCCGGCGCCACCGGATCAGCCGACGCCAGAACCTCCGTACCGCCCATCCCGGGCATCTTCAGGTCGAGAATGACCAGGTCGACGGTCTCTTGAGCCAGATGTTCCAGCGCCCGCTGCCCGGAGGGAACTCCGACCGCATGGTAGCCCATCTGCTCCAGCAGACGCGTAAGGCTGCGGCGAGTGCCTCGTTCGTCGTCGACCACTAGAATATGGGCGTCGGGGAGGTTGATGTCCTCTGATCTTCGCGCGTCGTAGTTTGGCTGAGACTGCATCGTCTAACCCCAATCTCTAGACTATGTCCAGCATTGCTCATCGCGGCATAACCGGCAGCCGCACGGTGAAGGTGGATCCTTCTCCCAATTCGCTCTCGACGTCGATCTCGCCCCGGTGGCGCTCGACCACGTTATAGCTGACCGAGAGTCCCAGGCCCGTCCCCTCGTCTTTGGTTGAGAAGAACGGTTCAAAGACTTGATCGAGGTGCTCCGCCGGGATGCCACGGCCCGTGTCAGAGAATTCCACGGCCAGGTAGCTGTCGTCAGTGAGATAGCTCGAAACGTGCAGCGTGCCGCCGTCCGGCATCGCATCCACGGCGTTCAGTACCAGGTTGAGAAAGACTTGTTGCAGCTCCCCGGGTGTGGCCATGACGACGGGCAGCTCGGACGATAAGTTCTTCTTAAGCACGATATTGCTGTGCTGGAGGTATTTGTTGGAGAGCTTGAGCGTTTTCTCAATGACGTCGTTCACCGCCGTGGGCTTCTTCTCCTGCTGCGGCTTGCGCGCGAAATCAAGCATTCGGCCCACGATATCAATCAGCCGCTCGACGTCCTCGTCGGCCATCTCCAGGTATTCCTGCTGCTCCTCGGGCTCGAGCGGAAAGGCGAGTATGAGCTGCAGGCTGTTGTGAATAGCCTGGAGAGGGTTGTTGATCTCGTGCGCCAGCGAGGCCGTGAGACGGCCAGTGGCGGCTAGCTTCTCACTCTGCACAAGCTGGGCCTGTGACCGCTCGAGGAGCTTACGCTGCTCACGCTCCGCCTCGTAAAGGTGCGCGTTCTTCATCACGATACCAAGTTGTGCCGCGATGGCCTCGAACAGCCGGAGGTCATCTTCGTCAAAGGCCGAAACGTTAGAGTCCATCGCGCTCAGAATCGCGGCGACGGTGTCATCCACCTTCACCGGTATCGCCATCTCGGAGCGCGCGCCGTCCAGCCATTCGACGTAATGACGGTTCTCGGAGACGTCAGGGATGAGAACAGGTTCACCGCTGGTGTAGGCAGAGCCGATCACGCTTCCCTCGACAGGGATGGTCCACCCCTCGTTCAGGACCGGCTCGCGGACGATAAAAGAAGGATGCAGATCCAGTCTCTCTCGTGACTCGTCAGGAAGCACGAAAGCCAGGGCATCGATATCCAATACACGATGGATCGTCTGGAGAGCGCGCGAAAGGACTTCGTCGAAATCGAGGGTCGACGCCGTGGCTCGCGTCACTTCCTGCAACGCCCTCGTCTCTGTCAAGCGTCGAGTGGTCTCCTGATGTAGACGGGTATTCTCCAAGGCAAGGGCCGTGTAGTCGGCCAGTGTGGCGAATAGACGCTGATCGACCTCGTCGAAAGCGTCAACGTGATCGCTTTCGGCATTGATGACGCCCAGAACCCTCCCCTTCACCTTAAGAGGCACGCACAATACCGAGTGGAACTCCAGACTCGTGTCAACGGTACGATACCGGGGATCCTCCTGGACGTCCGGGACGTAGATGGATTCGCCCTCGCGAGCTGCGGCGGATACGACGCCCTCGGCATCGTCCAGGGCCACGCTATCGAGCTCGATCACGTAAGCCCCGTGCGTGTGCGCCCAGCGAGTCAACGCGCCCTCCTCGTCCAGCAACCAGAGGGCGCATACGGGAGACCGAGACAGAAGCATAGCCGCGTCGACCGCGATTTGGGCGATCTTCCTCTCGTCCCTGGTCAGTATCAACTCCCGTCCCAGCGCATTCACGCCAGCAAGCCGCTCCTCCAGGCGACGCTCGGCCGTCACGTCTCGGTATGCCTCAACAACTCCCGTCACCTCGCCGTTCTCATACAGCGGGGAGGCCACAATCTCAAACCAGCGGAGGGTTCCTTCCTCTTCGTGTACGTGGACGGCTCGCTCGGCCTGCCCCGTATCCCAGACATCTCGAACGGGGCATCGACGGTGCTCCCCACTGCAGGGCTCGGCTGCCCCGTGGATTGCTTCGAAACACCGCTGCCCAATCACTTCCTCGCGGGAGCGCTCCAGACGCTGAAGGAACGTGCGGTTGATGTCTGTGATCCGATAATCATCGTCAACGACCAATACCTGGTCGTGCAGGCTGTTCAGCAGAGCTCGATAGTAGGTGCTCCGTGATTCCAGTTCCTCCTCGGCTTCCTTCCGCTTTGTCGTATCCTGGAGGTGAACCAGATACCGGTCAGAAGTCCCTACATCGGCGCGGTCGAGGGGGGTGATGAACACCTCGAGGTAGAGCCTACCTGAAGCCTCTGATCGAGGGAGTCCCAAGTCTCTCAATTCTTGGACGTCGAAGAAGGTCTCGTAACGGACTGTCTCGCCTTCGTGTTGCTTCTCCCGATCTTCTCGCGGGAGGTGGGAAGGCGAAAGCAGATCAAGCCTCTCAATGGCCCCGAGTTTGGAGATGCCAAAGATGGTGAGACAGGCCTGATTCGCCTGCACGAGCTCTCCATCAGCGTCGTAGATAGCAATACCGATAGGGGAGTCTTCGTAAGCTCCCCGGAAACGCTCCTCGCTTTCCCGTAGTCGTAGCGCCGATCGTTTCCGCTCAATGGCGTACTGAATAGCCCGAACCAACAGGCTTCCATTCACCTGGTCCTTCACCAGGTAGTCTTGGGCGCCAGCCCGCACTGCTTTCACCGCCAGCGCCTCCTCCCTCAAGCCGCTCAGTACAATGATCGGAAGCTCTGGCGCTTGTTCGTAGATGGTGCGGAACGTAGCCAGTCCCCGACTATCAGACAACATAAGATCCAGCAGGGCAACGTCGAAATCTCTCGTATCCAGCCGCTCCAACCCGGTCGATAGTCGGTCAGCCCACACGATCTCGAACGACGGCGCACCATCGGACGTCATCAGCATCTCGTCCAGCAGATTCCGATATCTCGGGTTGTCCTCCACAATTAGAATCTCTATTGCCTCACTAGCCATCCTGTGCTGTCACTCCGTTAGTCGGCAGCGTGAAGTAGAAGGTGCTCCCGTCGCCTGGTCGACTATCGACGCCCACCTCTCCATCGAGCCGCCTCACGATGCGCTGCACGATGGACAAGCCCAAGCCATGCCCCTCTGTCTGAGCCTGCCCCAGCCGCTCAAAAGGGGTGAACAAACGGGCCTGATCTTCCGGCGCAATGCCAGGGCCATCATCGCGCACCCAGAAGCACGCCATCCTCGATGAAGCATCAGCAGCCTCCTTCACGTCGGCACCTAGCTCCACCCGGGGCCGCTCCCCGCTGTACTTCAGAGCGTTGCTGATGTAGTTGAACCACACCTCCTCGACCCAGGGGCCATAGCCGTTGACAACGGGCCATTTTTCAGGAACAATCATCTCCGCATCCGCTTCCTTAATGCGCGGGTCGAGACGCTCGATGACGTCTTCCGTTATACTTGCCATGTCGAGTGGCTCCATAGTTACGTCGGCCTTCCGCATGCTTGCCAAGAGCAGCAATCCATCGAGAATTGCGTCGACCTTCTTCCCAGACCGCACGATCCTATCGACCAGATCGTCGACCTCTTCGACGGTCATGGTCTCGTGGTGATCGCGGAGAAACTCCGCGAAGCCCAGGATAAGAGACAGAGGGTTCCTCAGATCGTGGGCCACGGTATGGGCAAAGGCATCTAACTCCCGATTCCGTGCCGTCAGCTCCTCCGTCCGTTGGCGAAGAGTCTCCTCAATTCGCTTACGTTCAATAGCGTGCTTGGCTGCTCGGGATAGGAGATCGCCGCGCAACTCCCCTTTAACCAGGTAGTCCTGCGCTCCCCGGCGAACCGCCTCAACGGCCAGCGTCCGATCGTCGAGACTGCTCAGTACCACGATCGGCAATTCCGGCTCCATCTCCATCATCCGCGTACACGTCTCTAACCCTTGACTATCTGGAAGGTGAAGATCGAGAAGGACGACGTCCATCTTATCGGTAGCAACTTGCTCGACCCCTGACAGACGCGGAACGTGCGTCACCTCGAAAGAAGCGTAGTCATCACTTACCAGTATCTCTCGGATTAACGCTGCCTCAGCTCGTCTATCCTCCACCAGCAGCACGTTTACCGTTTCGACACCACGCTCAGAATCAGTCATAATCGCTGCCTAGCTCGGGGCATCCCCTTCGTAAGGCGGCAACCAGACGGTGAACGCGCTCCCCTCGCCAACCTCGCTTTCGACGGTCACTCTGCCGCCATGCAACCGCACAATCTCCCGCACGATAGACAGTCCCAGGCCAGTCCCCGGTATCTCCATCCGGCGCGGTAGCTGCCCACGATAGAAACGCTCGAAAAGATGGGGCAGTTCATCCCTTGGAATGCCAATCCCCGTGTCCGCGACCGTGACCGTGACCCAGGGTCTTCCCTCCGCCTCTTCGAACCCTGTCGAGACGGTGATCTCGCCCCCCGCGCGCGTGTATCGGATCGCATTCGACAGGAGGTTGTTCAGTACCTGTTTCATCCGGTGGGGATCGGCCGTCGTCAGTAACTGACCGTTGGACGGACAGTGCTTCAGCGTCAATTGCTTCTCGCTCGCTGTGGCCTGACGCGCCTTGACGAGCTGCTTGACCAATTTAGTCACCGAAGTCGGCCGTAGTCTCATCTCTAATCGATCGCAGTCTATGCGAGATATGTCAAGTATGTGTTCCACCAACTCCGCTTGCTGATCTGCCTCCTGTATCAGCAGGTCCAGATGCTCCCTCCACCTCTCAGGCTGCTGGCGCATCAGATCGCCGAGAAGCTTGATCGTCGCAATCGGCGTGCGCAGCTCGTGGGAGACGTTGGAAACAAAGCGAGATTTCATGCGATCGAGCTCCTTGAGATGGGTGACGTCGTGGACGGCCACGACGGCCGCCGCTCTCTTCAGGCCCGGCTCGGCAATCGGGGCCGCCTGTAGTTCCAAATCTAGACTCTCCAACTCCACCATTCTCTTCGGTTGCTCGTCCGCTTGCCTGGCCAGATCCTGGATTACTGTCGAGAGTTCCCTCGCCTCCCTGGACGGTAGTCTCCGCCGGAGCAGGGCCTCAGCCACCGGATTGGCGTGTATGATGTCCCCCTCCATGTCCGTGACGACGATGCCCTCAGTAACATTCTCCATAATCGCCTCTATCTCAGCGTGTTGAGCCTCCAACTCCGCCGTCCGTTCTCTTACAAGGCCCTCCAGTTGCTCAGCATGGTCTTTCACCTGTTGGTGAAGTCGAGCATTATCGACAGCGATAGCACCGTGTTCCGCCAGGGTGCCAACTAGATCCACAACGTGCGAAGAGAAAGCTCTGGGTTCCTTCCGGACCAACACGATTCCTCCCAGCAAGGTCTCGCCTCGAAGCATTGGGACGGCCAGGATCGACTGGAAACCCTCCGCGACCAACCGCTCTCGAAAGGGAAAGTCCGGGACGCTCGACAAGTCTGCCATCTGATACGGCTCCCTATCAGCGGCGGCCCTCCCGACAGCCCCCTCCCCGAGCCGGACGCCCGAAGCGTTGACTACCTTGACGAGCGCCGGGCTGATGTCGTAGGCAGCGGTCAACCCCAACACGTCTCCTTCGTCCTCCAGCTCGAAGACAGCACCGGCGTCCGAGCACGAGAGCTCGGCTGCCTGCATAGCAATGACTTCCAACACGTGCTTCAGATCCAGGGTCGAGTTGATACGACGCACCACATTGGCCAACCCCTGTATCTCCTCCGCACGTTGGCGCTGCGACTCGAAGAGACGAGCGTTTTCGATAGCGATAGCCGCCTGAGCAGCGAACAGGCTCAGAACCTCGGCATCCTCCGAGGAGAAGCAGCCGGGCGACGCCTTCATCACCTCCAGCACGCCCAGGAATTTGCCTCCCCACGTAATTGGCACGCCGATATCTGCCTTATTGCCAAGACAGCCTCTCCACCGATCTGAGCTACGCTCCCAGGATGCGTAATCGCCGATGTTTATGGCTTCTCCCGTCTCCCAGATCCTCCCGGCAACCCCCTCCCCATACCGCAGCCTGGCATCCTCCGGCACGGACTCGAGACCGGTATGGATGGCAAAGTCAAGGATGTTCTCCTCCGGTCGGTGGAGGCTAAGGCCGCCCGCGGTTCCTCCCACCAGATCAATCGCTCTGAGGACAATGTCACGGAGGAGATTATCGAGATCAAGCTCACTGGTGATCGCCAGCGTCACCTCCCGGAGTGCCTCCAGCTGAATGGTCCGCTGTCGTAACGCCTCGCTGGTCTGTCGGCGCTCCGCGTTGAGAAGGACCTGAGCCACCTGATCGGCCAATTCTCCGGCAAATGTGATCTCGTCGGCGTGCCATTGCCGAGACTCACCGACGGGCTCGTGGCAGATGACTCCCACGACTTCCCCTGACACTCGAATAGCGGCATCGAGCCTCGAGTGTATCCCCAGGGGCCTCAAGGTGCTGTCGGCCAGCTCTCTGGTTCGGGGATCGGCGAGTGCATCGTCAGCATCAATCACCCGTGCCTCCTGGAGGCAGGCGAAGTATCGCGGGCAGTCGTCGACGTATAGACTCGATCCGCTACTATGTCTTCCCGCCGTCCTCTCGAACAGATCGACACAGCGCAGCCTCGTCTCTTCTCCGCTCAGGAGCCAAACCCCGACCCGTTCGACACCCAACGTCTGCGCTGACGTCTCCGTGATGACGCGGGCCGCCCGGATGACATCTCCGCTCACAATCGCCTCGTGGCTTACCAACTCCACAATGGCACGTTGCTGTCGCTGAATCCGACGCGTCTGCTCGCGCCGTTCCTCTTCAACCCGCTTCCGTTCGACAGCGTAGCGTATGGATCTCCGCAGCAGGTGCCCGTTCACCTCTCCTTTGATCAGGTAGTCCTGCGCTCCCTCTCTCACTGCCTTAATCGCCAGGTTTTCGTCATTTAGACCGGTCAAGACGATAATCGGCATCTGGGGCACATAATTCCTCGTCGTAATAAAGGTCTCGAAACCGTGACTGTCTGGCAATGAAAGGTCAAGCAACACCAGATCAAAGGATCCTTTGTCCAGTCGGTCCAGCCCGTGCGTGAGCCGGGCCACCCGCTCTAGCTCAACCGTAGCCCCATTAGGCTCAAGCAACATCTCCCGAATCAAGTCGGTATCGCGATAGTTGTCCTCAACCAGCAGAGCTTTGAGATGTTGTTTCACAACTTCCTTCCTTTCCCTGTTCTGATCCGGATGCAGACCCCCTATCCCAGTCTAAGGCGCGCCGGAGGGATCCTACGACTCCTCTATGTTGGTATAGTGAAGTAGAAGACAGCCCCATCTCCTGGCTCCGAATCTAGCCAGATGCGACCACCGTGTCGCTCCACGATCCGTTTGGCGCGCGCCAACCCGATTCCCAGCCCCGGATACGCATCCTCCGTGTGTAGCCGCTGGAAGATCTCGAAGACCTGTCCGCTGTACTGAGGATCGATGCCGATGCCGTTGTCGCGCACGGAGAAGACCCACTCCTTTTCGTGCCCTCCGATTCCCGCAGGCACGGACTGCTGCTCGGCGGAGATGCGCACCCGGGGAACTTCGTCCCCCTTCCGAAACTTGATCGCGTTGGCGATCAGGTTCCAGAAGACGATGGCCAGCTGGTCCCTGTCGGCTGTCACCGTCGGTAACGGGCCATAAGTCACGCCTGCTCCGCTCTCCACGATCGCAGTTTCCAGGTCGTCGAGCACACTCTCCACCACTCGTTCGCAGTCAGTCGGGGTGAAAGACTGAACCTCCTCGTCTACTTGCGACAGCTGTCGCACAGCCTTCGCCATAGCCTTCATTCGATCCATAGCACCTACAGCGTGCTCGATGTACTCGCCAACCTCGGCGCCCACTTCACACCCGCACCGTTTCTCCAGGAGCTCGAGATACCCTGTCGCCACGCGCATCGGCTCCCGCAATTGGTGAGAGATGACGTAAGCGTATTGCTCCAACTCGGCGCTGCAACGGGACAGGGCCTCCTCTAACCGTCTCCTTTCCACCACTTCCTGTCGAACCTGCTCGTACAACAGCGCTTTCTCTATGGCAAGGGCTGCTGACGCTCCCAGAGACTCCAGCAATCTTGCATCGGCCTCCCCAAAACCCCCGCCTTCTTTCCCAATCGCCTGCACGACGCCCAGTACGCGCTCATCGATCCGGAGGGGCACGACGATCGAGCTCACCTCAGATCCTCCACCATCATCCGCACCCTGGAAAGTACGCGTGCCAGCCTGCGGATCGGGCATAATCACCGTCTCGCCCTGGCTGGCCACCCACCCCACGACGCCTTCTCCGTATCCCAGTCGCCAATCATGCGTTCTCTCACTCTGGAGTCCTATCGCCTGTCGACAGACGAATTGCTCAGTACCCCGGTCGAGCAACCAGATCGAGCAAGCATTCGCCATCAGCAGCCGGCGTACCTCCTCGAGGACTGTGTTGAGCAACGCCTCCACGTCGAGGCTGGCGCCAACTGCCTGGGCTGCCTCGCTGAGCAGCGTCAAGCCCTGGTCCCGCCTTCGGAGAATCTCTTCCATCCGCCCGCGCTTCGCCTTCTCCTCCATGGCTTGCTCGTGGAGCTGGGCGTTTCGCACGGCCATACCGACTTGCGCAGCGAACAGACGCAACAGCTCGACATCATGTGCCGAGAAGGTCTCACCGGTAGGTCCTTCACCCCCTTCCGGCGATCGGCCAGGACTCGATCCTACCAGCGTCAGCACCCCCAGGAAGACGTCGCGCCAACGAATCGGTACGCCGAGCGCGGCCCCAGAAGGGATTCGATCCTCTCCTCCAACTCGGCCCTCCCAATGCTGGTAGTCGTCCACGACCAGCGGGGCGCCTCGCTCCCACACCGTGCCAGGCAGTCCCTCTCCGCGCCGGACGACGCTCCCCCGTGGCAACTCCCCCTCACCAACCGACGCAGCCCATTCCAGCACGTCCGCCTCCGGTCGATGGATGCAGACGCCCCCGCGGACCCCGCCTAGGAGCTCCATCGCTCTCGACACAGTTTTCTCGAGAAACACGTTCAGCTCCAGCTCCGCGGAAACCTCCTCGGCCCGCTTTCTCACCGTCTCCAGCTGCGCCGTCCGCTCCTTCAACGCCTCTTCCGTCCGCCTCTGGTTGGTGACGTCCCGGGCTGCTCCCACGATCCGTACCACCTCTCCGTCGGTACCATCGCAGATGGGCCGGCCGCGATTGTGCACCCAGCGGGTCTCGCCGCTCTCCGCCACCACGCGGAACTCGGTCTCGTCCGGCTCGCCGGAACGGAGCATCTCGAGATGACGTTCCACAGTATCCCGATCCTCGGCGTGGACGATGCTTAGCCAGTCGCTGATGGTACGCACCTGGCGGCGGAGACACCCGGTGACGAAATAGAGGGGTTTGGTGCTCCATTCCAGCACCTGCGTCTCGTCCGCCTCCACCCGGAAAGAGTAGATGAGATCGGACGCCAGCTCAGAGATGGCGGCATACCGAGCCCGGCTCTCCCGCAGAGCTTCTTGCATCTCCATATGGGGGGTGAAGTCAGTGAACACGGCGTAGTAGCCGCACACCTCGCCGTCCTCGGTGACGTCGGGCACGAGAACAACATCAATGTCTCGCGCCCTTTGCAGGGCGGAGTCGAAGCGTCCGCGCACACGAACGGTCTTCCCTTCCAGTGCTTTCTCCACACAGGTGTGCATCCGCTCAAAGGCCTTCTCCCCGATGACCTCCGGCAGCATCTTGCCCACCACGTCGTCTCGATCGACGCTGGATCTCTCCTCGTACGTCTGGTTCACGAAGCGGTATTTCAAGTCCCTGTCCACGTAGGCGATGGACTGCGGCAGCGCGTCGAGGATCGCCCGGCTGCGCTCGCCGTTCCCTCGCATTGAGCGCACTTCCTCCACCACTGCTTGCTCCGCTCGCCTGCGTGCGGTGACGTCGGTCGATATCGAGCCGAAGATAGCCTCTTCGCCATCTCCTTGAGACAGAGGGAAGAGGACCGTCTCGAAGACTCGCTCTTCTCCCCCAACCATCAGGGAGTCATCGACCACGATCGGCCCATAATCCTCAAGCAGGTACTCAAGCCGTGCCACAAAGGTGGCAGCCAGGTCCGGCGGAAGAACGTCGGCGAAGCTCCTCCCGACCGCTTGGGCTCGGGTCATGCCCAGGACGCCGGCCGCGGCTGGATTGACCAGACGGTAGCGTCCCTCCTGGTCAAATACGGTCACCAGCGCGGGCGAGCGGTTGAAGAATGCCCGTATCTCCCGCGTCGCTTCGTTCAGGGATGCTTCCACTTGTTTCCGGTCGGTGAGGTCTCGGGCAATGCTTAAGACAGCCTGCTTCTCCCCGTACGGGATGACCCGGCTGCTGAGCTCAATCGGTATCCTCTCACCATCTTTTGTGATGTGAGCGGTTTCGATGATTGCGTGACCCTCTTCTTTGAGGACTTCCATCCGTTCGCGCACCAACGGAGCGTATTCAGGCGCGTCGATGTCCCGGGGAGACAGCCCAAGGAGCTCCTCCCGCTCGTAGCCAAGCCGTTGGATGGCCTCCTCGTTGACCTCTAGGAAATTGCCCTCCAGATCGTGGATGAAGATGGCATCTCCGGCGCTGTCGAAAAGGGTTTTGAACGTCTCCTCCGATTCTCGAAGCGCTGCTTCAGCTCGCCGACGCTCGGCAACCTCGGCCCGAAGCTCCTCGTTGACCTTTCTGAATTCCGCCGTCCGCTCCTCCACGCGTCGCTCCAGCTCCTCTTGGATCTGCTGCCGCTCGATCGCGTACATCACTGTACGGGCCAGCAGGCTCCCCGTCGCCTCGTCCTTGTAGAGGTAATCCTGCACACCGGCACGGACGCTGGCTTGCGCCAACCCCTCATCCTCGCGACCTGTCAGCACCACCAGAGGCATGTGAGGAATGTATTGCCGCAGCGTAGAGACTGTCTCGTCCGCCTGACTGTCCGGCAGATCAAGATCACTGATCACGCCATCAATCGCACAACCCTCTCCCTTTGCAGCCGCATCCAGGCGTGCAAGTGCCCCTTGGAGTCGATCCACGTGCTCGATCTCGAGACGGGGCAAATCCTGGACGGCCCCCTGCGCCTCGGCAAGCTTCTCCTGGATCAACACCGCCTCGGCCGGGTTGTCCTCAATGAACAACACATTGATCGCTCTGCCGTTCATAGCTGCTCCTCCTTCTGCACACGCAGTGTGATCGCTGGTCAGGTCAGACCGCACCGCTTCGCCGGTCCGGAGACCCCAGGCTGTATCACCGATCGGATCAAAAACTACCCCGCTTCACCCCTCATCATCTGGCGCTCCCTGTTCATCATACGCGGGGAGCGTGAAGTAGAACGTCGTCCCTTCGCCTGGCTCCGACTCAACCCAAATGCGCCCGCCGTGCCGCTCCACAATGCGTTTGCACAGCGCTAGGCCAATGCCCAATCCTGGATACTCCTCCTCCGTGTGGAGCCGCTGGAAGATGGTAAAGATCCGTTCCGCCTGCTCCGGCTCGATCCCGATCCCGTTGTCCGCAACCGAGATGGTCCACTCGCAACCCTCGCGCTCTGCCGAGATATGAATCCGGGGCGGCACCCCCTCCTGCCGGAACTTGAGCGCGTTGGCAACAAGGTTCTGGAAGACCTGACCCAACTGCGCCTCGTCCGCCATAACCATGGGCAACGGATCCCTGGTCACCTCAGCCCCGCACTCCTCCATCGCTCGCGACAAAGCCGGCAGCACCTGCTCGACCACCGCGTCGACGTCCGTCGGCGCGAACGCCTCGCCGCGGGTCTCCACCCGCGACAGATCGAGCAGCGCGCCAATCATCTGCTGCATCCGCTCGGCGCCATCTACGGCGTAGTCGATAAACGCGTCCGCCTTCCGATCGAGCTCGCCGCGATAGCGCTGTTCCAGGAGCCGGAGATAACCTGAGACCACGCGCAACGGTTCCCGCAGGTCGTGGGAGATCACGTAGCCAAACTGTTGCAGGTCCTGGTTGCTCCGCTCTAGCTCGGCGGCATACCGCTCAATCTGCTTCTGGGCCCGTTTCGCCTCGGTGACGTCGCGAAAGCTGGCAACGGCCCCGTAGAGCCGTCCGTCCTCGTCCAGCAACGGCGCCGCGTTGACCGAGAGCCACTTCCGCTCACCGCTGGGTGCTTCGATCCCGTGTTCAAGGCCTCTTACCTCCCGCTGCTGCTCCAGGGCAACGGCAAGGGGGAGACGTTCGGGGGGATAGGGATCGCCCGCCTCGTCGATCTGTCGCCACTCTCTTTCGCAGTAGTACCGTCCCAGAATGTCGTCTAGCCGTACCTCAAGGATGCGCTCAGCAGCGGGGTTGGCATAGATAATCTCACCCTTTTGATTCACTCGAACCGTGCCATCGACCATGGTCTGCAACGTCTGATCCAGTTGCTGCTCCGAGTGGCGCAGGGCCTCCTCCATCCGCTTGTAATCGGTGATGTCCACAGCGTAATGAAGGTAGGTCTCACCATTGATCGGCACCCACCACGTGTCCCACAGCCGGCCGAAAGCTTTCAACTCCGGGATATTCCTCGGCTGACCATTCGCCAGTGCTTCATCCGCCAGACAGAACGTGCATTTCACCCCATCAGGGCCACATTCCTCCAGCTGTCGCCGATCCTCCTCCGAGATGAACTGACTCTGACCGAACTCGCGCCAGCAGTAATGACCTATCTTAGCGCCGGCCTCCCTCGCGGCGCGATTGGCGGCCAGGATGACGCGGTCACCACGGATCAGCATTGCCGGATGTGGCAAGCTGTCGAGGAGAAGCTCGTTCAGCCGCGCGCTTCTCCGCAGCTCAGCTGCTGCCTCCTTCCGCTCCGTGATATCGAGAACAATGCCCTCGTAGTGCACGGCGGCGCCTGCGGAGTCGCGCCGGATCCACGTGCGGTCGTCCACCCAGCGGATCTCGCCGGAAGCTGTGACAACCCGGTATTCCTGCGTCAATTGGTTCGACTGTGATCGGTCAGCCTCGGCGACTCGGGCGGCGAATCGGTCCAGATCATCCGGGTGGACGACGTCAGCTAAGCCGATGCGACCAGAGTAGAAATCGTCGGGGACATACCCGAACTGATCCACATTGTCAGAGACGTACTCGACGGGATACCCTTCTTCGGCGCCCCAGAGAAACGCCACAGCTGGGCTCCGACTCACGATCCTCTCCAACTCCTCGCGCTGCCGCTCTAGCGACATCTTGTGCAGGGCGAACGCGATATCGTCCGCCATCTCCCTCAGAAGAGCATGCTCCTCCTTATCTACGATGAACGCCGTTATCGTCGAGACGGTCAGAACCCCGTAGGCCTCACCGTCGTGTTCCAGGCGGACACTCATCGCGCCGCGATCACCGCAGCTCTCCGCTAGAGGGCAGTCCCCACAGCTACGGGACGGCTCCTCTATGACAAGAACCTGGGGCTTGTCCAGAGCCTGTCGGACGCAGGAGACCGTTCCCCCGCGCGCCAGCCGCGCAAAAAGCGGATCGAGATCCTCTCTCGCCCCGGCCCCAGTGGCGGTCACCTGGTCGCCATCGTGGTCAAGCAGGCTTATCCAGGCACTATGATACCCTCGCGCGACGAGGGTATCGCAGATGCCCTGCAGGAGACGATCGCGGTCCCTCTCACGGACGATAAGGCGCCCCACGCCCCGGACGGCTTGTAGCACGCTGTTGAGGTGAGCGATCCTCTCCTCCGCCTGCTTCCGGTCGGTGATATCGCGGAGCGACACGACACGACATAGCTCTCCTTCCCAGCGAGTTCGAGCAACCCGCATAGCGACGGTGACCGGCTCGCCTGATTCGCCGATGGCGTCGACCTCTGCCTTTTCCCCCGCGGTCACCGGAAATCCAAAGTGCTCCCCCACCAGGGCCTCACGGGTTCGCCCGAAGATTGCCCCCGCTGCAGGATTGGCGAAGCGCACTGTTCCTTCCTGGTCGATGACGAGAATACCGTCCGCGCTCCTGTCTACGACGTTTCGGAAGCGCGCTTCACCGCTCAGTCGAAACAGTCGATCACGATTCTCGGTTTGTACCCCCCGGTCTTTCGAGTGCCTTGTCATCCCCTCTTTCTCCGAAAAACAGCGCGTGACGCTCACTAGCCCTCTCTACTCCCGAAACATCTCGTTGAGCCGGTTGATCTCCTGCGTCGCCTCGACATAGACGGGCCTTCCGGCCAGAATCCCGGATACGTTGCGGAAAGGCTTACCGATGTGCATGCCGGTGTCGTCGATGGCAAACTCACGGATATCCTTGTCGTGTATCGAGCCTCGCATCTTGAGCACCGTGACCCCCCGCCGCATTTCCCCGTACATCTCCACGTAGCGCAGCAGGATGATCGAATCGGTAATGGTGGAAATGTGAGCCTCGGTCACCGACGTGCCACCCATTAACGTGGGGGTGGTCGAGGTGAACAGACCTGCCACCTCCTGATGCTTAATGAAGGAGGTCAGCCCAATCACGAACTCCCGAAATCCTTTGATCGTGGACACACGTTCCAACGCGGAAAGACTGTCAATCGCCACGCGATCGGGATCGAAGGCGTCGATCTCCGACTTCATGGTGATCAAGTGATCCTCCAGACCGGCAACCTCGGGATAGTTACAGATCACCTTGAGCTTTCCCTCTTCCTCCATTCGCTCAAAATCTCGGCCCCAGCCCGTCGCGTTGCGGAAGAGCTGTTCTCGACTCTCCTCGAAGGCGAAGAGCAGACACCGCTCCCCGTTGTCGACCCCACCGGCAATGAACTCGGTAGTCATCAACGTCTTTCCAGTGCCCGTGGCACCAGAGACGAGAATAATGGAGTCACGAAAAAATCCACCGCCGCACATCTCGTCGAGTTGCGGATTGCCCGAGGTGATGCGCACGTTCGAGGACCGCTGTTTCAACTCCAGCGACGACAGCGGGATCACGACGATGCCGTCACCAGGAATGATGGTGAATGGAAACTCACCCTTGTGATGATTCGTGCCCCTGAACTTTAGGATCTCCATCGTTCGGCGGCGCTTCTCGGCCTCCAGCGCGTTCCGTAGGATGATGACGTTATCGGCGACGAACTCCTCGACGCCGTATCGCGTCAGTTCGCCGTACTCCTCCGTCCTCTCGGCCGTCATCACCGCGGTGACGTTCATCTTCCTCAACCCCGAAGCGACGCGAAAGAGCTCCGCACGTATCAGCGCATTCTCGTCAAAGCGACTGAATACGGCGCCCAGCGAGTCCATAGCCACCCGCTCGGCCCCGACACGATGGACGGCGTTCTCAATGCGTGCCAAGAGCGCACCCAGGTCGTAGGCGCCGACGACGATGCTCTCTTCCTCAACTTGGGGCGAGGCATCGACGAAAACCCATCGCCCATCGGCCTCCCATTTGGGAACGTCCCAACCGAGGGAAATCAGGTTCCGCCTGACGTCGCTGGGCGACTCTTCGAACGTCACGAAGACGCCGGATTGGTCAGCTTTTCGGATTCCTTCCGCCAGGAATTGGGCAGCAAAGACGGTCTTTCCACTTCCAGCAGTGCCCGAAACCAGCGCGGTTCGGCCTCGGGGCAATCCCCCCTGAGCTACCAGGTCGAAACCAGAGATGCCGGTCTTCAGCTTCTGAATTGGCGCTCGGTCCATCTCAGCAACCATGCGGTTTCTCTCCTCGTTCCTTCACCCTTCCCTCTTTTGCTGGCAGCCCTAACATTCTCGCCACTCGCCTCACGTCAGACAGGTCGCCGATGATACGTCGCGCAGGAGGAGGCACCGATTTCACCAGCGTTGGGGTGGCCAGGATCCGCTTCTCCTCAGCCATCATCGGCTGCTCCAGGACGTCGATAATCCTGATATCACAGGCGTCCAAAACGCCCTCGCACGTTCGATATAGATTAGCGATCGCCTGCTCGGACCGCGACGTCTGCCCTGCCACGTACAGACGGAGTTCGAATTTGCTCATTACTCCCTCCTCATCATGGAAGATGGAGAGCGCTGAAATCCTCCAAAGCTCAGACAGCGATTGCGGTAATACGACACGAGATGCCCCATCAGCTCCAGGGTGACCAGCCGACCCTCCTCGGTGTAGGCCGCCACTTTGAGATCGTTCGATCGACCGCTCTTCTCCCTGAGAGCCGCAATGTGGACGTCCACCACGTCTCGCGGTCCGGCTCTCAGCCCCCCCAACCGTTCGGCCAGGACACGAGCGTCCTCCGCCACGTCGGGCTCCACCTTGTAGACGCGCCGCTCTAGCGCAACGTCCAGCAATCGTCCGTAGTCCTCGACTAACTGATCGAACAGTTCAGGCACGCTATCCCTCAAGGGCATCGCGCCAAGCGATCGGGCAGCGACGGTTGTGTCGGGCGACGCGGCAATCTCCGCCAGCGCCCGGATCTCGCGCCGGAGTCGCGCGACCCGCTCGCGCTCCGCCTCTACCTGTTCGGTGACGTCCTCGATCACGAACACGATCTTTTCAACCTGCCCGTCCGGAGAAGACTCGTCGAGAATAGGCGCACCGTGAATCGAGAGCAGTCTCCGTTCACCGCCAGGCCACTCGACGGCGTGACGCACGTCATAAACCGGTTGCCTCGATTCCATGACCTGAGGGAAAGGAAGCTCCTCCTCCGGAAGGGGATTCCCCTCAAAATCCGTGATCTCCCAGTCGGGGGCATCGTAGAACCGTCCCGTGATCTCGTCTACGCTGACTCCCAACACCTCCTCGGCACGCGCGTTGGCGAAGACGATCTCCCCATCCTGATCTACCACCGTGATGCCCACCGGGCTCGTGTCCATCAGCCGCGCTACCAGGTCTCGCTCCCTCCGCAGCGCCTCGGCGCTGCGCTTCCGCTCAATGGCGTAGCGCAAGGAACGGGCCAGCAAGGCGCCAGTCACCTCGCCCTTGACCAGGTAATCCTGCGCTCCTTCCTGCACTGCTTCCACGGCCAGCATCTGGTCGCCAGAGCCGGTAAGCACGACGACAGGGATCTGAGAGACTTGATCGTAGAGCTCGACAAACGTCTCCAGTCCTCGGCTATCGGGAAGCGAGAGATCGAGCAGGACGACGTCGAACGCCTCGCTCCTCAACCGGTCCAGTCCGTCGGACAGCCGCGAGAGACATGTCAGAGTGAAACGATCCCCCATCGCCTCCTGGAGCATCTGTTCGACCAGGATCGCATCGGACGTGCTGTCCTCGATAAGTAGAATGTCGACGTGTCTGTTCTCCATGGTGTGAAGCTAACGCTTACTTACCAGGTCCAGAATCAGAAGAGAGCAGCAGCTGACCCAGCTCTGTCCGCTCAAGAGTCTGAAAGCGGGCGACAGGGAATGCCGAGCACCCGGTCAATCATCGGACATAGCTCGGTGGCAAAATCTGACTTGGCGACGAAACCGTCGGCACCGATTTCCTCGGCTGCAATGCGATACTCGGGATTGTCGCACAACGTCAGTATAATCACGTGTGGAGGGCCGGCCCGGGATTTGATTCGCTGCGTCGCCTCGAAGCCATCCATGCCGGGCATTGTCAGGTCCATCAACACCAGGTCAGGCATCAACTCCGAGACCTGTTGCAGGGCCTCCCGCCCAGATGTAGCACATCCGGCCACGGTGATATTAGGGTCCTTGTTTAGGAACTCTGCGGCCGATTGGAGGAAATGGTAGCTGTCATCCACCAACAGTATGCGAATAGAACGCATCAGGGATCTCCCTCGGGCTAGAACCTGTGTCTCACAACCCCGTACGCCAGCGGGGCAACCGCGCGGAAAAAGCGTCGTCGACGGCGAGGAAAGATACCATCGACGAGGCATCGGCACGCTATACACGCGCCTATTAGATAGTAGTTTACAGGAAACCAGACAGGACTGATATGGAGAAAAACCCTGAGAGTGACTGGGGAAAAGACCTGAGGATATGCGGGGCAGAATGACCAAAGCCCCTGTTCGGGCGTGGCCCCGAGCCACGCCGGGTCATGCTGCTAAAGTCCACCTCCTGGTCAGGGGGTCGAGTCAGGGCCTCGTCAAAAGAGCGCTGGAAGCGGCCCTCCCCGGAGCGGATGTCGACTCAACGGCTGCTTCTAGAGCGTTCGTCAAGAGGCTCAGGCACTGTTCAACTAGAGGTCCGGGCTCACGATTCCCTTCTGAATTGCGTAGCGCACCAATCCCGCGATGTCGCGAATACCCAGACGGTCCATCAGCCCGGCCCGATGTGTCTCGACCGTCTTGACGCTGATGTCGAGGATGTGGGCAATCCCTCGGCTCGTGTGCCCCTCCGCAATCAACTGGAGTACCTCCCGCTGGCGAGGTGTCAGCCGCTCCAGGGAGCTGGTCTCCTCCCCGGTACGCTGCACGTATTCCGTGACCTGCTTCGAGATACGGGGGCTCAGGTAAGTCTCGCCACGCACGGCCGCCTTGACCGCCAGCTCCATCTCGGCCGGGTCAGCATCCTTCAGCAGATAACCGGCCGCGCCAGCCCTGAGGGCCCGTAGGACGTACTCCTCGTTCGCGTGCATCGAGAGAATCACCACGTTCACGCCAGGGAAGTCCTCGGACACACGGGTCGCAGCCTCGAGGCCGTTGAGACCCGGCATGGCGATGTCCATCAACACTACGTCGGGCCGGTGCTCCTCGATCAATCCCAACGCCTGACGCCCATCATCCGCCTCGGCGATCACGTCCACCCCTTTCAGGGTTTGCAGCATGTTGCGGAATCCGGCGCGGACGAGGACGTGATCGTCCGCCAGGAGTACGCGAATCGTGTCCATCGTCGAACCGCCTCCTCTCACATCCCCTCTGGAGTGGCGAACGCCAGCGGGAAACGCGCCTTGACCTCCGTGCCTACCTCCGGTGCAGACTCGATCTCCACCTCGCCTCTCACGACGCTGGCTCGCTCGTGCATACTCAAGAGCCCCAGGCTCGTGCCCCGATGCGCCTCTTCCAGCGCCTCCTGGACGTCGAATCCCAGACCATCGTCGCGGATCCGCATCTCGATCACCCCGTCGCGATTCAGCAGCTCGACGTCTACGTGTTCGGCTCGCGCGTGTCGCATCACGTTGGTCAGCGCTTCCTGCACGATCCGGAAACAGGCAATCTCCAACTCCGGAGCCAATCGCTTCTCCACAGGGTCGGCGTGAAAATGGGCCGACAGATCCGCCTGTTGTGCCTGCCGGTCGACGTACCAGCGGAGTGCCGGTACCAGACCCAGGTCGTCGAGCAACGAAGGGCGCAGGTCGAGCGAGAGGTCCCGGACCTGCTTCAGGGTGCGCTCCACGATGGCGATGGTGTGTTCCAATTGCGTCTCATGCTCGGTACTCTCGAGAAGGCTACGTGCAGCCTGAAGGTCGATCTTCACCGCCGTGAGCGCCTGACCGATCTCATCGTGGAGCTCCCGGGCGATGCGCCGGCGCTCGACCTCCTGCGCGTCGACGATGCGCTGAGAGAGAGCCTGCAGCCGCTCGCGGCCGCTGCGCAGCCTGTCGTACAGGCGGGCATTCTCGACGGCGATCGCCGCGTGGTTCGCGAACAGATTCAGCAACTCCAGATCAGTCTGGGTGAAAGGGCTGCTGACCTCCTCGTCGTGCAGAACGTGAATCACCCCCGTCACCTCGCCCTCCCAGATCATCGGCGCGCTGAGCACGGCGCCGAAGGGTTGCTCCTCCTCGTAGACCGGCGCCCTTCGGCTCCAGGTACGGTAGTCGTCGACAATCAACGGCTCGCCCGTCGCGGCCACCACCCCGGCCGCTCCCTCCCCATAGCTCAGGACCACGTCGGTGTAGTCCCGTGGCGCGTTATAGCTCACCACGCAGCGAGCTTCCTCCCGATCGGGATCGCACAAGTAGAGCCCGCCACCAGACGCGCCCAACAGACGGGCAGCCCGCCGTACGACTGTCTCGAGGAGAGCAGGTAACTCGTGGCGGGTGGTGATATCGAGCACAGTGGCTTGGAGAGTATCGAGCTCCTTTGCCCGGCGTCGCAACGTTTCCTCTGTTCGTTTCCGGTCGCTAATATCCTGGAGCATAGCGATCAGTTGCCGCGATTCCCCGCTGGAATCTTCGACTGAAGAGACCGCGACGCGCCCCCACACGAGCTCACCATCCTTCCGGCGGTACCGTTTGTCCCACGTGAACGTATCGCGACCGCCCTCCACCACGTCCCGAATCAACTGCCAGCTCTTAGGCACATCGTCGGTATGGGTGAAGTCGGTGATGACCATATTCCGAAACTCTTCCTCACTATAGCCCAGGATCTCCTGAAACGCCCGATTCGCCCGGATAGGCCTCCCTCCCGGACTCACCAGGGTAATCCCGATCGGCGCCAGCTCGAAGACGGTTCGAAAGCGCTCCTCACTTGCCCGCAGCGCCTCCGCTGCCTGCTTCCGCTCGGTGATATCGACGCACGAGCCGATGTACCCGACGAAGGTACCTCCGGGGCTGAAGCGAGGGACACCCATATCCAGAATCCACCGGTACTCGCCATCCGATCGCTTGAGCCGGTACTCCATCCTGAAGTCCTGCCGGGCCTCAAAGGCGGACATGTAGGTGTCCATGCAACGCTCCAGGTCCTCCGGGTGCACGCCGTCCGTCCAGCCGAATCCCATTTCCTCCTCCATCGTCCGTCCCCGGAAACGCAACCAGGGCTGATTGAAGAAGGTGCATCGCGCGTCGGTATCGGATACCCACAGCATCACCGGTGCCGTGTCGGCCATCGTTCTGAAGCGCTCCTCGCTCTCGCGCAGGGCCTCCTGAGCTCGCTTGCGCTCACTAATGTCTCTGGTGACCCCAAGGATTTCCACTGGTTTCCCATTCTCATCGGGAACAAGAGTAGCGTGCACCTCAATGGGAAAGATGTGTCCGTCCCTGTGAACGGCATCCAGCTGAAGGGTTTCAGTGGACATTATCCCTTTAGAAAGCTCTTTCTGCATAGCCGCGCGCTGTTCTCGATATGATTCAGGTGTGAGCAGATCTGCTGGACTCCGAGAGACCACTTCCTCGGGATCATAGCCGAACACGACCTCGACCGAAGGGCTGACGTACGTGAATTCCTCTTTCTCTATGTCCATCTTGTATATGACATCGGCAGAATGCTCGGCGAGCAGCCTGTATTTCTCCTCACTCTCGCGCAGAGCCTCCTGGGCGCGCTTGCGCTCGGTGATGTCCAGGCACGCCACCTGCACGGCTGGCTCGCCCTTATAGCTGATCCGGTTGGACAAGGCCTCCGCCCAGCGCATCTCTCCATCGCGCCGAATGATCCGGAAATCATAACGACCCGACATCTCCCTCCCGGCGAGCTTTCGTTCAAGAGCGTCCCAGACCCATTCCCGGTCCTCGACGTGGATCAACTCCTTCAACTCATCAGGGGAGAAGGCCAGCAAGGCGGAAATCGAGTATCCTGTCAAATGGGCAATCGCTGGATTGGCAAACACGGGGCCGTCGGCCCGCAGGATTGCCAGGCCCTGGAGCGAATGCTCGACGACCGTCCGGTAGGCCTCCTCCAGCCGCTTCCGCTCGGTGATGTCGTGTAGGATGCAGTGAGACCGCTTGAACTCGCCCCCCTTGTCTAGGCCTACATTGCCATCGATCGAGAGGATCCTCCGTGA
>Ga0207797_1000675_pt1 | contig 26048 bp, 23 predicted proteins | sample PRCRCaboRojoPR_6_FD_187275 | JGI IMG/M metagenome (GOLD analysis project Ga0207797, IMG submission 187275) | Marine sediment microbial community from Cabo Rojo, Puerto Rico - PR CR 10% Liquid 1 (SPAdes) | ecosystem: Environmental > Aquatic > Marine > Coastal > Sediment | place: Cabo Rojo, Puerto... | reverse complement strand
AGTGGGTCGCCCCCTCGCGCCAGAGCCGCCGTTCGGTCTTCTCCCCCACGCCCCGGACCGGAATGAAGCTGTTCTCGATGCGCACGGTGGGAGTAGGACGCCTCCGGGTCTAAAGTCGTTCGCCGATCGACTGGCGGTGTTCGATGGACGTGGATCGCACCACCGGGTGGGACCGAAAGGGGCTTTCGAGACGTTCCTCTCGCGAGCAACGGTCAGAGGACCAGAAACGGCTCGAAAGTCACCCGATGTCCCGGCCCAGATCGCTCGATCGCCTATCCGAATGGAGGCCGAACGCCCACCCGACTCAGCCCAGGTAGACGTCGTCGGATGGCTCGTACTCCATCCGTCTTGCCACGCGGTCGCGGAGGTCCTCGCCGAACTCGCGGGCGAGGAGGTGAAACGCCAGGTCGAGCCCGGAGGTGACCCCGCCGCAGGTCACGACGTCGCCGTCGTCGACTACGCGGGCGTCCACGAGCTCGGCCACCTCCCGGAGGTCGTCGTGGGCGACGTGATGGGTGGTCGCGGGCCGGCCGTCGAGGATACCCGCGCCGGCGGCGAGCATCCCCCCCGTACAGACCGTGGCGACCGTCGCGCCCCTGGCGTGCGCGCTCGCGAGCGCGTCGGGGATCGCGCCGCGGTCGTACTCGGCCCACGCGCTCGCCTCGGCACGGTCACCCCACCCGCCACCGGGCACGAGGACGACGTCGGGCGAACCGAGGGTGCCGTCGACTCCCACCCGCAGGTCGTGGCTCGCGGTCACCGTCTCCCGCGGTTCGAGCGTGACCAGCCGGGTGGAGAGGTCGGCCCCCTCCTGGCCCCCGTTGTGGAACACCTCGTAGGGACCGATCGCGTCCAGCTCGTCGAACCCGTCGTACAGCAGGATCTCGAGGTCCATGCCGGTCCGACGGCGCGAGACTACAAAAAGGACGCTCGCGGGGCCGAACGGATAAACCACATATCGGGATACGGAATCCACGTGGGGACCCGGGAGACGACCCCGGGTATCCGGCCGCGGCTCCGCTCCGGTTCCGACTTTATGGTATATACTTGATATGATCGGATGGGTACCCGGAGCGGCACTCGGAGGTGCCCGTCGGCACCGTGGGGACTCGCGGTGATCGAGCCCGGCAGGCGAACGCCGCTCTGACCCGGCCGGAACCGCCCGGCGACGAACCGGCGGTCAGTCCGTCGCACCGCCCGCGTCGATACGCTCGACGTGGTCCCCGATCGCCGAGCACGCGCGTTCGAACGGATCCCGCGACCGGACGTCGAGCCCGAGCGTCCGGAACGCCTCGACGGAGCGCATCCGTCCGCCCGCCCGCAGGAACTCGCGGTACTCCTCGGGGGCGAGCGACCCGTCGAGGAGCCGGTCAACCGTCCGTAACGCGCCGACGAGCCCCAGGACGTACTGGTAGAAGTGGTACGGGAGCCGCCCGTGGCTGCCGACGAGCCATCCCCGTTCGGCCCACGTGTCGAGCACCATCGGATCGCGGAACTCCGAGAGGAGGTCGGCGTAGATCCCCTCGATGCGGTCGAGTGTGAGCTCCTCGTCGTCCTCGACGACGCCGTAGCTCCGGTGGGTGAACAGCGAGTGGAGCGTCGACCCGTAGATGCTCGACGAGAGGTCCAGCAGCCGGTCGCGGGCGTACCGGCGCAGGGCCCGGTCCTCGGACTCGAGCAGGTGACGCGCGAGGAGGACCTCGTGGACGTAGCTCGGAACCTCCTCGATCGGGCGCGGCGCCGTCGCGTAGAGCACCGACCGGGCGTCCCGGAGGTGCTCGGCGTGCATCGCGTGGCCGAGTTCGTGGGCGAGGATCGACATCGAGCGGACGTCCGCCCGGTAGTTCAGCAGCACGTACGCCCCCGTGTCGTACGCCCACGGCCCGTAGGCGAGGATCCCCTCCTTGTTCCGCGTCTCGTAGACGTCGATGCGACGGCCCTCGAAGAGCTCCGCCAGCCGGTCCCGGTACGCCGTCCCGAGCGGCTCGACGGCGGCGAGGATGTGCTCGCGCGCCTCCTCGTACGGGACGGTCGGCGCCGCCGCCTCGACGAGCGGGACGTCCAGGTCCCACGGTCGGAGCTCCTCGAGCCCGAGCAGCTCCCGTCGCCGCTCGTAGTAGCGGTGGAGCGGGCCGAGCGAGCCGCGGACGGCGGCGGTCATCGCGTCGTGGACCTCGACCGGGAGGTGGATCCGGAGCCCGGTCTCGGGGTAGCTCGGCTTGTTGAACGCCATCTCCCGCACCGAGTCGTAGTTCCTGGCTTCCGCGAGCGTCGTCCGGGCCCTGGCCTTCTCCGCGTAGGCCGTCGCGATGGCGTGTTCGACGGACGCGTACGCCCCGTACACCGACCGGTAGGCGCGAGCGCGGAACGCCCGGTCCCGGTGTCGGAGGTGCGTCCCCAGGTTGATCCCCGTCACCTCGACGGGCTCCTCCGTCGGTGACTCCACGGGCTCCGGGTCGACGTCGTTGTTCGTGAGCGAGGAGTAGACCCGGACCGGCGACTCGGCGACGTCGGCGAACTCGGCCAGCAGGTCCTCGACCTCCGGGGACCGAGCGTGGGCCGACATCCGGAGGACGTCCTCGAGGAAGCCCTCGTAGCGCCCCAGCCCGTCGGTCGTCTCGACCACCCCGGAGACTGACTCCCTCCCGGCCGCCGCTATCTCGCGCCGGAGCGCGTCGGTGAGCTTCGTCACCTCCCGGTCGAGGCGGTCCGATTCGTGGAGCCGCTCCCGGCGGGCCCCGTCCGTGGTGTCCTCGTTGCGCCGAAGCCGGGCGTAGAGTCGAAGGCGCTGGGTGCGGCGCAGGACCTCCTCGAACAGCCGGAGGGCGCGTACGAGCGTCTCCCCGTCGCTCACGATCTCGCCCTCGTACGCCCGGAGGTCCGCCAGCCGGTCCTCGACCGCCCGCCGCTCGCGCTCCCACGCCTCGGCCGACTCGAAGACGGTCGAGAGATCCCACTTGTACCGGTCCTCGATCTCCGCCCGCGTCGGTAGTCGACTCATGATCTCCGCGGCCTCGCTGTGAACGGTCGGGCGCCGGCCCCCTATAACCCCCGCCGGCCCGATGGGGGCGTGTCTCGCCCCACGGTGGGCGATTCGATATAGCGGCCCGTGGTTTATTTTATACGCTCGCGCCGTCCCTGCGGCTCGCTGGCCCGCTCGTCGCGGAGCGAAACGCATAGCCACACCGCCCGCGACCCGTCGGTATGTCCTGGTACGTGCTGTTCCTCGCGGGGCTGTTCGAGGTGGCGTGGGCGATCGGGCTGGCGTATTCGGACGGTCTCTCGCGGCCGCTCCCGACCCTCGGAACCGCGGTGGCGGTCGTCATCAGCATGGTGCTGCTGGCGAGGGCGGTCGAGGACCTGCCGGTCGGGACGGCCTACGCCGTCTGGACCGGGATCGGCGCGGTCGGTACTGCCACACTGGGTGTCGTCCTCTTCGACGAACCGACGAGCCTCGCCCGCGCTGGGTTCATCGGGCTCGTCGTCGTCGGTATCGTCGGCCTCCACGCCACCTCGGGCGGCGCCTGAGAGGACCGAACGCCCCTCCGGGCCGCCTGGCGGCAGAACGACCCCGGCAGGACGGGCTTCAGGTGACGCCTCCCGAGGGCGGATCGTATGCCTCGTGTGCTCCCGTGTCGAGTACCTCCCGGAGCTTCCTGACGACGTTCCAGACGTCCTCGAACGTGACGTAGTACGGCGACGGGCAGACGCGGAGGACGTTCGGCGGCCGGAAGTCGACGACGGTCCCGCGATCCCGGAGCGCCTCGCAGAGCCGGTAGGCGTCGGGGTGTTCGACGGCGACGTGTCCACCCCGTCTGGCGGGCTCGCGCGGGGTCCCCACCGAGCACTCGGGGAGCCGTTCGTCGACGAGGCGGATCAGGAACGCCGTGAGGGCGACCGACCGCTCCCGGACTGCGCCGATCCCCACGTCCTCGAGGACGTCGAGCGACCCCTCCAGGGGCGCGGCGGCGAGCACCGGAACGGTCCCGATCTGCCACGCGCCCGCGGAGTTCGCCGGCGTGAACGTCGGGTTCATGTCGAACTGTGTCCCCTTCTCGTGTCCCCACCAGCCCGCGAGCGCCGGGGTCGTCCCGAACCGCTCGCGGTTCACGTAGAGGCCCGCGACGGCCCCCGGCCCGGCGTTGAGGTGCTTGTAGTGACACCAGACGGCGAAGTCGACGCCGTGGCCGGCGAGCTCGTGGGGGACGACGCCGACGGAGTGTGCGAGGTCGAACCCCGCGAGCGCGCCGTGCTCGTGGGCGGCGCGGGTGAGCCGCTCGACGTCGAACAGCTGTCCGGAGCGGTAGAGCACGCCCGGCATGAACAGGATGCCGACCTCCGGGTTCGCGGCCAGCGCGGCCTCGACGTCCGACGCCTCGATCGTCCTGCCGTCGCGCGACTCGACGACGACGAGATGCTCGTCGGGGTCGAGCCCGCGCAGGCGGAACTGGGCGCGGATGGCGTAGTGGTCGGTCGGGAAGTCGAGTTCGTTCACGAGGACCTTCGAACCCCGCGCTCCCAGGCCCGGACCGGCCTCGCTGTCCAGGAACGTCCCGATCAGGGTGTGGACGTTGACCGTCGTGGAGTTGGCGACGACCACCTCGTCCTCGCGGGCGCCGACGACGGGGGCGAGCCGGTCGCCCAGGTGCTCCGCGTAGCCGAACCACGGCGGGTCGGCGTCGGTCCATCCCCGGATGCCGAGCTCCCGCCACTCCTCGATCACGCGGTCGAGCGCGCGCTCGGCGTCGACCGAGAGCGGGCCGAGCGAGTTGCCGTCCATGTACTCCCCGTCGGGGACGTGGAACCGGTCCCGGAGGTCGAACCCGGCCTCGTCGCGTTCGCGAGCGTACGCCCGGGTGGGCTCGAACCCGGGGAGGGGATCGCCGTCCATACCCGAGAGCCGTCCGGACGGGGGTTGTGTCTTGCGGCGGTCGCGGCCCGGGGGGCGTGTCACGGCGGGTGAGGGCGGGCACGGGAAGGTTGAGGCCCCCCGGCGTCGAGGATCGGCGTATGTCCGACAGGGAACCGCTCGACCCGGAACTGCGGACGGTCGTCGAGGCGTTCGAGGAGCGGGGCGTCCCGCCGTGGCACTCGCTGAGCGTCGAGAGCGCCCGGCGCCTCGAGAACGAACTGTTCTCGGCCGGCGAGGGTCCGGCGATGGCGACGGTTCGGGACCTCTCGATCGACGGCCCCGGTGGTGACCTCCCGTTGCGTGTGTATCGGCCCGAGACTGGTGACGCGACCGGTGAGGGCCTCCCGACGCTCGTGTTCTACCACGGGGGCGGGTGGACCCTGGGGACGCTCGACTCGGCGGACGACGTCTGCCGGGAACTGGCCGACCGGGTCGGCTGTGTGGTGGCGAGCGTCGACTACCGGCTCGCCCCGGAACACCCGTTCCCGGCCGCGCTCGAGGACGCGAGCGTGGCCGCCGAGTGGGTCCGGGCGCACGCGGGGAGCCTCGGCGGCGACCCCGCACGGGTCGGCCTCGCGGGCACCTCCGCCGGGGGGAACCTCGCGGCCGCAACGGCGCTGTACGCCGAGCGCGACGGCCGCCCCCCGTTCGGGTGTCAGGCCCTCCTCTACCCGATCACCGACCGCTCGTTCGGGACCGACTCCTACCGGGCGAACGCCGACGGGCCGCTGTTGACCCGTCGGGACATGGAGTGGTTCTGGGAGCGGTACCTCCGCTCGCCGGTCGACGAGCACCACCCGTTCGCCTCGGTCCTGCGGGCACCTGACCGACTGTTCGGCGGAACGCCGGGCGTGGTTGCGACGGCGGGCCACGACCCGCTCCGGGACGAGGGGCGGGCGTACGCCGACCGGCTGGACGGGCACGCCGGGGTCGCGGCACACCACTTCCCGTCGCTCTCGCACGGGTTCTGTTCGCTGACCGACGACGTAGCACGGGCTGACGAGGCGTTCGACGAGATCGCGGCCAGCGTCCGTGCGGGACTCGGGAGCGCCACGGGGTCCGCGTGAGCGGAGGCCGGGGACCGTCGTCGGATCCGAGCGGCGTCCACTCGTCGGTCCGGAGCGGCGTTTCGTCCGAGCTCGGTTCCCCCGTGGAAACCACGCTACGGTCGGGACGCGCCGCGTGTGGTTCGCGTGATTAGAACGTGAGCCGTTCGAGCAGTCGGCGCGCGAGCCGCGGTCGGCGCGATTCGTGGGGGTAGACGGTGACGGTCGTACAGCCCGGACTGGGGAAGACCGGCCGCTCGTCGAACAGCGCGTTCCGGAGCCTGTCGTCGGCCCCGCGGCGCACCAGCAGGTCCGGACGGGACGGTTGCCCGCCGTCGGTCCGGAGGGAGTCGGCTCGGACCGGAACGGAGAGCATCCCCGACAGTTCGGCCCGGTAGTCGTCCATCGTGCGCCTGCGCTGGTCGGTACTCCCGGGGCCGGCGGGGTACCAGAGGGAGATGCTCCCGTCGTTCGCCGCGGCGACGGCCTCGGCGACGTTCACCGCCAGGGGCGGGTACGGCCCGCCCTCCCCGGAGAGGACGACGTGCCCCGGACGGTCGTAGCCGAGGTTGTCCACGAGGAGCACGTCACACGGCGCGTGTCTGACGACCCAGTCGATCGGGTCGCCTAGCAGCCGGGACCGGAGCCGGAGCGGCTCGTGCTCGGCCACGATCGTGTCCACGCCCCGGCCGTCCGCGAAGTTGACGACCGCGTGCTTGGTGTCGTGGCTGACGATCTCGTCGGCCTCGACCTCGACGTCGAACTCCGTCGAGAGCGCCTCCATACGCGCTTCGAACGAGATGTCCGATGAGGACTGGACGGTCGCCTCCTCGGTGAGCGGCGCCTGGTCCGGTATCTCCTCGAACCGGACGGCGACCACGCGGCCGTCGTCGTGACGGACGAGGTCCGCGGCCAGCGCGACGAGCGAGCGTTCGCGGTCCTCGTCGACGTTCTTCGTGAGCGCGACGAGGACCTCGTGGGCGTTCTCCGCCCTGGCTGACTCGACCTCCGTGAGGGCGTCCCTGCCGACCTGGCGCCGGATCGCGTCGGTCGCCACCCCCTCCCGGCTAACCCGGGGTCGGACGTAGAGGACGTACCAGACGACGCTCCCGACGGTGATGAGCGCGGCACCCACGAGGGCGACGGTGCCCATCTGTGTGAGGAGCACCAACCCGGTGAGGACACCGGCGACCTGCATCCAGGGGTACAGCGGGGACGTGAACTCGGGGTCGTACTCGACGCTCCCGTTCCGGAAGGCGACGACGGTCAGGTTGACGAGCCCGAACACCATGATCTGGAACGCACTGGCGAGCTTCGCGATCTCGAGGATCGGGACGAACGCGATGAGCACCAGCAGCACCGCGCCCGTGAGGGTGATCGAGGCCACCGGGGTCCCGAACCGCTCGCTGATCGCCGAGAGCGAGGGCGGGGCCAGGCTGTCCCGGCTCATCGCGAACGGGTAGCGCGACGACGAGAGGATACCCGCGTTGGCGGTCGAGACGAGCGCGAGGATGGCGGCGAGGATGACGGCGACCACGCCGGCCCGACCGAGGGTCGCCTCCGCAGCGACCGCCACGGGCGTGAGCGACCCGGCGACGGTCCCTGGCTCGGTCACCCCGACCAGCACGGCCACGATGCCGACGTAGAGCAGCGTCGTGAACGCGAGCGACCCCAGGATACCGAGCGGGATGTTCCGTCCGGGGTTCTCGACCTCCTCGGCGACGCTCGCCACCTTGGTGACCCCCGCGTACGAGACGAAGACGAGGCCGGTCGCGGCCAGGAGCCCGCCGATGCCGTCGGCGAAGAAGTCGGCGTAGTTGGCCGACTGAACGCTGGGTGCGCTCCCGGCGGCGAACCAGCCGAGCGCCGCCAGCATGACGACGACGATGGCGACCTGGAGCCGGCCGGTCTGTTTCGCCCCGACCACGTTCACCAGGATCAACAGCGCCGCGAGCCCCAGCGCGACCGGCTTCAGCGGCAGGTCGAACAGCAGGAGCAGGTACGGTACGCCGCCGACGAGCGCGAGCGCCCCCTTGAACGAGAGGGAGAACCACGTCCCGACGCCGGCGATCGTCCCGAGGAGCGGCCCCATCCCGCGCTCGATGTAGATGTACGTCCCCCCGGCCTCCGGCATCGCGGTGGCCATCTCGGACTTCGAGAGGGCGGCCGGCACGACGAGCAGCCCGGCGAGCGCGTACGCGAGTATCACTGCGGGACCGGCGATCCCTAGCGCCAGCGCCGGCAGGATGAAGATACCGCTGCCGATCATCGCGCCGATGCTGATGGCGAGCACCGACGGCAGACCGAGATCCCGTTGTAGCTCCTTCATGCGCGATCCACCATCACGTCGGACAGTGCCGACGTCGCACAGACCGCCTCGTGGCCGGCCTCCGCGATGAGGTCGAGACGTTCGGGGGTGTTCGCCAGCACGACGACGTTGGGGACGTCGAAGTGGACACGAACGAGCTGTGCGATGAGCAGGTTCCGTCTGTCGGACCCCGTCGCGACGATGGCGGTCGATGCCGACGCCACCTCGGCCTCCTCGAGTACACGAACGTCCGTCGGGTTCCCCCCGAGTACGGGCGGTTCGGACGGTACGTTCGATTCGTCCACCGTTCTGACGGTGTGGCCGTCCTCCCGGAGGCGTCGGGCGATAGCGGCACCGAGATGCCCGCCACCCAGGACGCAGTACGTGGTCTCGCTCTCCTCGCCGGATCGGTCGTCTCTGCTGAATCGGTTCTGTTTCATCATCTGTGGGCTGACGTCGCCCCGGCAGTTCGACCGGGCCAGGAGTCTTCATCCGCCCCTAGATGACGGAACAATATAAAATGGCCGATTTCTTTGACGGAACGTCAATGATAGCCCAATTAGTACCAACTTTCGTCATAGATTTGGTGGGTCCCGACGGCTCGTGGTGTACCCTCGCGGTGGAGGCGGGATCGAGATGTGGGCGACGCGCGGCGTCGACACTGCAGACCGGGGGGACGTGCAACCCGAATCCGTACGGACGCGGCCAGCGGACAGTTCGGCGTCGTCCGCGTGTTCTTCGAGGACGGATAGCCGTTCCAGGCCCCCGCCGGTGTCGCCGGGGTCGACCGGGAGGGAACAAGAGTAATAGTTCGGGGGAACGGCGTGACGGACGATAGATGAAGGACGGTGAACTGGACTCGGTGGACAGGCACATCCTCTACTACCTCCAGCAGGACGCTAGGGGGACCTCGTCCAGCGACATCGCGGCGGAGCTCGACCTCTCGCCGAGTACCGTTCGGACGCGTCTCAACAAGCTGGAGACGAGCGGCATCGTTCGCGGATACCACATCGACATCGATTACGACTTGGCCGGATACCCCCTCTACACGAAGATCATCTGCACCGGGTCCGTCCCGGAGCGCGACCACCTCGCGAAGCGGGCCCGCGAGATACGCGGCGTGACGGCGGTCCGCGAGATAATGACCGGCAGGCGGAACGTCTACGTGAACGCCATCGGGGAGGACCACGACGACCTCAACCGGATCACCAAGGAGCTCGACGGGATCGGACTCGAGATCGTGGACGAACAGCTCATCCGGGACGAGTACGTCTGTCCGTACCACGGGTTCCTCGACGGGGACGAGGATTCGCCGTCCGTCGAGGACGGGGAGGACCCCTGAGACGGCATGGTGTCTCGATGCACCGGCGCTCGCCCGGACGGGGTCGGGTATCGACGGTCCCGGACCTGGACGGTCGTCGGGGAACACGCCCTGGACCGGGTGACGTCGGTCGATCCCTGCCGATCGGGGGGCCGGAAGCCCGGCCGGTAGGACCGGACAGCGGAGTCGGGCGACGATCAGAGCCCCCCGGGTCGGAACCGTGGGATCGACGGTTCCGCAGGAGTGGAACACACACGAGACACGACCAGTCCGTCGTCCGCCGAGCCCCGAAGGGATGCCCGGTCGTCCGTCACGGTCGTTCGGTGGCGATTCGGTATCGTGGTATGCGGTTCATGACCGCTGTAGTCCGGACACGCGCGGTTTTTACGTCCCGACCGGCTACCTCCGGATAATGGTCCGGAACGTCGCCGGCGAGATGGCCGAGCTCGAACCGGGGGACTTCTACCTCCTCTCGGGGCTCGAGCACGGGATGCGGTTCTCGCGGTGGGTCGCGGAGGGGAAGTTGCCGGAGTTCTCCCGGCTGGACGGCGACGAGGTCGGCTACCGGCTCGACCGCTGCGAGGACCGCGGGCTCGTCGAGCGCAAGACCATCCAGTACACGGGGTTCCGGCTCACGTTCGAGGGGTACGACGCGCTGGCGCTCCGGACGTTCGCCGAGCGGGACAGCATCGACGGCGTCGGCGCCCCACTGGGGGTGGGCAAGGAGAGCGACGTCTACGAGGCCCGGTCGTACAAGCCGCTGGCGCTGAAGTTCCACCGGGAGGGGTACACGAACTTCCGGGAGGTCCGCAAGGAACGGGACTACACCAGCGACAACCGGCACATCTCCTGGTTCTACACGGCCCGGAAGGCCGCCGAGCGCGAGTACGAGGCCCTCGAGACGCTCTACCCCGACGTCCGGGTCCCCCGGCCGGTCGACCAGAACCGCCACGCGATCCTGATGGAGAAACTGGAGGGGGTGGAGCTCTCGCGGGCGAAGCTCGACCCCGCGCAGGTCCTGCCCGTCCTCGATCTGATCCTCGAGGAGGTCGCGGCGGCCTACGAGGGCGGCTACGTCCACGCGGACATGTCCGAGTACAACGTCGCGGTGAGTTCGGACGGCGTGACGGTGTTCGACTGGCCGCAGGCGGTCCCGACGACCCACGAGAACGCCGAGGAACTCCTCGAACGCGACGTCTCCAACCTCCTGAGCTACGTCCGCCGGAAGCACCCCTCGGAGGTCCCCGACGACCTGGATCCGGGGCCGCTCGCGCGGGCGATCGCCGACGGCGAGTTCGGGACCGTCCGCGAGTTCGCAGGACGCTGAACGCGCCGGGGGCGGTGACCGAACCGGCCGACGCGCTCGGCTGGCGCAGTCGTAAACCGGATGTCGCGATACGGAATCCACCCGGGTTCGGTCCACGGTTCCGGAGTTCGAGATCCGATTCGGGCCTGCTTCACCCATGGCCAACTGATCAGGGCACCGTCCGACAGTTCTCGAATCGGGCCAGACAGGTGAGCTGGAGAGGTCCACGGAGTGACAGCAGTAGAGAGTCGCTGTACTGCACCCGTTTCGGAATCGACTAACGGGAACAGAAGGCACGCATCGATACCATCCGCCGAGGTCGTGTGCGGACCGGTGGAACGGGGCGCTGGATCGGGGGACGACGAGCGGGTGTCCGCTACGGCGCCGGCGTCGGCGGATCGCGCCGTCCAGTCAGTCCCGGCCTCGGTTCGGGGGGTGCCCCCCGTTCCCCACGCGCATCCGGTACCGCGAGTCGTAGAGGAAGGCGAGCGAGGAGCAGAGGAAGGCGACGGCGATCAGGCCCGCGAGGGCGAGACCCGGGGCGGCGGCGAGGAGCGGGACCCCGACGGCCGCGGCGGCGACGACCCCGAGGGCGAGCACGGACAGCAGGAGGAAGTAACGGTGCCACGGGAGTTCGTCCCCGCGAACGGTCTCGAGGTAGACCTCCACTTCCGCGCCCGTCTCGGTGAGCCTGACGACGCCGGCCTCGGGGTCGAACTCGACGATCCCGGCGTCGCGCATCTTCGGGAGATGGAACTGCGAGAGGGAGGTGTGCGCGCTCTTGCGGTCCTCGTAGGTGAGTTCCTCCGGGTCCGCCCCCTGTTCCCAGGCCGCCACCCACCGCGAGAGCTCCGCGAGCGACGCCCGGTGGTCCGCGCGTCGCTTCAGGTGGTGGAGCGCGTACTGCCGGCGGCGGTTGCTGAGCACGTCGAACACGTCCGTCGCCGGGGGGCGCCGCTCCCCCGAACGACCCGGTCTCCCCCGACTCACGGCGACCATCTCTCCACGTACTACGCAGTTGACAGACCTACTTTACTGTTTCTCATCCGATGGGATCGGGGCCGCTCGCGGCCCGCGAGCGGATCCGACGGCGCCCGTATCGCCGCCTCGCCCGTCGCGTCGCTTCGAAGTCCCTAAGTACGCCAGCGTCGAATCCCGTGTAACTCGCTGGGCGGCGGGCACCAGCGGGCACCTGCTACGGCAGGACGGGATGTGGTTCCGGCCGTCGGGGCGCGGGACTGAACCACCGACGCCCGTGGTGACAGCACATGGCACGAAGCTTCTACTCGCACATCCGAGAGGCGTGGCGGACCCCGAAGGAGGGCAAGCTCGCCGAACTGCAGTGGCAACGACAGCAGGAGTGGCGCGACCAGGGCGCCATCGAGCGGATCGAACGCCCGACACGGCTCGACAAGGCCCGCTCGCAGGGGTACAAGGCCAAGCAGGGCGTCGTCGTCGCCCGGGTCGCGGTCCGCAAGGGCACCGCCCGCAAGCAGCGGTTCAAGGCCGGGCGGCGCTCGAAGCGCCAGGGCGTCAACAAGATCACCCGCCGGAAGTCCATCCAGCGCATCGCCGAGGAGCGGGCCTCCCGCAAGTACCCGAACCTCCGCGTGCTCAACTCCTACTGGGTCGGCGAGGACGGCTCGCGCAAGTGGCACGAGGTGATCCTGCTCGACCCCGAGCACCCCGCCATCCGGAACGACGACGACCTCAACTGGATCTGTGACGACACCCAGCGCGGGCGGCCGTTCCGCGGCAAGACCGGCGCCGGCGTCCGGGGCCGCGGCATGGGCGGGCGCGGGAAGGGCACCGAACACACCCGACCGAGCCTCCGCAGCGACGGCCGCCGCGGGAAGTAGGCGCGCGACCGCGTTCCGAGGCCCGTTCTTCCACCCCGTTCGAGCCACACGGTGAGCGACGCCACCGCCGGTCCGTCGCGTCCCGGAAACGTCGGCGGGGACCCCGCTCGACCGCACGGCCGCCGGTCCGGCGGCCGCTCCGACGGCCGAGTCCGGCCGACCGACCCGGGCGAAGAGCGGGCCGTCCCTGGAGGGGTATTCAACCTGCCCGATATTCCCGTCCGGGAGTAATCGTGCGCGACTTTCAAATCCGATACGGGGCAATCGGCGGTGCGTACGGACATGACAGAGCGTCGTTCGAGCGGGACGAACGCCCGTCGACGGTGCCCGGGGATCGAGCTGAGCCCGGGGAAGGCACACGAGGTCGTCGCGACCGGGCGCCGCGTGGCCCTCGGGAACCGCGAAATGTTGCCGGTGAGCCGTCGTTCGGGGGACAGGGGACGCTGCGTGGCGGTCGTGAACGGGGAAGCCCCATGAGCAGTCACGGCGAGCGCGCGCCCGAGGCCGAACTCGGACTGCTCGACGCGACGATGATCGGCATGGGGGCGATGATCGGGGCGGGCATCTTCGTCCTCACGGGGCTGGCGGCCGAGATCGCCGGCCCGGGGGCCATCTTCGTCTTCGTGCTCAACGGGATCGTCACGGCGTTCACGGGCCTCTCGTACGCCGAACTCGCCTCGGCCATCCCGAAGTCCGGCGGGGGCTACGCCTTCGTCCGGGAGGTGTTCGCCGACCTCCAGTCGTTCCTGATGGGGTGGATGCTCTGGTTCGCGTACATGATCGCGGGCGCGCTCTACGCGCTCGGGTTCGCGCCGAACTTCCTCGAACTGCTGCACGTCTACGGGGTCGTCCCGCCGCCGGATCAGGTGGGTGCGCTCGCGATACCGGTCCTGCCGGTCGACCTGCCGGCCGGGTTCGCGCTCGCGTTCACCGCGGTCCTCGGGCTGGTGGCGCTGAACGCCGTCTCGACCGCGGCCAGCGGGAGCGTCGAGACGATATTCACCATCACGAAGGTGACTATCCTCCTGATCTTCGTGGGGTTCGGGCTCACGTCGCCGATGTTCAGCGGTGCGGAGTTCCAGCCGCTGTTCCCCGGCGACCGCACCGCGTTCGCCCTGCTGCCGGCGATGGGGCTGACGTTCATCGCGTTCGAGGGGTACGACCTCATCACGACGGTCACCGAGGAGGTGGAGAACCCCAGGGAGAACATCCCGAAGGCCATCTTCGTCAGCCTCGCGGCGACGGTGGTCGTCTACCTGCTGGTCGTGACGGTCGCGGTGGGCACCCTCGGCGCGGCGGGGCTCGCCGAGGCCGGCGAGGCCGGCATCGCCCAGGCGGCCACCGAGTTCATGCCGACCGGGCTCCCCGTGATACAGAACGGCGGGGCGGTCATCGTGTTCGGCGCGGTCTTCTCGACGCTCACGGCCCTGAACGCGGTCGTCATCGCCTCCTCGCGGGTGGCGTTCTCGATGGGACGGGAGGGCCAGCTCCTGCCGGGGTTCGGTCAGATCCACCACCGCTTCGGGACGCCATTCATTGCCATCCTCGCGAGCGCGGTGGTGATGCTCGGATCGGTGGTCCTCCCGACCGAGAGCGCCGGGAACATGTCGAGCCTGTTCTTCCTGCTCTCGTTCGTCGTGGTGAACGGGGCGGTGATCAAGCTCCGCCGGGAGCGCCCGGACATGACCCGGCCGTACGAGATGCCGCTCTACCCGATACCGCCGATACTGGGGATCGTCCTGAACCTCGTGCTGACGGGCGTCCTGGTCCGGTACCTGATCCGGACGGACCCGCTCGCGCTCGGGCTCAGCGCGGCCTGGATACTGCTCGGGGTGCTCGCGTACGTGGGGCTCGGGCGGCTCCGCGAGGCGGAGGCGGAGGCGAAGGAGGGGACCGTCGAGGGCGGCCCGGGCACCGGGGCCGAGCGAGGGGCGGTCGCGGACGAGGACTGACAACGCGGCGCGGTGAGACCCAACCATGCCAAGTAGACTCGACATCGTGATCGCGGGCGGCGGGCGCGTCGGCTTCCAGACGGCGGAACTGCTCGCGGGGCAGGACCACGACGTCACCATCGTCGAGCGCGACGGGGACGTCTGTGACGCCATCGCGGACGCGTACGTCGCGACGGTCGTGGAGGGCGACGCGACGAACCCCGAGATCCTCGAACAGACGGGGATCGAGGGCGCGGACGTCGTGGCGGCCCTGACGGGGGAGACGGGACTGAACCTCGCGGTCTGTCTGGCCGCGAAGGAGCTGTCGCCGGGCATCCGGACGGTGGCCCGGATCGAGCGGGCGTCCGGCGAGGCCTACACCCGGTTCGTCGACGCCGTCCTCTTCCCCGAGCGGGCCGGCGCGCGCGTCGCCGCCAACGAGATCCTCGGCAGCGACGTCCGGACGCTCGCGGACGTCACCGGCTCGCTCGACATCATGCAGATCCGCGTCGAGGAGGGCGCACCCGCCGCGGGCAAGCAGCTCAAGAACGTCCGGTTCCCCTCGGGGACGCTGATCATCTCCGACGACGACGGCGAGCGGATCGCCCGGCCGGACACGACGCTCACACCCGGCCGTCGGTACGTCGTCGCCGTCGAACCCGACGTCGTCGACGAGGTGCTGAACCTCCTGCGGGGTTGATCCCCACGACCCGGTCGGCCTCGTAGGGCTCGGTCGCGGCCGTCCCGATCACCCCGATGTCGGGGAGGTCGTTCTCCGGGCGGGTGTCGAGCGCGCCGTCCGGTTCGAGTGCGCCCGAGTCAGGTGTCGGGGTCCGTCTGCCCCCGGAACCGGGCTGCGAGGTCCCGAACCCCCTCGCGGAGCGTCCACTCCGGTTCGTAGCCCGTCCCCCCGAGCCGGTCGAAGTCGACGTGGTACGACGGCCCGGGATGCTCGTCCTCGAGGTAGGTGACGTCGACCGGACCCACCTCCTCGCGGACGGCCTCGGCGATCTCGCGGACGCGGTAGTTCCCGGCCGCCGAACCGACGTTGTAGACGAGTTCGGACCAGTTCTCGGGCTCCAGGGCGGCCGCCGCGTAGGCGCGGGCGGCGTCCCGGACGTGGACGAACGGCCGCCAGTTGGACCCGTCGCCGTAGACGGTCAGCGCCCGGTCGGTCAGCGCCCGGAAGACGAAGGCGTTCACCACGAGGTTGAACCGGACGCCGGGTGCGTCCCCGTAGTTCGTCGCCATCCGGAGGGCGGTCGCGTGGGCGTCGTGGTCCTCGCGGAACGCCCGGAGCAACGCCTCGCCCTCGAGTTTCGTCTCCGCGTAGGGGTTGATCGGGTCGGGGTCGACCCCCTCGTCGATCTCCGTGCTCGTCGCGCGGCCGTAGACGTTACACGAGGAGGCGAACACGACGTTGTCGACGCCGAGTTTCCCGGCCGCGCGGAGGGTGTTCTCGGTGCCGTCGCGGTTGACGGCGAACGTCTCCTCGCGGCGGTCGTGGGTCGAGTCCGCGCCCGTGATGGCCGCGAGGTGGACGACCGTGTCGACCCCGCGTACCGCCGACTCGACGTCGCCGTACTCCCGGACGTCACCCCGGCGGAACCGGACGTCGCCGTCGCCGAGCGTGCCCATCAGCGCCCGCGGCGATCCCGAGGCGAACGAGTCCATCACCCGGACGGTGTCGACCCGGTCGTCCTCCCGGAGCAGCGGGACGAGCACGCTCCCGATGTAGCCACAGCCGCCGGTGACGAGGACGTCCGTACGCGTACCGTTCATGTGCTATCCGTGGAGAAGCGGAAGTTAAGCCGTTACGACCGACTCGCAGCGTCCATCGGGGCTCTCGGGGGGAGAACGTGGGACACGGCCCGTCGTTTCCGTTCCCGGGGGCGTGGAGTCCGGGGCTACTCCGCGTCCTCCTGTAGCGCCGCGGGGAGGAAGCGGTCCTCGTGGCTGGTGATCGTCCCCTCGTAGCGGGTGAGCGACTCGAGGACGTCGCGGGCGCCCTCGCGCCACGTCATCGCCTGCTCGCCGATGAGCTCCATGTAGCGGTCGTTCTCGATCTCCATCTCGTGCTCCTCGTCCTCGTCGCGGGGGTTCTCGACGTGGGTCACCTCGACGTCCAGCCCGAGGTCCTCGCCGGCGGCCTGGATCGTCTCGGCGAGTTCGACGATGGCGATGGGCCGGGTGACCTGGTTGTAGACGACGTGGCCGTCCGGGCGGTCGTCGGGGTCGATCGTCGCCAGCCGGGCGAGGCCTTCGACGGCGTCCTCCAGCGAGACGAACGGCTTGCGCTGGAGGCCCTTGCCGTACACCGTGAGCGGGTAGCCGGCGACGGCCTGCGCGGCGAAGCGGTGGGCGACGACGCCGAAGTAGTAGTCGAAGTCCAGCCGGGTCTTCAGGCGGTCGTCCACGCGGGTCTCGTCGGTCTCGGTCCCGTAGGTGATGGCCGTCCGGACGTCGCTGACGGGGATATCGAACTGCTTGTGTGCGAGCCGGAGGTTGGCGGCGTCGTGGCTCTTGGTCATGTGGTACCACGACCCGGCCATCGCGGGGAACGGCACCTCGTCGCGCTCGCCCCGGTTCTCCATCACCGCGCCGCCCTCGGGGATGGGGAACTCGGGGGCGCCGTAGACGCCAGTCGTCGTCGTCTCGACGAGGTGCGTGTCGGCCATGTCGTTCTCGGCGAGGCCGAACGCGAGGTTCCGCGTGGCCTGCATGTTGTTGTGCTGGGTGTAGTTCGCCCGTTCGCCGTTCATGTTCGCGTACGGCGCGGAGGGCTGGGCGGCGACGTGCAGGACCGCGTTGGGCTCGTGGACCTGTAGCATCTCCTCGACGAACGACCGCTCGGTCAGATCGCCCTCGACGAACGAGAGGTTCCCGAGGCCGTGGACCTCGCGTGCGGCGGCGAGCCGCTCCTCGACGCCCGCGACCGGGACCGCGCTCCGCGAGCCGACCTCCTCGACCCACCGCCGGCGCGCCAGGTTGTCCACGATCACGACCCGCTCGTCCGTCCGCTCGGCGACGCGGAGGGCGGTCGGCCACCCGATGTAGCCGTCGCCCCCTGTCACGATGATGCTCATTGGTTACTCACCTTGTGAGTAACTGCCCGCCGGTAAAAAGTTTGTGGAGCCGTCGGCCGCTCCCGGTGGTTCGCCTGTCGCCACGGGGGTCGCTGGATCGCAGGAACGGTCTACGGGTTCAGCCCTGCACCGGCGACTCGCCGCACTCGACGCAGACGTAGCGTTCGTCGACGGTCCGGGCGACGGGTGCGTTGCAGGCGATGCACTTGATCGCCGCGTCCCGGACGGTTCGCGGGTACCGGCTCATCGGACCACCCTCCAGGGTCGGCGTGCGGGGGCGCGCATGGACGGGGCTTCCGGACGCGGTAGCTTAAGTGTCGCGGCCGGGGAGGCCGTTCGAGGCGGGGGAAACGGGTGGCCGCGAGCCCGGGTCGCGGCCGCGGTCCGACGCCCGAGCCGGGGAGCGCGGTCGCTACTCGACGGTGACGGACTTGGCGAGGTGGCGCGGCTTGTCGATCGGCCGGCCGAGATCGTTCGCGACGTGGTAGGCGACGAGCTGGAGCTGGACGTTCGCCAGCAGCGGCGCCACCCGGGGATGGGTCTCGGGGACCCGGAGGGTGTGATCGGCGTACCGGTCGACCTCGGTTCGACCGTCGGTGACGGCGACGACGGGCGCGTCGCGGGCCTCGACCTCCTTGACGTTCCCGATGGTCTTCCTCGCGCTCTCGTCCTCGCCGGTGACCATCGCGAACACCGGCGTCCGCTCGGTGACCAGCGCGAGCGGGCCGTGTTTGAGTTCGCCGGCGGCGAACCCCTCGGCGTGCTCGTAGCTGATCTCCTTGAGCTTGAGCGCGCCCTCCAGCGCGACCGGGTAGTGGAGGCCGCGACCGATGAAGAAGTACGAGTCGGCGTCGGCGTAGGCCTCGGCGACCTCGGCGGCCCGCGAGGAGTCGAGGAGCGCCTGGACGTCCCCCGGGAGGTCCCGGAGGGCGGCGATGGCCTCGCGGTCGTCGCCGCCGGGCGTGACGTCGAGCGCGAACAGGTTGAGCGCCACGAGCTGCGAGGCGAACGTCTTGGTCGCCGCGACGCCGATCTCCGGGCCCGAGCGGATGTAGAGCCGGTGGTCGCACTCGCGGGCCATCGTCGACTCGACGGTGTTGGTGAGCGCGACCGTATCCGCCCCCCGGCGCATCGCCGCCCGGACCGCCGAGAGCGTGTCGGCGGTCTCGCCGCTCTGTGAGACGCCGACGACGAGCGCGCCGTCGGTCGGCGGCGCCGCGCTGGCGTACTCGTGGGCGAAGAACGGCTGAGCCGGCACCCCCCGCGACTGCAGGAGCCGCGCGCCGTACACCGCCGCGTGATAGGAGGTGCCACAGGCGACGAGGTGGACCCGGTCCGGCGAGAGCGACGGGAACTCCTCCAGGGTGACCTCCCCGCGCATCTCGTCGACCCGGCCCCCGAGCCCCTGGCGGAGCGCCCGTGGCTGCTCGTGGATCTCCTTGAGCATGAAGTGGTCGTACCCCGACTTGCCGGTGTCCTCGGGGTCCCACTCGACGGTGTGGACCCCGCGTTCGACCGGGTCGCCGTCGGCGTCGGTCACGATCCAGTCGTCCGCGGTCACGCGGGCGAACTCGCCGTCCTCGAGGTAGACGACGCGATCGGTGTGCTCGCGGAACGCGGGGACGTCGCTGGCGACGTAGTTCGCGCCGTCACCGAGCCCGAGCACCAGCGGCGAGTCCCGACGGGCGGCGAACAGCGCGTCGACGCCGGCGACGACGACGCCCAGCGCGTAGCTCCCCTCCAGCCGCGAGACGGCCTCGCGGACCGCGTCCTCGGGATCGAACCCGTCGTCGAGCGCGCGCGCGATCAGGTGCGGGACGACCTCCGTGTCGGTCTCGCTCCGGAACCGGTATCCCGCCTCGCGGAGCTCGTCGCGGAGCGACTGGTAGTTCTCGATGATGCCGTTGTGGACCACTGCGACCCGGCCCTCGGCGTCCGTGTGCGGGTGCGCGTTGGCGTCGGTCGGCGCGCCGTGCGTGCTCCAGCGCGTGTGGCCGACCCCGACGGTCCCGGCGGGGCGGTCGTCCTCGTCGGCGAGCGCCTCGGCGAGGGCGTCGATCTTGCCCGCCTTCTTCACCACGTCGACGCCCGTCACGCCCGCGAGCGCGACGCCCGCCGAGTCGTAGCCGCGGTAGTCGAGCTTCCGCAGGCCGTCGACGAGCGTCTCGAGCGTGGCGTCGCCGCGGCCGGCACAGCCGATGATGCCACACATCAGCGCGTCACCTCCGCGCCGGCGCCGACACGACCGCTCACCGTCACGCCGGTGTGGAGGTGCGCACCCGGGCCGACGAGCGTCCCCGGGTCGGCGGCGACCCGGCCGCCGGTCCGGACACGGTCGGCGAAGACGGCCCCGAGTTCCCGGTCGCGGAACACGCGGTCCTCGAGGACGACGTCGCCCGGTCCCCCGGCGACGATCGTTCCGGCCCCGAAGTCGACGTTCTCCCCGGTGACGGTCTCGACGAGCGTCGAGGCGACCCCGATCCGCGTGTCCGTGTCGACGACCGACCCGACGACGGTGGCGTTCGCCCCCACCGTGACGTTCCGGCCGAGGGAGACGTTCGGGCCGACGACCGCTCCGGCGCCCACCTCGCAGTCGTCGTCGACGACGACCGGGGGCCGGAGGGTCGCCGTCCCGTGGACGCGGGCGGAGGGGGAGACGTAGACCCCCGGGTGCTGTTCGGTCCCGCGCACCCGACCCTCCTCGAGGAGGCGCCGCGTGAGGTAGAGCAGGTCCCACGGGTAGGTGGCGTCGGCCCAGAGCCCGGACACCTCGACCGCGCGGACGGCCCCCTCGTCGGCCTCGATCTCGCGGAGGACCGTGTCCGTGATCGGGAGCGTGCCGTCGGTCCGCGGGGTGGCCTCCAGCCGGTCGAACACCGCGTCGGTGAACGCGTAGATGCCGGCGTTGACGAACCCGAACGCCGGCTCGGTCGGGTTCTCGACGAGGTCGACGATCCGGTCGCCGGCCACCTCGACGGAGCCGTAGCGGCCGGGGTTCTGCTCGCGGATCACCCCGAGGGCCGTTCCGCCGTCGAACGCGGCGGCGACGCTCCGGGTCATCCCCTCGTCGACGATCCGGTCGCCGTTGACGACGAGCATCGACCCGGAGACCGCCTCCCGGGCCTGCAGGAGGGCGTGACCGCTCCCGAGCTGCTTGTCCTGGACGACGTACTCGACCGGGACGTCCCGGTAGGAGGGGCCGACGTGGTCCTGCACCCGGTCGCGCTTGTAGCCGACGACGAGGACGAGTTCGGAGACCCCGGCGTCGACCAGCGCGTCGAGGACGTGTTCGAGGATGGGCCGGTTCGCCGCCGGGAGCATCGGCTTCGGTCGGTTCTGCGTCATCGGGCGCAGTCGCGTCCCCTCCCCCGCGGCGAGGACGACGCCCGTGTCGATGTCCATGTGCTATCCCCCCTCCGAACGGACCTGAGTATTGTGCCCGACACGCGAGGGGACTGGTCCGGTCGCCGGGACCCTCCTCCGACCCGCGAGCCGGGAACGATCGTACGGGAGGCCGTCCGGCCCTGTCGCGATGGTGACCATGAGTTACTCAATTCTTGAGTAACTCTGTTCGTACAAAAGTCTTGTGCCAGGACCGGACGATCCCCGGTCGGCGCTCCCGGACGTCGGTGGCTGCCGGCGAGAGCGGGAAGCGGGGAGTGGGAAGCGGGGAACGGGAAGCGGGAAGCGGGGAGCGGCTGTCCCGCGATCAGTCCCGGAGCGCGCGGTTGACCGCGACGGCACCGGCCTCCGGGTCGACGTCGGCCCCCTCCTCGGCGAGGACGGTCCCGAACGCGTCGACGAACCCCGAGATCTTCGCCGGTCGGGCCGAGTGGCCCATACACCCGACGCGGAAGATCTCCCCGCCGAGCGGGCCGAGCCCGCCGACGATCTCGATGCCGTGTTCGTCCATGAGCCGGTCGATGACGACCCCGTCGTCGACGCCCCCGGGAACGGTAACGGGGTTGAGCGTCGGCATCCAGTGCTCCTCCGCGACGGCCAGCGGGAGGCCCATCGCCTCGACGCCGGCCTTGAGCGCGCCGGCGACCCGGCGGTGGCGGGCCCACGTCTCCTCGATGCCCTCCTCGGCGATGAGCCGGAGCGCCTCGCGGAGCGCGTAGTTCGTCGAGGCCGGGCCCGTGTGGTGGTAGTCGCGGTCCTCGCCCCAGTACCCCCAGACGCCCTCGAGGTCGAGGTACCACGAGCGGACGGGCGTCTCGCGGTTCCGGACCTTCTCGGCCGCGCGGTCGTTGAACGTGATGGGCGCGACCCCCGGCGGCGCCGAGAGGCACTTCTGGGAGCCGGTGTAGACCACGTCGAGGTCCCACTCGTCGGTCAGGAACTCGACCCCGCCGAGCGTGGGGACCGTGTCCGCGACGACGTAGGCGTCGTGGTCGTGGGCGATGCTCGTGAGTTCGGGGACGTTCGGCTGGAGAACCCCCGTGGAAGTCTCGCCGTAGACGAACCCGAACGCCGTTGGCTGGTGTTCCTCGAACGCCGCCTCGACGTCCGCGGGGTCCAGTGGCTCGCCCCACGGCGCGTCGACGGTGACGACTTCGGCGCCGGCACGGGCCGCGACCTGACCCATCCGGTCGCCGAAGTAGCCGTTCGAGGGGACCAGTACGGTCTCGCCCGGTTCGAGGAGGTTGGTGAACGCCGTCTCCATCGCCGCCGAGCCCGTCCCGCTGACCACGAACGTGTGTTCGTTGTCGGTGCGGAAGACGTACCGGAGCAGTTCCTGTACGTCGTCCATCACCTCGACGTAGTAGTCGTCGAGGTAGCCCACGAGCGGGGTCGCCATCGCGCGGAGCACCCGCGGGTGAACGTCGACCGGGCCGGGGCCCAGCAGCGTCCGGTCCGGCGGCACGAGTTCGCCGACGTCTGGTGCGTCGTCCATACGTGGGCCTCGACCGAGGGGCACCTAAAAGTCTCGCGTCCGGGCGACGAACCGTGGCGGGGTGACCCCGGTCGGGCGTGGTCAGTTCCGGCGGTCCCGTGGAGTCAGGCACCCGCGTTCCCGTTCCCGTTCCCGTTCCCGTTCCCGTGGATCCGGCGGACAAACGCCCGGACCGCGTCGGTGAAGAACGCCGGGTTGTCGACGTTCGAGGCGTGACCGGCCTCCGGGACGACTGTCGTCTCCACCTCGGCGTTCGCGAGGTGCCCCGCGAGTCGTTCGTGCATCACCCGGAAGGCCGCTGGCGCGTGCTCGCCGTACAGGATCAGTGTGGGGACGTCGATCCGCGAAGCGTCGAAGTCGCTCTCAGGGAACACCGCGACCGACCGGGCGATCTTGCGGAACTCCGTGTGGGGGATCGTCGGCGCCTCCTCCATGAGCCGCTGGATCGTCACCCGGTCGCCGGCGACTCCCGGGGCCAGGCGCTCGCCGACCCACGTCTGGACCCGGTTCATCGTCGTGTACCGGACCACCCGGTCCAGCAGGCCGAAGAAACGCAGGTTCGTGAAGAGGAGCCGCGCCGTCGGGGGGAGCGGGGCCGCGGTGAACGTATCGGACAGCACGAGGCCCGCCACCTTCCCGGGGTACGTCGCGGCGTACGCCTGGGCGATCGCGCCCCCCATCGAGAGCCCGCAGACGACCGGTCGTTCGATACCGAGCGCCGTCAGGAGTTCGTCGAGGTCCGAGGCGTACAGCCCCACGTCGTAGGACGCCCGGTCGGATCCCCCGGTGCGTCCGTGCCCCCGAACGTCGTAGGCGACCGTCGTGAACTCGTCAGCGAGGGCCACCATCTGGGGCTCCCACATGGTGGAACTCATCGCCATCCCGTGGACGAAGACGATCGGCGGGCCGTCACCCCGCCGCTCGTAGTACGTCCCGATCTCGTTCGTCCGGACGGTCCCCGTCTCTACCGTCGCTCTGTCACCTTCGGGGCGATCGGGCGTCCGTCGGGAGGCGTCCATCCCGGCCGAGTCGGGGTTCGAGGTCATGGCAGATCGCCTAACGCACAGGTCGCCCGAGGATATCAGGGTACTGCCGCCGAGATACCGCCCCCGAACGGCAGCCGGGGATACTGCTGCCGAGCGTCGGGCGAGGGACCGGCCGCGGGCTGTCGTGGAGCTCGGCGGGAGCCGCTCGGGGGAGATCCGGGACCGACGGGAACGGCCCGCGCCGTGACCGACATATACGACCGGCGTCTCGATCCGGGCGATGCCCCGCCGCGTCGACTGGATACCCGAGGAGGAGTGGGCCACGATCGTCCGGAACGTCCCCATCGTCTCGGTCGACCTCCTCGTGCGGACGCCGGACGGGGTGCTCCTCACAGAGCGGACGAACCGGCCGGCGAAGGGTGAGTGGTTCGTTCCAGGAGGGCGCGTCCACAAGGGCGAGCGGCTGGTCGAGGCCGTCGGCCGCGTCGCCCGCGAGGAACTCGGCGTCGAAGTCGAGATAGAGGAGCGACTCGGCGCGTACGAGCACCTCTACGACGACGCGGACGTCGACGGCGCAGGCGGGAAGCACTACCTCGCCAACGGCTTCCTCGTCCGGACGGACGCGACCGAGTTCGACCTCGACGACCAGCACGGTGCCGTCCTCGTCTTCGAGACGCCGCCCGATGATCTCCATCCGTACGTCCGGGGCTATCTGGAAGCCGCAGGACTGATCTGAGTCGGCACGCACGACACGGGTGTCAGCACGGGCGACAGGGTGATTCCCTCGCCGAGCCTACCTGCAGGGATCATGAAGACGCGACGGCTCGGCATCGACGGTCCGGAGGTGTCGGCGATCGGCTTCGGCGCGATGGTCCTCTCGCCGGGGATGTACGGCGAGGTCGACGACGAGGCGTCGATCCGAACGATCCGTGCGGGACTCGACCTGGGTCTGACCTTCCTCGACACGGCCGACATCTACGGGTCGGGCCACAACGAGGAGCTGGTCGGGCAAGCGATCGCCGACCGGCGCGAGGGGGTCGTCCTCGCGACGAAGGGCGGGCTCGCGGCGAACGAACAGGGGCGGTTCGGCCCGGACGGCAGCCCCGGGTACCTCCGCGAGGCGGTCGCGGCGAGCCTCGGCCGACTTGGGGTCGACGCGGTCGACCTCTACTATCTCCACTCGCCCGACCCCGAGGTACCCATCGAGGACTCGGTGGCTGCGATGGCCGAGTTCGTCGACGACGGGTATACCCACCACCTGGGTGTCTCGAACGTCACGCCTGGACAGCTCCGGCGGGCCCACGAGACACACCCGATCGCGGCGGTCCAGCAGGGCTACTCGCTGTTCGAGCGCGGCCCGGAGGAGGAGGACGAGCGCGGTGACACGCTGCTCGGCGTCTGTCGCGAACTCGGGATCGGACTCGTGGCGTACGGCCCGCTCGGACACGGCCTGCTGACGGGGAGTATCGGGACCCAGGCGGACCTCGGCGAGAACGACTTCCGCCACCGGCTCCCCCGCTTCCAGGCGGGGAACGTCGAACACAACGCCGCGCTCGCCGCCAGGGTGCGGGAGGTCGCCGCGGACGTCGGCGTCTCGCCGCCACAGCTCGCGCTCGCCTGGCTGCTCCACCGGGACGACTTAGTCGTCCCGATCGTCGGCACCCGCAGTGTCGAGCACCTGGAGGACAACCTCGCTGCCGCCGATATCGACCTCGACGCGGCGACGCTCGACCGCCTGGACGAGGCCGTCCCACGGGGCGCCGTGAAGGGAACACAGTACTGAGCGGGCGGCCGGCACGACGGTGAGGCCGGTCGTCGGACCTCGCCGAACGGCGGATCGACCGAGAATTCCGAAATCGGCCCAGAAGGCACTATGGAGTTATTGAGCCGCCTCAGTGATTTATTTCAATACGTTTTCCTGATTTCTCAACAGTGGATTTATGTGCATATCTGTCACGGTATACGGTGAGGATGGGACTCATCGACTGGGCCGCCGCCATGATCGGCGGCGGGGTTCGCGAGATCTACGAATGCCGGTCGTGCGGGACGACGCTCGCGTCGTGCGAGGAGAGCTGTCCGTACTGCGGTCCGACGGACGTCGTCCGGTTCGAGCTCGCGGCGTGACCCGTACCGGTGCGTCGCCGCGAGTCGAGGAGGGTGGCCAGCCGCGGCGTTCCCCGGCCCGGTCCTTCGCGCGGGACACCGGCCCCACCCGATCCGAACAGGTAAGCCGTCGCCCTCGCTTGCCCCGTCCGTGATACACGACGTCGAACTGCGCGAGTTGCAGGTCAACGCCGACGACCGCGGCTCGCTCACCGAGGTCTGGCGCTCGGACTGGGCGTTCTACGAGGGCGAGGACGAGCCCGCGATGTCGTACGTCTCGGTCACGTACCCCG
>Ga0207797_1000674_pt1 | contig 26061 bp, 23 predicted proteins | sample PRCRCaboRojoPR_6_FD_187275 | JGI IMG/M metagenome (GOLD analysis project Ga0207797, IMG submission 187275) | Marine sediment microbial community from Cabo Rojo, Puerto Rico - PR CR 10% Liquid 1 (SPAdes) | ecosystem: Environmental > Aquatic > Marine > Coastal > Sediment | place: Cabo Rojo, Puerto... | reverse complement strand
GGACGGGACGGGACGGGACGGGACCGAACGGAACGGAAGACCGGACGGGACGGGACGGAACGGAAGACCGGACGGAACCGAACGGAACGGAAGACCGGACGGGACCGAACGGAACGGAAGACCGGACGGGACCGAACGGAACGGAAGACCGGACCGGACGTACCAGCGACACCTGCGACACCTGCGATGCCCCCTCAGGCCGGCGTGAGCCGGAGGACACGGTCGTCACCGCTCCGGGGACGGCCGCGGCCGTCGCGGTTGCTCGTGGTCACCCGGAGGTGGCCGTCCGGGTCGACGAACGGCGTCCGGAGGCGGCCGTACGCCCCGTCGAGCAGGACCTCCTGGTCGACCACTCGGCCGCCGTCGATCCGGAGCCGGCGGAGGTGTGCTCCCTTCAGCGTGGCGACGAAGAGGTCGCCGCGCCACGCCCGGACCGGGCCGTCGTCGGGGTAGAAGACGGCGCCGCCGGGCGCAATCGTCGGCGTGTACGACTCGACGGGCGGCTCGAAGTCGGCGCGCGACCGCCCGCCGGTGACCCGCGGCCAGCCGTAGTTGGCCCCCGGCCGCAGCAGGTTCACCTCGTCGTCGCGGTCGGGGCCGTGCTCGACCGCGTACGCCTCGCTCCCGCGGAACGCGAGCCCCTGGACGTTCCGGTGGCCGTAGGTGTAGACGGGCGTCCCGAACGGGTTGTCCGGGTACGGTCGGCCGTCGGTCGTCACCCTGAGCACCTTGCCGGCCAGCGACTCGCGCTGCTGGGCCAGGTTCCCCCGGGCGGCGTCGCCGGTCCCGAGCCAGATCGCCGGGCCAGCGGGGCCATCGCGGACGACGAGCCGGCCGCCGTCGTGGATCGCGGCGGCGGGGATCCCCGCGAGGAGCGGCCCGTCCCGGGCCCAGCCGGACCGCAGGTCGTGCCGGTAGAGGCGGTTCTCGTCCCCGTAGGTCCCGTAGGTGTACGCGTACGGCTCCGTCGGGTGGATGCCCAGGCCGAGGAGGCCCCCTTCGCCGCGGGCGGTGAGCCCCGGGAGGTCGCCGTCGTCGACGTCGAGAACCGTCTCGGCCGGCCCGGTGCCCCCGCGAAGGCGGACGACCCGGCCCGGCCGCTCGGTCAGGTAGCAGTCCCGGCCGCGCCAGGCGGCGCCCCACGGGACCGTCAGCCCGTCGGCGACGGTCTCGATCCGGACCCGGACGCGGCCGGCCGCGTCGACGACCCGACCGTCGGCAGTGGGCGTGGGCCGCCCCGGGCCGAGCCGGCCGACGCAGCCGGCCGCCCCGGCGGTCGCGGCGAGCCCGACCGCCGCGAGGTAGCTCCGTCGATTCACGCCGCTGATACGTGCTCGACGGCGTTAAGTCGATCCCCTGGCGGGGTCGGGTGTTCCGGCGGGGATCGACGTCGGACCAGGGAGCACATCGATCCCCGGCGGGATCCGAGCGAGGCGGGGCTGCCCCCCGCCGGCTGCCGTAGCCCAGTGACCGACCCGATCCCGATCGCGCCGACGATCGTCCCACTGCCGGCTGTTATCCCTGCTCCGGCGCTGCTTAACCCCTCGCCCGACGTCCAGTCGCCCGTGTCGTTCACCTCCGCCGTCACTCGACCGGCATCCGTTCCGGCGGTCACCCGGTCCGCCTCCACCGCCGGCGTCACCCGGTCACCACCCGCGTCCGGCGTCACTCCCGCCGTCACCTCCCGCGTCGGCCGTCGGCCCTTCCTCGGAGCTGCCGCCGCCGTCGCCGTCGGGCTGTCCGGCTGTCTCACCACCTTCGCCGGTGGCTCGTCGTCCCGGTCGACCTTCGACCTCGACGCGCTCCCGGCGGGGACCCGGCTCGACGTCGACTGCGACGTCGGCGACGTCACGCTTCGCCGGATCGAGGGGGAGACGACCCGGGTCGTCGTGACCGTCACCGGCGCCGAGCCCGCTGCAGTCGAGCGGATCGGCGCCCAGGTCGTCCACGAGGAACCGGCCGGCGTCGTCCGGGTGCTCGTCCGGGACCGCACGCCCGGCGCATCGACGCCGCTCCCGGGCGTCGCCGTCGCCGTCGACGTCCCCCCGTCGGTGGTCGTCGGCGCCGTCGTCACGCGCCGCGGCACCGTCGTGCGGGACGACGCTCCCGACGCGCCGGACGCCCGGAGTCGGTACGCGGCGTCCCGTCGAACGCGGTGATCGTCTCGACGGGCGATCGGCACTCGTCCACGGCGGTCGACGCACGTGGGAACGCTTTTCCACCCGCCTCCCGCCCGGACGGGTATGACCGACGCGTCCGAGAGTGACGTCGACGGTGGCGCCGACGGGGCCGACCGCACGGCGGCGGCCGCGCCCGACGCGGACGAACTCGTCGCCGCCCTCCGGGCGGCCGACGCCGTCCTCTTCGGGGAGTTCGAACTCTCCCACGGCGGCACCTCCGACTACTACGTCGACAAGTACCGCTTCGAGACCGACCCGCGCTGTCTCCGCCTGATCGCCCGCGCGTTCGCCGCCCGGCTCGACGGCGACCGCCCCGCCGGCGTCGCACTCGGCGCCGTCCCGCTCGTGGCCGCGACGGCCGTCGAGGCCGACGTCCCGTACGTCATCGTCCGCAAGGCCGCCAAGGAGTACGGCACCGGTAACCGCATCGAGGGGTCACTGGGCCTCGGAACCGGCGAGAGCGACGAGGCCGGCGAGGGCGACGGAGCCGGCGCGAGCGACGAGGCCGGCGCGAGCGACGAGGCCGGCGAGAGCGACGAGGCCGGCGAGAGCGACGAGGCCGGCGAGGGCGACGGAGCCGGCGCGAGCGACGATGGTGCCGAGAGCGACGGAGCCGGTGAGGCTGGCGAGGCCGGCCGCGTCGTCGTGCTCGAGGACGTCGCCACCACCGGCAAGAGCGCGCTCGACGCCGTCGAGGCGCTCCGGGAGGCGGGCGCGACGGTCGACCGCGTGCTCGTCGTCGTCGACCGCCGCGAGGGGGCGGCCGACCTGCTCGCCGAGCACGACGTCCGCCTCGAGTCGCTCCTGACGGCCGACGACCTCCTCGCCGCGTCCGACCGGGACGACGCGGACGCGTAACCGCGTCGAGCCCCCGCAGGACCCGCGATCCGCGCCGCTCGACGCTGCGAGCCGCGACCCACCGACGTTCCCCGTTCGACGACTGTTCGGACGAATTTCATACACGACCGTGCCAATTCGGTCGCAGATACGGACCGACGTATTCATGCTTGTGCGACTGCGTACCCGTGTCATGAACAGGGCAGAGAAGGCCACCCTCCAGCTCCGCGCCGTCGAGGTGCTCCGGATGCTCAAGGAGACCCGGACGTACGACGAGCTCTCGGCGCTGACGGGGCTGCCCGCCGGCGACCTGAACCGGTACGTCAACGGGCACGTCCTGCCGGGCGTCGAGCGGGCGCGGGCGGTCGTCGGCGAGGCCGGCCGCGACGCGCTCTCGGCCGAGCTGGAGGCGCGGGTCCGCCTCGACGACGAGGGGTACGTCGACAACTCGGGTGTCGTCTTCGACCAGCCGTTCCTCGACCTGGTCGCGCCCGTCGCGGCGGGTCACCTGGAGTTCGAACGGCCCGACGCGGTGCTGACGGCCGCCACCGACGGGATCACGCTCGGTGCGGCGATGGCGTCGTACTTCGACGCGCGGGTGGCGTACGCGAAGAAGTCGAAGGAGACCGCCGTCGAGGAGTTCATCGAGTCGCGCCAGCGGCTCGCGTCCGGGATCGAGCTGACCTACTACCTCCCGGCGAACGCGCTCGACGCTGGCGAGCGCGTCCTGGTCGTCGACGACCTCATCCGGTCGGGCGAGACCCAGGAATTGCTGCTCGACATCGCCGACTCCGCCGGCGCGACCGTCGCCGGCGTCTTCGCGCTGATCGCCGTCGGCGACGAGGGCCTCGTCCACGCCCGCGACCGGACCGACGCCCCCGTGGGCGCGCTCACGACGTTCGACTAGGCGGATCGGTGGATTCGCGTTCGTCCGGTTCGCCGGGGGACGAGTTGGAGACGCCGATGGGACCGTCTGGGAGGCGACGGTCCCGGTGTGATCGTGTCAGACCCGGTCTCCACCTCCTCGGACGATCAGTGAGAACGAACCCGGTCTCCACCTCCCCCGACGATCAGTGAGAACGACCCTGCAACCGAAGACGACGATCAGTGAGAACGACCCTGCAACCGAAGACGACGAGTGAACCGCACCGCGACCGCACGCCTCACACCTCCCCAGCCGACTGCGCTCCTCGCGCGCTCCGTTCGCTTCGCTCACTCCGTGCCGCTGTGGTGCTCGTCCCTCGCACGCTCGCCGCGCCAGTCGGCGCGGCTGCGCGCGCCCGAGGTATCGTCACGTAGTCGTCGAGAGAACGGAGGAACGAACGTGCTGTGGCACGCGGGACGGTGGCGGCCTCTGTGCCGCCGCCAGCGCGTGAGGGACGAGGAGCGCAGGCGAGCGACCGGAGGGAGCGAGCCGAGCACCGGAGTCGGTTGGGGAGGTGTGAGGCCCGCGGTGCGGTGCGGGACGGTGCGGGGCGGTCAACTCGACGTCTTCGGCTGCAGGATCGTGCACACCGACCCAACACCCTCCGTCCACCTCACCCACACCCCATCCGGAACACCGACCCAACACCCTCCGTCCACCTCTCCAGCGCACCACTCCGAACGCCGACCGACCGGCGGAGGCGACGGACATATCCACGAACGTGTATAACGACCACACTCAGACGGGAAATTTTAAGCACTGTTGTCCACCTACGTCGACGCGTACATGAGTGTTCACGACGGGGAGTCGGACGGGTCCGGCATCGCCGGCACGCTCGCCGACTTCTTCGACCTCGACGAGCACGGCACGGACGTCCGGACGGAGGTGCTGGCCGGGCTGACGACGTTCCTCACCATGAGCTACATCGTCGTCGTCAACCCCTCGATCCTCGCAGCGGCGGACGGCAAGCCCGGGATCGGCGTCGCCGGACTGGCCCGCCCCGAGGTCGTCTCGATGCTGGCGGTCGTCACCATCGTCGCGGCGGCCGTCGCGACCCTGACGATGGCGCTGTACGCCAACCGACCGTTCGCCCAGGCGCCCGGGCTCGGGCTCAACGCCTTCTTCGCGTTCACGGTCGTCGGGGCGCTCGGCATCCCCTGGCAGACGGCGCTGGCCGCCGTCGTCGTCGAGGGCGTCGTCTTCGTCGCGCTCACGCTGGTCGGCGCCCGCGAGTACGTGATCCGGCTGTTCCCCGCCCCGGTGAAGTTCGCCGTCGGGACGGGGATCGGGCTGTTCCTCGCGCTGATCGGCCTCCAGGAGATGAACCTCGTCGTCCAGGACCCCGCCACCCTGGTCACGCTCGGACCGGTCGCCTCCGACCCTGTCGCGGTCCTCTCGGTCCTCGGGCTGTTCGTCACGTTCGGCCTCTACGCCCGCGGCCTCCGCGGGTCGATCGTCGTCGGCATCCTCGGCACCACGCTCGTCGGCGCGGCCGTCACCTTCCTCGGCCTCGTCGCACCCGGGACCGTCGCGCCGGGCTTCGTCAAGCAGGGCGCGATCGCGCTGCCGGAGCTGTTCGCGGGCGTCCGGTACGACGTCTCGCCGCTCGCCGGCGCGTTCGTCACCGGACTGAGTAACGTCGAGGCGTTCTCCTTCGCGCTCGTCGTCTTCACGTTCTTCTTCGTCGACTTCTTCGACACCGCCGGGACGCTGGTCGGCGTCGGCCAGGCCGGCGACTTCCTCGACGAGGAGGGGAACCTCCCCGACATCGACCGCCCGCTGCTGGCCGACGCGGTCGGCACCACGGTCGGCGGCATGCTCGGCACCTCGACGGTCACGACGTACATCGAGTCGGCCTCCGGCGTCGAGGAGGGCGGCCGGACGGGGCTGACGGCGCTGACCGTCGGGCTGCTGTTCGTCGTCTCGCTGGCGTTCGTCCCGCTGGCGACCGCCATCCCGCTGTACGCCTCCCACATCGCCCTCGTCGTGATCGGCGTGGTGATGCTCCGGAACGTCGCCGAGATCGCCTGGGACGACATCACCTACGCCGTGCCCGCCGGGATGACGATCCTCGTGATGCCGTTCACCTTCTCCATCGCCTACGGGATCGCCGCCGGAATCGTCTCGTACCCCCTGGTGAAGCTCGCGACGGGTCGGGGCGACGAGATCCGCGCGGGCCACTGGGTGCTCGCCGGCGCGTTCGTCGTCTACTTCTTCGTCCGGACGTCGGGCGTCCTGACCGGCCAGCTCTGACATCCTCGCCGGACCGACGCCCTCGTCCACTCGTCCTCCCGGTTCCCACCGACCGAGAGCGACCGCGACGGTTGACGCCGTCACGGGCCGTAGTTGTCGTATGAACACCACGACCTCCAGTCGACGGTTCGACGCCGACCTCCGGCCGGTCGTCGCCCTGCTCGCCGGGGCGGTGGCCACCTCCCTGGTCGTGCTGTCGGCCGGTCGCGCCGTCGCCCCCCACGTCTCGCTGCCCGCGGGCCTGTTCGGCTTCCTGCTGACCGCCGTCGGCTCGGGGTTGACGCTCGCGGTGGCGCTCGTCGTCCTCCGGTGGGAGGGCGTCCCCCCGTCGGCGCTCGGGCTCGGATTCGGTCGCCGGCGCGCTGCGACCGCGGTCGCGCTCGTCGCCGGGCTCTGGCTGGCGATCAACGCCGTCGGCGCCGCCCTCCTCGTCACAGTCGGCGCGACCGTGACGCCGCAGCTCCCGTCCGGACTCACGCCGGTCCAGTTCGGCTTCTTCGTCGTCGAACAGCTCCTGATCGTCGGCCTGGTCGAGGAGTTCGTCTGGCGGGGCTACCTCCAGACGAAGCTCCGGGACTGGAGCGCCGCACGCGGGCTCCCGACTGGCACCGCCCGGGCGGCCGGGATCGTCGCCGCGGCGGCGCTGTTCGCGCTCTGGCACGTGCCACAGCGCCTGCTCGTGCAGGGGATGGACCTCGGGACGACCGCCGCCAGCGTTCTGCTGCTGGTCGGCCTCGGCGTCGGCTTCGGCCTGCTCTACGAGGCGACCCACAGCGTCCTGTTCGTGGCGCTGCTCCACGGGAGCTGGAACGTCAGGCCGTTCTTCTTCGCCGGGGAGACGGCCGGCGCCGCGCCGGCGTGGGTCGGCCCGGTCGTCGTCTACGGCGTCCCGCTGGTCGTCACCCTCGCGGTCGTCGTCGCCTACCGGCGGTGGGTCGGTGCCGAGAGGGTCGACGTCGACCGTCACGCCGCGGCCTGACCGTCACGCTGCGGCCTGAGAGCGGTACCGGGAACGGTCGCCGGCCGCCCGACACTGCCGGACACGCACACGCTTTCGGCGACTGGTGCGTGGGCCACACAGCACCACTGGCTTCTTTATATCCGAGCCGCTACAGTCGGTCGATGCCGAACCTCGTCCTCTACGAGTTGAAGGGATGTCCGTACTGTGCGAAGGTGACGAACAAACTGTCGGAGCTCGGACTCGAATACGAGTCCGTCGAGGTCCCGCGATCGCACGGCGACCGGACCGAAGTGAAGGAGATCAGCGGTCAGACCGGCGTCCCGGTCCTCGTCGACGAGGACAACGGCGTCGACGGGATGCCCGAGAGCGACGACATCGTCGCCTACCTCGAGGAGACGTACGGCGGCGCCGCCTGATCGGCTGCCGGCCGACCCGAACCGCCCGCTGTACGCCCGTTACCGTTCTCGGTTCGTTTGAGCGACGGCGGCGGCGGAGGCGACGACTACGACTCCGCGGGCTCCGTCGCCCGCTCGCGGATCAGGTCGCGGACCACGTCGGGATCGTCGATCCGGTCGAGTTCCTCACAGGAGACGAGGGCGGTCCCCTCGATCGACTCGCGCTTGGTCCCCTCGTCGACGAAGTAGACCGAACGGGTCCGGACCACGGACCCGACGGAGGACATGATGCGGGCCCGCTTCTCGGCGCTGCGCGTCATCGACGAGTGGCCCGTGAGCACGTGCTCGCGGTCGCGGTCGGAGTCCTCGCTGACGGCCTTGAACGGCGCGCGGGCCGTCGGATGGACCGTGAAGCCCGCGCGGGTGAGCACCGCGACGACGTGGTGGTCGTCGGGGTCGGCCTCGGGGTCGTCCGGCGTCGGCTCGGCGTCGCGGACCGACTCGGCGCCCTCCATGACGTCGACCGGACTGGAGAACGGCCGGTCGAACACCTCCTCTAGCTTGACGGCCACCTCGATGGAGGCGTTCATCCCGTCCTCGTACTTGGAGACGGTGCGCCTGGAGACGCCGAGTTCGGAGGCCAGCTGGCCGAGGCTCCAGCCCTTCTGCTCGCGTTCGTCGGCCAGGATGTCGCCGTCGATGTTGACGTACAGGCCGCCCGGCGCGGCGTAGATGAGCGGCTGGACGCCCTCGACGAACAGCTCCATCGCCGTGTCGGGGTTGAGCACCGGGACGCCGTGCCGGAAGTAGACGACGCCGGGTTTCAGCTCCTCGTCGCGCGTCCGCAGCCCGACCACCATGGGCGTCGCGCGCAGGTAGGTGCCGAGACGACGCATCTCCGCCCCCGTCGCGCTGTCGAACGCGTCGACGTTGCCGAGGATCTTCAACAGCAGGACGTCGTCGCCGCGTCGGGCCGCGAGGTCGAAGCTCTTGGGCCGGATCTCGCACCGGTCGCTGACGAGGAACCCCGCGTCCTCGAGCATCGCGGTGAGGTTTCCGACGAGCGCAGCCCGGGACATACACCCCGTCCTAGGCGATCCACTACATATATGTTTTGCCCCCTCGCCCGGATTGCCGCGACGCGGTCTTGCGGTCGGGAGACGGCCCGACGGCGGACTCAAGTACGGGCCGGATCGGCGCCGCCGGCCGGGGACCGGCGTCCGTGAACCGCGCGACCGACCGGCCACGCGAGAGACGTGGCCACGCGAGAGACGTGGCCACGCGAGAGACGTGGCCACGCGAAAGACGTACCACCCTCGCGGGGCTACCGGTCCCCGATGACGGTGATCGGCCTCGACGACACGGACTCCCGCGAGCGGGGGTGCTGTACGACGTACGTGGCGACGCTGGTCGCCGAGGCCGTCGCGGACGCGGGCGGGACGGTCGACCGGCGGCTGCTCGTCCGGCTCAACCCCGCCGTCGAGCACAAGACGCGGGGGAACGCCGCGCTGGCGCTCCACGTCGACCTCCCGCCGGATCGCGCGCTCGCCCTCGCCAGCGAAACCGTCGCGGAGTGGGCGGTCGTCGACGACCCGAACACGGCCCCGGGCGTGGTCGTCGCTCCGGGCGACGCGAACGACCCGACGGCCGTCCCGGACGCCGTCTCGACCTTCGCCCGCGAGGCGGTCCGGGGCCACCACGCGCTCGCGGACGCCGTCGCGCTCTGTGACCGGGCGGGGTACGCCCACGCCGGCTGGGCCGGCGGCCGGGGACGGATCGGCGCGCTCGCGGCGGTCGGCGCCTGGCGCGCGTTCGACGAGTGGACCTACGAGCGGCTCTCGTACCGCGCGTTCGACCGGTGCGGGACGCCCCGCGAGGTCGACGTCGACTCGGTGTTCGCAGCCGCCGAGTCGGGCTACCCGCGGGCGTGGGACACGGTCGACCGGGAGACGGGGGAGGCGGTCTGCGTCCCCAACGCGCCCGGGCCCGTCCTCCACGGGATCAGGGGCGACGACCCCGCGGTCGTCCGCGAGGTGGCCGACCGGATCGACGCCGAACCGGTCGACCGCGCCGCGACGTTCGCGACGAACCAGGGGACCGACGTCCACGTCCAGCCCGGCCGGATCCCGAGCGTCCGCGAGGGCCGGTCGTACCGGATCGACGGCGCGGTGGCGACCGACCCCGAGACGCGACGCGGCGGTCACGTCGCGTTCGCGCTCCGGGAGCCGACCGGGACCGACGCCGGATCGACCGTGACCTGTCTCGCGTTCGCGCCGACCGGTCGGTTCCGCGACCGGGTCCGAGCGCTCCGTCCCGGCGACCGCGTGACCGTCGTCGGGGAGTACGACGTCCCGGGGGGCGATCGACCGACCGAGGCGGCAGCGACGACCGGCGTGGCGGCGGCCGACGCGCCGGCGACGTCGCTCGAGACGCCGGCGGAGTCGACCGACGCGACAGCTCCGACCGCCGGCGACCGACTCCCCGGCGCCGTGAAACTGGAGAAGTTCGCCGTCCGCGACCTCGTCCGGACGGAGCCGGCGGTCCCGCGCTGTCCGGACTGCGGTCGGTCGATGGAGTCGGCCGGCCGGCGGCAGGGCTACCGCTGTCGCGACTGCGGGACGTCGGCACCGGGGAAAGTCGACCGACCGGTCGACCGCGAGCTATCGCCCGGCTGGTACGAGGTCCCGCCGTCGGCGCGTCGCCACGTGGCGAAGCCGCTGGTCCGTGGGGGCTTCGACGCGCCGACCCACCCCGAGCGGTGACCCACGGCCGCGGGCGACGCCACGGTGGGGACACGGCGCCGCGCGTCAGTCGTCCAGCACCCACTCCGCGACGGGGTCGCGGAGCCCCTCGGGCAGCGCGGCGACCGCGCGTTCGGCGACCGTCGGGAGCGACTTCCGGACGACCGCGTAGGCGACCGACACGCCGAGCGCGGCGACGACGAGCGTCTCGACGGGGCCGTCGAAGACGAGCAGCGACGGGACCGCGAGGGCGATCCCGACGAGCACGTCCTCGGGCGCGCCGTCGTAGCGGACCAGCCGTCGCGGGGCCAGCCACCGGCCGCGCAGGTGGTCGTAGACGGCGCGGTCGGAGGTCCCCTCCCACGGCCGGAGCTCCAGGCCCGACCCGAGCACGTCCGAGGCGGCGTGGAGCGCGGCGGCGACGACGAACAGCGCGACCGCCGCGGTGAGCGGGCCCGGAGCGGCGAGCGCGAGCGCGACCGCCGGGACGGCCGCGAGCGTCCCGTAGACCGGGAAGTGGAGGGTCCGCCGGTGGGCGCCGACGAGGTCGACGTCCGGCGCCAGGCCGCCGGCCGCGGCCGCCAGCACCGGGAGGGTCCCCAGCTCCGGCGCGAGGACCGTCACGCCCGCCGCGAGCGCCAGTCCCGCGAGGGCGTGGGTGGTCACCATCATCGTCTGGTGTAGCGCCGGACGACGCAAAGCCGTATCGAGACGTGCGGTAGCACGGAGCATCGTTCGCGGCGGCACCGGGCGTCGGCCAACCGGGCGGCGGCACCGGGCGTCGGCCAACCGGACGTCAGCCAACCGGGCGTCCGTGTCGGGGCCGACGACCCGCGTCCGCGGCAGTGTCACGCCCTCGTCCCGGGGCCGGACACCCGGCGCGTCCAGACCGCGGGACGGCCCACTGTCGTGACCCACGTTTTTGTGGGGTCGTGCCGTACCGACGCCCATGCGGTTCGTCATCGTCGGGTACGGGCGCGTCGGCGCCCGGACGGCCCGGGTGTTACGCGAGGAGGGGCACGACGTGGTCGTCGTGGAGACGAACGACCTGAAGGTCGAGCGGGCTCGCGAGGCCGGCGTCGAGGTCGTCCACGGCGACGGCAGCGACGAGTCGGTCCTCGTCGAGGCCGGGATCGACGACGCCGACGCCGTCGGCGGCTTGACCGGCGAGCCGAACGTCAACTACGCGGCCTGCATCATCGGGCACCGGTACGGCTGCCGGACGGTGATGCGGATCTCGGAGGACTTCCGCAAGGAGAAGTACGAGCGGTACGCCGACGACGTCGACGAGATCGTCTACCCGGAGCGGCTCGGCGCCGCGGGCGCCAAGACCGCGCTGCTGGGCGGGGACTTCAACGCCATCGGCGACCTGACCGAGCGCCTGGAGGTGACGGTGATGACCGTCTCCGAGGGCGCCCCCATCGTCGGCGAGCGCGTCTCGTCGCTCGATCGCGACGACGCGCGGGTCTACGCTCACGGCCGCAGTCGCCGGGAGATGACGATCCCCCTCCCCGGGACGACGATCGAGGTGGGCGACCGCCTGGCGCTCATCGTCGAACAGGCGGCCCTCGACGACGTCCGGGCGGCGTGGCTCGGCGAGGCGTGACCCGGCCACCGACCGGCGCCCGGTGAGCGGGAGCGTGTGGGGTACCCGACGGTCGCGGCGCCGCGGGGGAAGGGCGACGCCGCTGACGTCGGAGAACGGCGCGGGGGTGGGGCCCCGCGCCGAAGGTGGGGTGTCGGGGTGTCTGAACCGATGTCGGGGCCGGTTCAGGTCGGGCGCGCCGATGGGAGGATGGGAACTGAGGCCGTCGTGCGCGCCCGGTCCCGACGACTCCGGCTCCGAACTTAAAGACCCGTCAGACGGACGTGTGACTCGCCCGCGGTCCAGTGATTCTTGCCGGCTCGGCCGCCAGCCACAAGTGACCGGTGGCGCCGGCCGGGTCCGTCGTGGACGCGCGGCTCGCGGCGTCCGGTCGTCGGGCGTCCGCGATCGGGGCGGGGCGAACGTGGGCGAGAACGGACGCGGGGGCGGGAGAAAGCTACATCCCGCGGGCCGCCGACGCGCCGGGTATGCAGGGATTCGGACCGCCGATGGCGACGCCGTTCGCGGACGACGGGTCGGTCGACGAGGCGGCACTGCGGGAGCTGGTGGGCTGGCTGGAGGCGCGGGGCGTCGACTTCCTCGTCCCGTGCGGGTCGAACAGCGAGGCCGAGCTGATGACGGCCGACGAGCGCGCCCGGGTGGTCGAGGTCGTCGCGGACGAGGCGTCCGTCCCGGTCCTCGCCGGGACGGGGCACCCGGGGTTCGAGGAGACTCGGCGGGCGACGGCCGACGCCGCCGCGGCCGGCGCCGACGCCGCGCTCGTCGTCACGCCGTTCTACTACGAGCACGACCAGGCGACGCTGGCGGCCTACTACCGCGAGCTGGCCGACGAGGTCGACCTCCCGGTCTACCTCTACAGCGTGCCCGCGTACACCGACGTCAGGCTGACCCCCGAGACGGTCGCCGGCCTCGCCGACCACCCGAACGTCGCCGGGATGAAGGACTCGACGGGCGACCTGGCGGCGTTCGGCCGGACGCGCCGGCTGACCGCCGACGCCGACTTCGACCTGCTGGTCGGGACGGCCGGCGTGCTCGCACACGCCCTGGACGCTGGCGCGGACGGGGGCGTCCTCGCGCTGGCGAACGTCGCCCCGGAGGCGTGTGCCGAGGTCGTCCGGCGACACCGGGACGGCGACCGCGAGGGCGCGCTGGCGGCCAACGCCGACGTGCTCGAGCTGAACGAGGCCGTGACCGGGCGCTACGGCGTCCCCGGGCTGAAGGCGGCGATGCGCGCCCGAGGGGCCCCGGCCGGTCGCGTCCGACGCCCCCACCGACCCGCAGACGAGGACGCGGTCGCGGAGCTGCGGGCGCTGCTCGACGGGCTGTAGTCGGGACCGACCGGGGTCGCTGTCGCTGGTCCGGGGATCGAGCGTCGACGCCCGTCCGCGACGCCGTCACGCTCGTCGTGGGAGACGTCACGTCGGGTCGTCGCCGGTCGCGGCCTCGTCCGTTCCCTCGTCGAGCGTCCTGCTCGCCCTGGTCGCGGTCGCCTTGAACGTCGCGACGACGTCCGTCCCGGGCGCCAGGGCCAGCCGCTCGACGCTCTCGACGGTCACCAGCGCCGCCAGCGTCGCGTCCCCCGCCACGTCGACGGCGACGCGCGCGACGGCGTCGCCCACGTCGAGCGACGCGACCCGGCCGGCGAAGCGGTTGCGCGCGCTGGTGCCGCCGCCGGCGGGCGCCTCGTCGGGCGCGTGGAGCGTGACGGCGTCGGCCCGGACGGCCACCTGGACGGCGTCGCCCGGCTCGACCTCGTCGGTCAGGAGCGCCCGGAGGGTGCCGGCGCCGGTCCCGACGCGGCCCAGCTCCCCCTCGACGGCGACGACCTCGCCGGGAACGACCGACTCCTCGGCGGCGGCCGTCCCGGCCAGCGCCGCGCGCAGCCGGTCGAACCGGGCGAGCGTCGCGCGGCCGGTCGCCGTCAGCCGGCTCCCGCCGCCGTCGGCGCCGCCGCGTCGCCGCTCGACGAGCGACCCGAACGCCTCCTCGAGCGCCTCGAGCCTGCCGAGCGCCCGCGCCCGGGAGCGTCCGAGCGTCGCCGCCGCGCCGCTGACGGAGCCCTCGGCGGCGATCGCGCGCAGCAGGGTCGCGTCCGCCGCGTCGAAGGCGACGCCGTCGGCGACGAGGCGCGCCTCGGCGTCGCCCGCCGCCGCACCCGTCCCCCGGACGTCGCGATCGTCGTCGTTCCGGGCGGCGGCCGAACCCGAGTCCGGATCGCTGGTCATCGCCCCCTCGTTGGACGGGCAGTCGGATGAACCCCCCGCCCGCCCGGGGCGGCTCGCGGTCGACGTCCCGCGGGCCGGTCCCGGAGGCACGGAGGGGCGTACGCGCCGGCAGGACGGGGCTGGATTGGACTGGACTGGCCGACGGCCCACGTAACCGGAGCCGTACCGTCGTCTCGAGGCGACGCCGGCCCGCCTCAGACCGAACTCGTCCGCTCGTCGGGCACGACGCCGGCTCTCCCCCGACTCGTATGCCAGATAATGACAGCCGCGACGATCACCGGGGCGAGACGCCGTCGCCGATCACGTAACCGCTCGTGGTTCACCGATAGAAAGGATTATCACCGGTCTCGCCGTCCGTTGTCCCTATGTCGATACAACGGCGACGGTTCCTCCAGGCGACGGGTGCTGCGGGGATCATCGGCCTCGCTGGCTGTGCGGGCCAGGGTCCGCAGAACCAGGACGGGACCGGGAACGGAGACGGGAGCGGGAGCCAGGGAGACGGCACGACGACGGGCGACGCGCAGGCGAGCCAGGAGTCGTCGGGCCAGGTCGGCGACGGCGAACTCGTGCTCGCGACGACGACCAGCACGTACGACACGGGGCTCCTCGGGGAGCTCAACCCCGTGTTCGAGCGGAACTACGGGATCACGATCAAGACGATCCCGAAGGGGACCGGCGCGAGCCTCCGGACGGCTCGCGACGGCGACGCCGACGTCATCCTCGTGCACGCCCGCAACGCCGAGGACCAGTTCATGCAGGACGGCTTCGGCGTGAACCGGCGCGACGTGATGTTCAACGACTTCGTCGTCGTCGGGCCCGAGGACGACCCGGCGGGGATCAACGGGACGGAGAGCGCCACCGAGGCGTTCGCGACCATCTCCGAGACGGAGTCGGTGTTCGTCTCCCGCGGCGACGACTCGGGCACGAACAAGAAGGAGCTCATCATCTGGGACGAGGCGGGGATCGACCCCAGCGGCCAGTGGTACCGCGCCGTCGGCAAGGGGATGGGCGACACGCTCGTCCAGGCGAGCCAGACCGGCGCGTACACGCTCGCCGACCGGGGAACGTACCTCTCGATGAGAAACGAGATCGACCTCGTCATCCACGTGCAGGGGCCCCTCGAGGGCGGTCCGGTGATCCTGAAGAACCCGTACGGCGTGATGGCGGTCAACCCCGCGAAGTACGACGACGTCAACTACCAGGCCGCGGTGGCGTACATCGGCTTCCTGACGAGTCCGGAGGGACAGTCGATGATCGAGAACTACACGGCCAACGGGTCGCAGCTGTTCTTCCCGAACGCCATCGCCGAGGAGCCCGACTTCCAGCAGTACGTCCCGCAGGGCTACAGCGCCGCCGAGGCGGGGCGGCTCTCGCGGGCCGACAAGCGGTACCTCCACTGGGTGGAGACGCGCGTGCCGGCCGACTACTGAGCCAGCATGCTCCTCCTCCAGGCACAGCTCCCGGAAGGCGGCTGGACGTACGTCGTCAGCATCGTCGTGGTGTCGCTGCAGGTGAGCGTCACCGCCGTCGGACTGAGCACGCTGTTCAGCCTCCCGGTCGCGCTCCTGATCGGGTTCACCGACTTCCCGGGCAAACAGCTGGTCACGGCCGTCATCAACACGGGTATGGGGTTCCCGAGCGTCGTCGTCGGGCTGGTCGTGTTGATCCTCCTGTCGAACAGCGGCCCGCTGGGCGACCTGAACCTCGCGTTCACGCCCCAGGCGATGATCGTCTCGCAGTTCGTCCTCGCCACACCGGTGGTGACGAGCATCAGCCTCTCGGCGGTCGAGAGCGTCGGACAGCCCGTCCGGGACGCCGCCTACGCGATGGGGGGCACCGGCACCGACGTCGGGTTCGTCGTGATCAAGGAGGCCAGGTACGGGATCGTCACCGCCGTGCTCGCGGGGTTCGGGCGGGCGATCAGCGAGGTCGGCTCGATCCTCATCGTCGGCGGCAACATCGTCTTCAGCGACGGCCAGTCGTACACCCGGACGCTGACGACCGCGATCACCGTCGAGGCCCGCCAGGGCCGCTACGAGGTCGGGCTCGTCCTCGGGGCGGTCCTCCTGGTGCTGGTGCTCGGCGTCAACTGGCTGGGCTCGTGGATCAGGAGCCGGGGCCGGGGACGGGGGACGACGTGACGCTCGCAGCGGAGGCGGTCTCCGTCGGGTTCGACGGCCAGGCGGTGCTGCGGGAGGTGTCGATCGAGGTGGACACCGGCCAGGTGGTGACCGTCGTCGGTCCGTCGGGGACGGGGAAGACCACGCTCTTGCGGCTGCTCGCCGGGTTCCGGCAGCCGGACGCGGGGACGATCACGTGGGAGGGCCGGGACGTCTGGTCGCTGTCCGACGACGAGCGACTCGCCGTCCGTCGACGGACGAGCATGGTGTTCCAGGAGCCGAGCCTGTTCAACGCGCCGGTGCTCGAGAACGTCACGTACGGCCTCCGGGTGCGTCAGTCGTGGGCCGAACGGCTCCGGGGTCGCCTCCGGTCGCTCGTCGGGACCCGTCCGACGCCCGCGTCGGTCGAGACCGCGCTGGAGACCGTCGGGCTCGCGGACGAGGCCGACCGGAACGCCCTCTCGCTGTCGGGCGGCGAGGCCCAGCGCGTCGCCTTCGCCCGGGCGCTCGCCGTCGACCCGGACGTGATGCTGCTCGACGAACCGACGTCGAACCTCGACCCCCGGAACACGGCCGTCCTCGAGGACGCCATCCTCCGGGCCCGCGACCGGGGCGTCGGCGTCGTCATCGCGACGCACGACATGAACCAGGCCGAGCGCGTCTCGGACCGCGTCGGGTTCGTCTTCGAGGGCGAGCTCGTCGAGTCGGGCCCGCCCGAGCGGATCTTCGACCACCCGACCGACCCACGGACGAGGCGGTTCGTGGACGGGGAACTGCTGTACGAGCCCGACGACTCCGACGGGGTCGTTCCGCCGCCGCCGTCGCCGCCGGGGGGAAACTAACCCCACCGGGCTGCCGGCGCTCCCCGAGTCGCCCGGTCCCGATCGTCTGCCGGCCGCCCGGCCGGACGTAACCACGAACAGTTATCGAACGTCTCGCCGGTAGTCTGGAACGGTTGCTGGAAACCCTCAATAGCGTCGCGGAGCACCCTCAGACGTGGCCGAAACGAGCGTCTCGACCGCGAGGGGCCCCCTCTCCGTGAGCGTCGGCGAGGTGACAGGCGCGTTAGGGGATTCGGTTACTGTCCTGCCGATCGTCGTCGCGGTCTGTGCGCTGACGCCCGCCTCGCTCCCGCACGTCCTGCTGGCGTTCGGCGTCTTCCAGGTCGCCTGGGGCGTGACCTACGGCGTGCCGATGTCCGTCGAGCCGATGAAGGCGCTCGCCGGGCTGGCGATCGCCGGGAGCATCACCTACCCCGAGCTGGCCGCCGCGGGGCTGCTCGTCGGCGCGGTCCTGCTGGTCGCGGGCGCGACGGGCGCGCTCTCGCGGCTCGCGTCGCTCGTCGGCGAGCCGACCGTCCGGGGCGTCCAGCTGGCGGTCGCGCTCCTGCTGGCCCGCGCCGGCGTCGAGGCGGGGCTCGCCTCCGTCCCCCTGGCTGCCGCGGGCGTCGCCGTCGTCGCGGTGCTGACGGTCGCCGGCCGGTCGAACGCGAGCGCGCTCGCGGTGCTCGGCGTCGGGGTCGCGCTCGCCGTCGGGCGGACGGGCGCCCCCGCGCCGGCGCTCCCGGCGCTGTCCGTCTTCCCGACCGGGACGCCGGCACTGACGGGCGACGCGCTGGCGGGCGCGGCCGGCCAGCTGGCGATGACCGTCGGGAACGCCGCCGTGGCGACCGCCGCGCTCTGTGCGGACCTCTTCGACCGGGACGTCTCTCCGGACGCCCTCGGCCGGAGCATGGGCGTCACCTGCCTGGCGGCGATCCCCGCCGGCGGCCTGCCGATGTGTCACGGCTCGGGTGGGCTGGCCGGCAAACACGAGTTCGGCGCCCGGACCGGCGGCGCGAACCTCGTCCTCGGCGGGCTCTACCTCGCGGCCGTCCCGATCGCGGGCGTCGTGGCCGCCTTCCCGACGCCCCTCCTGGGCGTGCTGCTCGGGGTCGTCGCGCTCGGACTGGCCCGCACCGCGCTCGACGTCGGTCCCGCCGACCCCGACGGGGGACGCGACTGGGGTGCCCTCGCGGTGACGGTCGCCGTCGGCGTCGTCGGGCTCGCGTGGAACGTCGGCGCGGCGTTCCTGCTGGGGCTCGTCGCCGGGCGCGTCCGGTCACGGCTGGCGTCGGCGGGGTGAGCCCCGTTCGCGTGGCTGGTACGGCAGTCGACGGTCGATCCGCCCGTCTCCTCGGCTGTGGTGATACCGCCGGAGGGCGGTCGAGCGCGGTCGGGGGCGGGGCACGGGCCCTCGACAGCCGTCGAGGGGTTCGATCGCGTCGCTTTATCTGATCCGTCCCGTACCCCGGGCATGGACTGGGCCGAGCTGTTCGACCGCGGGGCCGGTCGCGGGATCGACGAGGCCGACGTCCGCGAGGCGCTACAGGCCCGACGCGACGGCGCCTCCAGGGGGGACGACGCCTCCACGGGGGACGGCGCCGACGCGACCGGCGGCGACGACGACGCGGACGGGACGCCCTCCGATCCGCCCGACCCGAGCCCCGCCCGGGTCGTCGCCGACGCCGACGTGCTGGCCGCGGACCTCCTGATCGGGGGCGGCGCGCGCGAGGCGCTCGACCACCTGCGGGCCCACTCGTGGACGACGCTGGTCGCCAGCGACCGGCTCCTCGACGACGCGACGGCGACGATCCGGGCGCTCGTCGACGGGCGCGGCGACGGGGACGACGCGGACGCCGCCTCCTCGTCCCCCACCCCCGCACCCTCCACCCCGGGCGACGCCCGGTTCGAGGACCTCGCGACCGCCTGGCGCGCCCGGATCGACGCGTGGCGCGAGCCGGTAGCCCACCCCGCGGCCGACCACCCGGCGCTGGGGTCGGCCTACCGCGGCGGCGCGATGCACCTCCTCTCGTTCGACGACCGGCTGACGAGCGCCGGGGCGGGCGCGACGCTCCAGGGCCGGGTCCCGCTGTCGATCCGTCGCCCGGACGCGTTCGCCCGGCTGTTCGACCCCGCGTCGCTGTACGCCGAGACGGTCGGCGGGGAGTACCCCGGTCCCGATCGCGACCCCCGGGTGTAGGGGGGAGAGGGAGAGACGGGAGAGGGAGAGACTGCGAATCCGGGTCGCCGTGGCGTCGGCCCCGTCGCTCCGGCCCGTCGGCCCCGCCCCGACGGGCGACGTGGACGTCGCCCTCGATACCGTCCCCCACATTCATACCGCCGGCCACGAACCGCACGCGCATGGATCGGTCGCGACTCCTCCGGTACTACCTGGTCGCGATCGTCGGCTCGATCGTCGTCTTCACCGTCGCGTACGACGTCGGGATGAGCGTCTTCGAGGATCGCCCGCGGACGCTCCTCGAGGCGTTCGAGATCGTCCTCCAGACGTTCACGACGACGGGCTACGGCCAGGACGCGCCCTGGGAGTCGACCGCGATGACGCTGCTCGTGATCGCGATGCAAGGAGGGAGCCTGGTACTCATCTTCGCCGCGTTCCCCATCGTCATCGTCCCCCTGGTCGAGGACGCGCTCTCGACGGCCCCGCCGACCGAGCGACCGGGGCTGACCGACCACGTCGTCGTCTGCTCGCACAGCCCGCGGACGCGGACGCTGATCGACGAGTTCGAGGCGCGCGACGTCCCGTACGTCGTCGTCGAGGCGGACCGCGCCGTCGCGAGCGACCTCCACGAGGCCGACCGGCCGGTCGTCCACGGCGACCCCGAGTCGGCCGACCTGCTCCGGCACGTCGGGCTCGCGGACGCCCGGGCGGTCGTCGCCGACGGGGACGACCAGGTCGACCTGAGCGTGGTGATGGCCGCCAAGGAGGTCGCCCCGTCGGTCCCCGCCTACACGGTGCTGGAAGACGAGTCGCTGGCGCGCTACCACGAGCACGCCGGCGCCGACGGGGTGTTCTCGCCGCGGGAGCTGCTCGGCCGGGGGCTCGCCAACAAGGTCCGCACCGCCGTGGAGACGGAACTCGACGACGAGGTGCGCGTCGGGCGCGGCGGCGAACTCCGCGTCCGCGAGGTGCCCGTCCGCCCGGGCAGCGAGCTGATCGATCGGCCGCTCGGCGAGGTGGGGATCGACGACCGGACGGGCATCCGGGTCGTCGGCGCGTGGACGCGCGGGGAGTTCCGCACGCCGCCGCTCGAGGACCTCGTCTTAGACGAGCACACGGTCCTGCTGATCGTCGGCGGGCGGGCCGCCGTCGACGCCCTCGAACGGTCCGGACCGGCGTCGATGCGGCGGCACGGCCGCCGGGGCCGCGGCGACGTGGTCGTCGCGGGCCACGGCGTCGTCGGGTCGACCGTCGTCGACGCGCTTGTCCGGGCCGACTTCGAGCCGACGGTGGTCGACCTCGCCGACGAGCCCGGGGTGGACGTCGTCGGCGACGTCACCGACGAGCGGGTGCTCCGCAAGGCCGACGTCGACGAGGCGGGGACGGTCGTGCTCGCGCTGAACGACGACGCCACGGCGCTGCTGGCTACCTTCGTCGTCCGCGATCTCGCGCCCGACGCGGAGCTGGTCGTCCGGGCCGAGGAGGCGGCCAACGTCCGGAAGCTCTACCGGGCGGGCGCGGACTACGTCCTCTCGCTGGCGTCCGTCACCGGCCGGCTGCTCGCGGCGGCGCTGCTCGACCACCGCGACGTCGTCACCGTCGACGAGCCGGTCGCCATCGCCCGTCTCCCCGCCGCCCCCGTCGCCGACCGCCGGCTCGGCGAACTGGACGCCCGCGCCCGCACGGCCTGTACGATCGTCGCCGTCGAGCACCGCGACGGCCGGGTCGACGCCGACATCGGGGAGTACACGGTCCTCGACGAGCGGGACTACCTCCTCGTCGCCGGCCTCGCGTCGGACGTCCAGCGCCTCCGCGAGGTCGTCGAGGACGGCGAGTGGCCCGGCGAGTCGACGCGGCTCCACGGGGGCGACGGGAGGGACCGACCCGGACGGGACGGCGCGGCGGACGCGGACGAAGCAGGCGACGGGCGCGACGGCCGTCGCGGCACACGCGATCGGTCGACCGGCCGTGCCGGCCGTCGCGACGACGATGCACACCCGTTCTCCCGACCCCGGGACTGACGGCGGGCCGGCGAGCCGACGACGCGCCGGTGGGACCGCCCACCGGACGGGACACGGGCACGGGCTCGTCGGTAGATCCGACGGGGGCCGATCCGGCGCCCGACTCGCGAGTCGATATGACCGAAATTTATGACACGGAGAACTGAACGTCCGGCGTGCGCAACCGACGCGACCGGCCCTCCACCGCCGTCGCGGTCGCGGTCGTGCTCGGATTCGCCCTCCTGGCGGCCGCCACCGGCCCCGCAATCGCGGTGTCGAGTGCTGCCGGCCAGGGCGCCGAGTCCGGAGATGCGACCGACCGGCGGCTCGCGGCGGGCCGACCGGCGGTCGCCGCGACGAACGGATCGACGATCCGGTAGTCGGGACTGGTCGTCTCATATCGATTACTTCGAGTTATTACCGCCGTGACGATCTGTCTCGGTGAGAGGAGTCCCTGCACCGGCGTCGTTCGACACCGACCGTGAACCATCCGTATTCGGTTAATCCTACTTCCGCGGTTTAATCGGCATCATCACTTTCGTGTAGCGCCTATCTGTGGTAATGCCCTCCCCTTGCCGTTCTCAGGTTGACGGTTCTCGGTTTCTCATGGACTACCAGCAGGCGTTCGTTACACGTTCCGACGGCTCAACGTGACCAAAGTGGCAACGGACGTGGATCCACGCGATGCGCTACTTCCGGGGCCTGCTGTGCTCCGGAAGTCGCAAGTCCCTCACGAGTCTCGCGGCTCGTGTCGACGACTCTCAAGAACAGCTTGAGCGGTTCATCCGCGACAGTCCGTGGGAACCGGATCAGGTCACGTCCTACCTCAGAGATCGTACCCCGGCGGCGGTACAGGACGGTACCGCCGCCTTGGTTCTCGACGACTTCGGGATTCCAAAGAAAGGATCCTACAGCGTCGGCGTTGGGCGGCAATGGTGCGTGGCGACTGGAAAGATCGATAACTGCCAGTCGATCGTTGATCTCACGCTGGTCGCTCCCGGGCAGCAACACGACGCCGATCAAGTCACGTGGCCGATGGGCATGCGGCTGTACCTCCCGAAAAAGTGGGTCGGTGAGGATTCCTCTGTTTACGACGATCACGAACAGCAAGAACGGTATGCCCGACTCCGCGAGGAGACGGGCATACCGGAGGCTACCACCTACCTCCCCAAACACGTCATCGCCGCGGAGTTGATCGAAGAAGCTGCCCCAACGGTGTCCCACGACTGCATCGTTGCCGACTCAGGATATGGAAAACGCGGTCCGCTTCGAAACCGTCTCCGAGAACTCGACGAACCGTACGTCCTTGAGATCGAGTCGGGACGGCTCCACGTGATCCCCGACGGAACGGATCTTCTCGAACCCGGGCCGACGCCGGGCCAGGGCCCGGCGCGGCAGTATCTCACGATTCCGGAAGCCGGTACTCCACGGACAGTCGGGGAGATCGCTCAGATCGTCGAAGCCGACAACGAGTGGGTCGAGGTCAAGTGGGCTGAAGGGAGTAAGGGAACGCTTTCGGGATTGTTTGCTCGCACGCGTGTACAGGTGGTGAAGACCGAACACCGGTTAGGTACCGGGGATGATGGAATCGGCTTCGATACAGCAGAGGAAGTCGCAGAGGATATGCTCCGAAGATTCTCCGCGTGGTGATGAACCGCGGAAGTAGGATTAACCGAACACCGATGGTGCCATTCGGCTAGAATCGAATCGTCCGATCTCAGAATCTACAGCTAAAACGCCGCTGCCAGTAGAAAATCGAATATCACAAATTCGATGTTGCCGCCTTCCTGCGTTCAACACGGCAGTCTGAGACGCGGATCTACTCGTCGTCGACGATTTGGTGCTCTTTGACCTCGAGTCCGCGAAACGACGTGAGCGTCGTAGAATGAACACATAGCGGAACCCTTAGGAAGCAATCACAACACCATACGAACACTCGCATCAAAAGGGCAGGTGTTCGAGATAGCAATGCGACGAATCCAATCCGCAACGGAGGTCTTCGGCTACAAGTGGCACCCAGTTATCATTTATGCCGTCTACGAACTCGAAAGCGCCGGGTACTCCGAAATTGAGGCGGCTCTCGATGGTATTTCGTCGAAAATGCTGTCAGATGGACTGTCTGATCTCTGTGATCGGAATCTACTCGAAACGACAGAGAGTGTCGAAGATAGCGGGAGAACGATATACATATTGTCCGACAAAGGTCGCGCTCTCGTCCCTGCGCTGGATGTACTAGACGCATGGAATCAGCATTACAACGACGATCGATCGTCTGTATTGATATTGGAAAATGAGCGGATGGTGGCATCGATGCTTGCAGATTATTTCTCCGATCTGTACACCGTACACTACGCCCGAACCGGTAAAGAGGCAGTCGAAAAACATACTGATGACGTCGACCTCGTCATCATCGATCGGAAACTCGATGGGATGTCCGGTGACGACGCTGCCGCGCGAATCAGAGCGGAGCACGAGCGGCAGTTGATCCTGTTCGTCAGCGGTGTCGAGCCCGGAGATGACCTCTGTGAACTCGCCTGTGACGACTATATCCACAAGCCGGTCAAAGAAGACGAGATGAAGACCCGGGTAGAACTGCTGTTGGATCGAGCAGAATTGGATGCCACGGCGAGAGAGTATCTGTCCCTGCGGTCGAAACAGGTTGCGCTGATAGAGGTACACGGGAGGGCTGCTACGAAAATGGGACGATACCAGAATTGCACTACCAAGATCGATGAACTCGATCTGTCGTCGGACCAGCAACAAACGCTCGAACCGCTCCTGCCCCCGGCACCGAACGCTCCGTTCTCGACCGGTGAGTGACGAACGGTCGTCTGTGACGAGACACGCCTGTCTCGGACGACCGCATCGAGTATGCTATCCGGGCAGGGTGTACGACTGTGAACTATCCTGGGGAGCTAGTCGGATCCGAGGCCGACGATCTCGAACCGCGCACCACCGTCGGTTCCGTCGGTGACGCGAATATCCCAGTCGTGTGCTTCGACGATATGCCGCACGATGGAGAGGCCGTATCCGTTTCCATCCTGATTCGTGGTGTACCCGTGTTCGAAGATGTCGTCTCGTTTGTCCTCGGGAATGCCACGCCCGTCGTCTTCGATATACAGGCCTGTGGGGGTGTCAGCGTGTGCGGGTTCGCTATTCGCGTCGAACGTGCCGACCCGGAGAGTCAGTGGTGAGTCGTTGTGGTCGAGCGCGTTTCGAAAGAGGTTCTCCAGGACCTGGAACAGGCGAACCGGGTCCGCTTCGACGGTTGTCTCACCGACGCGAGACTCCAGTTCTGCGCCATCTGTCTGGACGGTTTCCCAGGTCTCTTCGACCAGTTCCGCCAGCGAACACGTCTCGGTTGTTTCGACCGCTTTCCTTGCACGGGCTAGCCGCAACATATCGTCGATTATTGACTCCATGCGGTCGAGTGCCTGTTGGATCGCCGCAGTACGCTCGTCGGAGCGGTCCCGTGCCAGACGACTCGTCTGGAACGCCGCGTCGTTCAGCGGCGTACGGAGGTCGTGTGACACCATCGATGCGAACTGGTCGAGTCGTTCGTTCGTCTCCACCAGTCCTGTCACGTCTCGGAGAGTGATTGCCCGACCGCCAGCGTTGCCAGCAGGTGTCCGGATGGTCGTACTGTTCACGTCGAAATACCGGTCCTCCTCAGCCAGTTCGATGATGTTATGCTGTGTCGACGCATCCCTATCCGACAGCGGTATCTGCTGGGCGTGTGGGCCGAAGAAGTCACTCGCGTCCATACCCTGCCATCCGGCCCCGACGCCGAACACCTGCCGTGCCGCTTGATTACCGTAAGTGACGTTGTTCATATTGCTGATAAACACGAGCGGTTCGTCAATCGAATTGATCAACTGTTGACGACCGATCGGTGGGAGTTCGAACAGGTGGTACCTGAAAATCCCAACCGCAAAACAGATTATCGTCACCCCGAACCCGACTTCGGTAACACTCAGTGCCGGCGGTAGCACTCCGAGTAATTCCACTCCATTGAGGACGAGAGGTGTGCTGATTCCGACACCAACGAGGAGCGACTGTGCGGTGTGGAGTGGTTCTGCTCTGGCCACGATGTACCGAATGAGAATGCCAGCACTAACGAGCGTGATAAGATACGAATACAGGGCAAACAGACTGAACGGCCAGTTGAACTCCCGGTCGTGGAGGACGTACTCCTCGAAGGTGAACCCCAGAATCGTAACCGGGCCCCGTGTCACGAGTCCCCGTGATCGGTACAGGAACTCCGGATCGAGGACGAGCAGAACACCGAGCCAGGTAATCGTAATCGCAGCACCGGCTACGGCCCACTTCACAAACCGCCTGTGCCCTGCGAATGCAAGTGCAAAAAACAGCAACGAAAAGAGATACAGCGGGACAGAAACGACATTTGCAACGTTTTGTGTTATCAGTTTCAACTCCTGAGAGGTGATCATCTCCAGGACGAAATTAATGAGTTCCCAGAACGAGATTGAGAGCATGAGGACTGCAAACGCGAGAACCGATAATCGACGGTCGTACCGCACATATCGAAGCGACGCGTAGATCGCCAGCGAGACTGTTAGAACAAAGATAGACGCGTACAGCATCATGAACGGCGTCAACTGGTAAGCCACTTTTCGGAGACTGGGCGTTTCGAGTATTTAATATCCAGGATGAATCCGAACGTTTTGATTGTCCGCGTGCGCTTCCGAATCGGGATTCCCTATCTTTCTTCGAGGAGAGAATCCCGCCGTTTACGGCGGGCGTGAATCCGACAACCCCTCCACGAACCACGTTTTGGCGCTAATACGGATATTTAAG
>Ga0207797_1000673_pt1 | contig 26068 bp, 23 predicted proteins | sample PRCRCaboRojoPR_6_FD_187275 | JGI IMG/M metagenome (GOLD analysis project Ga0207797, IMG submission 187275) | Marine sediment microbial community from Cabo Rojo, Puerto Rico - PR CR 10% Liquid 1 (SPAdes) | ecosystem: Environmental > Aquatic > Marine > Coastal > Sediment | place: Cabo Rojo, Puerto... | reverse complement strand
CGCAGGGAGGAACAACGAACCCGACGAGCGAAGCGACTCACGAAGTAAAAAGATCACGGCTGTAAAGACTCGGGCTGACGTCGGCGCGGGCCCGAAGGGTCATCCTCCGCGGCCGCTCCGCAGCCCGGGGACTACTTCCTCCCTTCGGTCGGGGCGCTACAATCATCGAGACTCCCCCGACTGCCGTCGGGGTCAGACATCGATGATGTTGGCGATGATTATGGCCGCTTCGCGTCCTCCCGAAGGCTTTCGGGACGGGCGCCCGACTCTTCAATGCCGGGAGATCCCGTCAGTCACAATCATCACGCGCAGGGCAGAGCCGTGTCGGATGCAAGCAAGACCGGTTGAAGCTGCACCAGGCCGGGACCGGACCGACCGTGCCGGGCGTACGGTCTCAGTCGCCCCGGAACCAGGCCTGGATCCGCTCCACGACCTCGACAAGCCCGGAAAGCTGCACGTCGACGGCGTCGGAGAGAGCGACCACGACGACCAGCGCGCCCACCACCGTGAGGGCAAACACCAGTGCCAGGCCCACCACTCGCCCGGTGGTTCGGAGTACCTGCCCCCGCGACGCGGACGCGACCGATCCCGTCAGGCGCCAGCCCACCCCGACGACGATCGCGTGCACGCCTCCAGTCAACACGAGCGCCGTCAGGCCCACTGTTTGGAGCGACGTTCCCGGCCCCACGTCGCCGTCGAAGAGAACGCCGAGCCCGATGAGGGTCAGTTCGAACAGATACAGCACGGCCATCCAGTGGCCGAAGGCCAGCCGTCCGAGGGTGCCCGGCACGGCCACTGTCACGACGCCCGAGACGACCGACCCGAGCTTGGCCAGCCAGGCAAACGGACGGCGCGGCGCAGCAGCCTGCGCCGCGATGCCGTCGAGCATGCGACCTGTGATGTGCAGCGCGCGTCCCAGCGCCTCGGCAGCCGGCCGGGGCTCGGGGGCGTCGCGAACGAGTTTCTGCCCGCGGTTGCCGGGACGCTGAAAGAAGCGCCGAAAGGCCGTGTGAGCCTGCTGCGCGCCGAAGTCGGACGCGGGGTTCCCCTCCCTCCCGCAATCGGACGCGACGAGCGCCGTACGGATGCGGGCCGCCGCCTCCCGGAGGGCGTCGCCCTGGGCCTCCGCCCGATCCCCCTCCGCAGCCAGTGTCTCGATGCGGTTGAGGAGGGCGTCGAGCGCATCGGTGGCGTCCGCGTGCGTCTTCATTTCCGCAATGACATCGTGGTCGAGGGTCGTTTCCTGGACCCACTCCGTCAGGATCGAGGCGTGGGCCTCCTCAGTAAGCTTGTCAATAGTGGCGTCGCGGTCCGGAATGGCCTCGGGAGCGAGCGCCTTGATCAGTCGCTCGGCGCCGTCGAGGCGTCCCCACAGGATGTCGTACTCCCGCCAGGTGGTGTCCAGAAAGGCCCCGAAGCTCATGACCGCCGTGCCCGCCAGCTTCTCGCCGGCCTCGTCGACCGAGACGATCGCGTCGGCATCCACCGGGCTGACGCGCAGCAGTTCTACGGGATCGAGCTCCTGGCCCACGCCCGACAGCTCCAGCGCGGGATAGATGACGGCGTCGTAGCACTCGTAGGTGGAGGAATAGTCGCTCAGAAGCTGCCGGCCGCGTGACGCTTTCGTGCCGAGATCGAGGGCCTGCCACCGCTCGCGGGCCATCTCGGTGGCCCGGCCGATGACGGCCTTCAGCGCCTGCGCCGCGCGATCGATGGCGTCCCCTTCCGAGGCGGATGTGGCACTTCCCTCGCCGTCTTCAGGGGCATCGGCGAGGGCGTCGTATAGGCGACGGAGGGCCGCATCGTCGTGTAGCAGCGAGGCCTGCGCGGTCCCCTGCACCGCGAGGGAATCGGCCAGTCGCTCCGTCAGCGCGGCCACGCGGCGTCGGAACGTGTGAAGGCTCTCGAGCAGCGCGGGGTCGAGGGATGCATCGGGCGCGTGGGGCGCACGCAGGGCGAAGTAGGCGGTGCGAAGCGGCGCGTTGACGTCTGCCAGATCGCGCGCCACGTCCCGCAGCTCGTCCACGAACGACGCTTCCTGGGATGCGGACGCAAGCTCCGTGGGGTCCACCATGTGGCGGAGCAACTGCTCGCGGGTCTCCGGGTCAGCCGTACAGAGCCGGTCGATGCGGGACTGCAGAAACGCGTTGCGTCGCATCCGAAAAGACAGGTCGAAGTCCAGCAGAAAGGCCGTTTCGGACGCGCGCTCCTGGGCCTCGCCGCTGCGGTACCGTTGGTAGTTGCGGTCGCGCCATACGCCGACGAGGCGGCGGACGAGCAGGAAGGCGTCGCTGCCCACGTCGGTCCCGCTGGCGGCGGTCACAAAGTGCGCGATGTCGTCGGTGACGCGGGCGACCTTGAGCCGGTGGTATCCGCCGTAGCTCGGGAGGCGATCCGCCAGCAGATCGTCGAGGTAGGCCGACCGGTACGACGCGGTATCCAGGGGCTCCGGACAGGCTGCGCCGCCCTTCTGGAGATCCTCTTCGATGCCGAGCGTCAGCGTCTGTACGCGGTCGATGGTGCGGTTCCGCGCAATGACGCGTTCAATGTCCTCAACGATGGGCTCGTGCCGCGCCAGGTCGTACGCCGCGAGGGCGTTCCGAATGGCGTTCGGCGGCGCCTCCGGCGGCTTCGTGCCGGAGTAGGAACTCGGATTCGGCTCCACGTACAGCAGCTTGCGGTTGGTCGGCACGTCGCTGCGGCGCGTGTACAGCGCGTCGATGGCGTGGCCGAACGGCTTGTTGTCGAGGTACCCACCGTCGGCATAGGCCCGCCGAACGAGATGGCTCTCGAAGGGGAGCGGCTCGCCGGCGGAGGTTCGGTAGCGAGGGAAGAACGGTTGGAAGGTGTCTTTCCACTCCGACCGCGGCAGCTCCATCACGCGCTCGATTTGCGAGAGCTGAACCGGCTCGAACGCGATGGGGAACGACGAGGTGCAGCGGGCGGCGAAGGCAAGCACCGGGGTGGACGCGGGCCCGAAGTCGTTGCGAGGCAGCCCGGTGTGGCCGTTCGGGTCGTAGCGAAAGTGAAACGTGTGACGGTGCCGCCGCTCGTGAGTCGATCCGTCGGAGAGATGAAGCGGAATCGCAAAGCCGTCCAGGTCGGTCGCGGTCGTAAACAGGTCGAGTTCATCGACCAGGGGCCCGCCGTCGGCCTCGTCGTCGTCCATCTTCTGGAGGGCATCATGCAGCAGGGCGAGCATGCGCTGCCCGTTGAACAGGCTGGCCGGAGGATCAGACACCGTGACGCCCTCGACGCCCTCTTTCGCCCTCTTGTCGTTGAGCAGACGCGCCACGTCGCCCTCCTCAATCCAGACCCGCGTCAGCGCGTCGATCGACCGGCCGGTGGCGAGGGCCTTTGCGAGGTACACCGCGTTGATGCCGCCCGCGGAGGTTCCCGAAAGCACGTCGACCACGAAGCGACGGCGGATGGTTTCGCCGACCGCTCCGGTGTCCGTCATGCGTGCGAGTTGCCGGTAGACGCACTCGGTGCCGGTCAGGTCGGCGTCGGCAATGCGCAGCGTCGGCTCGTCCGACGACGGTCCGCCGGGGTCGGTGGCCGTGGCGCGCACGAGGCGGTACAACTCCTGGGCCACCCCGTTCATGTAGATCGCCAGGGAGACCCCGCCGTACATCACGACGGCCAGGCGCACCTCTTCGTCGATCGATGACGCGGCAGTTGTTGGTTGCGTCGGATCGTGTGCAGCGGGCCGAGAGGAGCGAGTCATGACCGTCAGGGAGTCGAGGAGAAAGGAGCGGAGCGGCCGGAAGAGACGAATCGCGCGGCCACGGCGCAAGTGTGGCGCAGAGGCCACAGCGATAAACTACGAATCGGAAACGACCCGCGACAGCTAGAAGTGAGGACATCGCACCCCTTTTCCGACCCAGCGCCTCTCGCCCGCCATGGATGCCCTGTTTGCCCTTCCCTACGGCCCCTTCATCATCTTCGCGATGCGCATCGTCGATGTCTCCCTCGGAACGATCCGGATGCTCGTCGTGATGCGCGGCCGACGGATGTTCGCCGCGATCGTAGGGGTGATGGAGGTGCTCGTCTGGATTATCGCGGCCGGAAGCGCCCTGCAGCATCTCGACTCGCCGTATCACGTCCTGGGCTATGCCGCCGGCTTCGGGGCCGGCACCTACGTCGGCATCGCCGTGGAGCAGTTTCTCGCGCTGGGACAGGTGGTCGTCCGAACCATCATCCCGGACGACAGCGACGGCGCCATGGCGCACACCCTGCGCGAACAGGGCTATGCCGTGACGGAGATTGACGGCCGGGGGCGCGACGGGCCGGTGGATGTCCTCAACACGGTCGTGCATCGAGGCGAGGCGCCCCGTGTCGTGGAAACCATCGAGTCGCACGCCCCCCGCTCGTTCATCACCATCGAGGAGATTCGCTCCGCCCACCGCGGCACGCTGCACTCTCCCCACCGGCGGCCGTCGTGGCTCCTCCGGAAGTAGCCCGGTCTCTGCTTTTCGAGACGGCCCCTCTGGCACCGCCCGGGGAAGACGCTGGGCCGAGGAGAATTTCCTACATCGACAGCCACTCCCGCCCCACAGGACAGTCGCCAAATGGAGCGCGGCCCGACGGTCCTTCCGGCCTTACTGTGCGTGGAGAGCGGGATGCGTCCTGCATGGGTCGAGTCGTCAATTCACGGGAGAGGAGCCCAGCGATGAACGAAAACACCGTCGGCATCATCGGACACGGACATCGGGCGCTTCATGCGGCCCAGGCGTTGCTGCGCGGCGAACACATCGCCACGATCGTGCTCGTGGAATCGCCGTGGCCGTCCGCGACCCGTGCCCCCATCTACAACCTGCTTCGTTCCCACGCCCCGGCAGGCCCGACGACCGCCCGAACGGGCACCATGGAAGACCTCGCCGACGCTGCGGTGGTGGTGCTCGCCTGGGACCCGATGCCGCCAACAGGCAACCCGCAAGCATCTCCCGCAATGCCCGACAGTCCGCCGTCGCTGTCCGACCTGCGCTCGCTGGTTCAGACCCTCGACACGCAGGCGCCGGACGCCATCCTCGTTACCGCCACCGGGCCGATGGATCCGCTTACAACAATCGTTACCGAACTCAGCCAGCGCCCCTCCTCCCGCGTCCTCGGAACGGGGACCCTCCCCAATACCCTCCATTTTCGAACTCTGCTGGCCGATCACTATCGGGTGCATCCGGATTCCGTCTACCTGCTCGTGCTGGGGGCGCACGGGCTGCACGGCGTGCCCGTTTGGAGTCAGGCGCTGATTGGCGGACATCGACTCGTGCGCGAAGAGCTATTCGGAATGCCGTTCGACGCCGACCGGCTGTGGCACCTCTTCCACACAGGCGAGGACCAGGTGCATCGGGCCGGGCCGCCCGACGCAGATGGCCCCGCGACGAGTGTCCCCTCCGAGACGCAAGAGCAGAGCCGGGCCGAGCAGGCAGTGGCGTGTGCCGTCCGCCAGGTGGTCGATGCCGTGCTTCTGGATCAGCGGCAGGTGCTGCCGGTCAGCACCCTTCTCGAGGGGACGTTTGGAATCGACGACGTGTGCCTGAGTTTGCCCTGCGTGATCGGGAAGGCAGGCGTGGAAGATCACGCCATTCCCCATCTTGCCGACGATGAAGAGGAGGCTCTGAACGCCGCGGCCCAGGCTGTGCGCGAGGCGCTCGATGCCTTCGCCATGAATCATGCACCGGACGTTCCCCCGCCCGACGCGTAGGTCATCAACCGGGCGGCCCACCCGTTCGGATGCAGATGACACAGCGGGCAGTTCCTGGGGGCGGGAGTGAATCCTGATGGATACGCCTCTAGATCACCGACCTTCTCTCTAGTGATGGAGGGAAAAGTGAACTCCGAGGTGTGCACTCTACAGGATACGAAATTGGACCCCGGGGTTGTCAAGAGAAAACGCAACGCAAACGAAACATTGCGGGGGCTCAGCGCCGCGCATCGTTTTCCCGGACCTGGTGGATTAACTTTTGAAGAAGGCGTTATACAGTCGTCCTCCCGTTTGTCTAGAGAACAGCCGTCCGACACATCTCAATTCCCAGCGTCCTGTGTCGTCCCATATCCTGGTTGTAGATGACGAGCGCAGCATCCTGCAGTTGGAGTCCGTTCGCCTGCGCCGCCTGGGTCATGACGTTACGACGTGCCCCCGAGCCCGGGCCGCACTCCAAACGTTCCAGTCCGCCTCCACGGACTTCGATCTGCTGATTACCGACTTCCAGATGCCCGGAATGAACGGTCTGGAGCTGGCGAGCGCGCTCCGCGACGACGGCTTCGCACGGCCCATCCTGCTGATGAGCGGCTACCGACCCGGCATCCCCGAGGCCGACGTTCGGCGGGCCGGCATCGACGAGGTGCTCACGAAACCGGTCAAAACGGCGACGCTGGAAACCACCATTGGCCGTCTCCTCTGAGCCGAACCGCATCCCGTGAAAGCAGCGCCAAGAAGCGGATCTCGGTGTTACGCAGTCCCCTCGCCATGTGTCTTATAGATGCGCTTGGAAGAAACTATTTTCCGGCGCATCACGTCTCTGGCGCTCCATTTCTGCCACGCCCGATCTCTGGTGGGGGATCGGGCATTTCTGTGGTGTTGCGGCCCCGACGGTCGGCACACAGAAACAGAAGCAGGAGTTCAAACGCCTCCTCCGGGCTCTCGGGCATCGGAAGGAGATGAGCACGAAGATGCTCCGGGAAGGCGTCGGGATGTTTGTGTTCCGTCATCGATTTCGAATGGGACGGATCGGTTCCAAATGCACGCACCCGTTAGACACGTGCCAACCGGAACGCATAACGCCTCTGCGCACCGCGCTCCGTAATTCATGAAGCGTCCACTTGACGGCAACGATTCGGCGTGCGGAACCGGCCCTGCGCTCAGCGTCCGCTGTAGGTGTTGAAGACACTCGTTGTGCCGGTCTTCTCGGAGAAGGCCACGACGCGGTACGGATCGACGCGATCGCCCTGCTCCATTCCGGGCGAACCCACAGGCATCCCCGGCACCGAGAGTCCCGTCACGTCCGGCTGCTGGCGGAGCAGGCGCTTGATGTCCGTCGCCGGGACGTGCCCCTCCACCACGTAGCCCCCCACGACGGCCGTGTGGCACGACGACAGCATCCCCGGCACGCCGAGGCGGTTTTTCATGGGCCGCACGTCCTGCATGTCCGTGGTCTTGACGGCGAACCCATTGTCCCGGAGGTGGTCGACCCATTCGTTGCAGCACCCGCATGTGGGGCTTTTGTAGACGGTGACAGACGGAAGCTCGCCGGCCGCTGTGTGCGCCGCGCTGGCCTTCGACGCCGCGAGCGGATCACTACTCCCCGACAGCGCTCCGGACTCGTACACGACGATGCCGGCCAGCGCCGTTAGGATGCCGATCGCAAAGGCGATCGCAATGTTCTTGGGAGAGGCACTCAAAGTCATGGCTGGAACGAAGAGAAAACGTGCGTTGTGCGCGAATCGTGTGTCTGTCGTCGGGCGCTGCCTGTGGGCGAGCGTTCCGGTCTCCGAACCGCGGACTCAGAACGTGAAGCTCAACCCGCGGCCGCCGGGACGAAACGCCGGAGCCGAAGAGCATTCCCCACCACAAACAGGTCGCTGAACACCATCGCAAGCGCGGCGAGCGCCGGCGACAGAAGCAAGCCCATCGACGGATACAGCACCCCCGCAGCGACCGGGATCAAGAGGATGTTGTAAGCGAATGCCCAGAAGAGGTTCTGCTTGATGTTTCGGAGCGTGACCTTCGAGAGCGAGACCGCGTTCGGCACCCCTTTCAGATCGCCAGACATCAGCACGATGTCGCCCGTTTCGATGGCAACGTCGGTGCCCGTGCCGATGGCGATCCCGACGTCGGCCTGCGCGAGCGCGGGGGCGTCGTTGATGCCGTCGCCCACGAAGGCGACCGTCTGCCCGCCGGCCTGCAGATCCCGCACGGTGTCGGCCTTGTCGTCGGGCAGCACCTCGGCGTGCACCCGGTCGATGCCGAGTTCACGCGCGATGGCCTGCGCGGTACGGGTGTCGTCGCCGGTAATCATGGCGATGGTGACGCCCATCGCGTGCAGCGCCTCGAGCGCCGCGGGCGTCGTCTCCTTGATCGGATCCGCCACGGCCACGACAGCAGCCAGCTCACCGTCGACGGCGACGTACAGCGGCGTCTTGGCCGCGTCGGCCAGCGCGTGGACGGCGTCCTGCTTCGCGCTCACGTCCACATCCAATCGCTCCATGTAGCGATCCGCGCCGATGGCGATGCGGCGGCTCTCCACCGTGGCCTCCACGCCGTGCCCGGCGACGGCCTCAAATGCGGTGGCCTCGGTCGTGTCCACGCCTTCCTCCTGAGCCCGAGCAACGATGGCCTCGCCGATGGGATGCTCGGACTGCGCCTCGACGGCCGCGGCCCAGCGGAGCACGTCCGCGCGGTCGAACCCGTCCTCCACCGCGAAGTCGGTGACCTCCGGCTGGCCCTTCGTGAGCGTGCCCGTCTTGTCGAGCGCCACCACATCGGCGGTGTGGAGCGCCTGCAGCGCCTCGCCCTCGCGGACGTACACGCCCAGCTCGGCGGCGCGCCCGGTGCCCACCATCACCGAGATCGGCGTGGCGATGCCCATTGCACACGGGCAAGCGATGATGAGGACGGCCACTGCGTTCACGACGGCGAACGTCAGCGCGGGCTCCGGACCGAAGACCATCCACACGCCAAAGGTGACGGCGGCGATGGCCAGCACAATCGGCACGAATACGCGCACCACCTGGTCGGCGAGCGACTGGATCGGCGGCTTCGAGCCCTGGGCCTCTTCCACCATCTCCACGATCTGCGAGAGCACCGTGCCTTCGCCCACGCGGGTGGCCTCGAAGGTGAAGCTGCCCGTCTTGTTGATCGTGCCGCCGACGACCTCCTCGCCCTCGGTCTTGCGCACGGGATCGGGCTCGCCGGTCACCATCGACTCGTCGACGTACGACTCGCCGCTCGTCACCGTACCGTCAACCGGCACCTTCTCGCCGGGTCGAACGCGAATCTCGTCGCCCGGCACCACGTCCTCGATCGGCACCTCGACGGCCTCGCCGTCGCGGAGCACCCGTGCGGTCTTGGCCTGGAGGTCGAGCAGTGTGCGGATGGCGTCGCTCGCCCGTCCCTTCGCGAGCGCCTCCATGTAGTTCCCCGCCAGGATGAGGGTGACAATCGTCGCCGCGGCCTCGTAGTAGACGTGGACCGTGCCCTCCGGCAGAATCTGCGGGAGGAACGTGGCCACGACGGAGTACCCATACGCCGCGCTCGTCCCGATCATCACGAGCGTGTTCATGTCCGGGCTGCCGCTCTTGAGGGCGGGCCAGCCGTGCTTGTAGAAGTAGAGGCCCGGCCCGAACTGCACGACGGACGTCAGCGCGAAGAGCACGAGGTAGCGCGTTCCGTCGGACATCGCCTGGCCGATCAACTCGCCGAGCCCGGGCACGACCATCGGTCCCATCTCCAGCAGGAAGACCGGAACGGTGAACGCCAGTGCCCACAGCAGGCGCCGCTGCATGGTGCGCTTCTCCTCCTCGCGCGCCTGCTTCTCGACGTCGGCGCGGCCGGTCTCACCCTCGGTGTCGAGCACGTCGTACCCCGCGCCGCGAACGGCCTGCTTCAGGTCGGCCACCGACACCGCGCCCGGCACATACCGGACCTGCGCGCGCTCCGTGGCGAAGTTGAGACTGGCGTCCAGCACACCGCCCTGGCTCTTCAGCGCCGTTTCGACGCGGTTCGCGCACGAGGCGCAGTCCATGCCCTGAATGGTGAGCGTTGTCTCGGTGGTGCGTACGTCGTAGCCGCTGTCGGTGACGGTGCGCACGAGATCGGGCACCTGCACCGCAGAGGCGTCGAACGTCACGTCGGCGCGCTCCGTCGCGAGGTTCACGCTTGCGGAGGCGACGCCCTCGGTGTCCGTCAGGGCGCGCTCCACGCGATCGACGCACGCGGCACAGGACATGCCCTGCACGGGCAAGGTCACCCGGGCCGTGCCCTCGGCGGTCGACGCCGGGGCTGCGCCGTTCGCCTCCGTCTCGGGCGGCGGCACGGGGCACGCTTCACCCTGCGCCGCGGGCTGCCCGTCGCCGCGGGCGGTGGTCTCGTCCGGAATCCGTTCGGTGTTGGCTGACTGGTTGCTCATAAAACCCGGTGGGATCGATGGTTGAAACTCGGTGCTCGTCTCGAACGCCGAATCGACGGACGCCGTCCGTCGCTGTGAAATCGCGATTGCCACTCCGCAATGATGAAGCCTGCGCCTACACGCCCGCACGCGACTGCGGACGGTCGGCGGCGAACCGCGGATTCTCATCCGCCCAGACGTAGCGGCGGTCCGCGGTCGTCCATCCGCCGTCAGTAGTTTTTATACAGCAGATCCATGACCTCGTCGTACGTGTCCTCGGCGGAGTCTTCGTCGCCGGAGCGGAGGGCTTCGGTCACGCAGTTCTCCAGGTGACTGCGCGTGATGACCTTGCCCACGGAGCGAAGGGCCTGCTGCACGGAGTGGATCTGATCGAGCACGTCGCCGCAATAGCGGTCGTCCTCGATCATCTTCTGAAGACCGCGCACCTGTCCCTCGATGCGGCGAAGGCGCGTGCGAACCTGTTTCTGCTTCTCGGCATCCAGCTGCATGGCTTCAGGACAGGCGTGTGCAGGATAGGTGTGCAGGATGAATGTGCAGGCGTGTCGTCGCACGACCTGCACGGGTGGGCTTTAGGGCAGGACGGCGCCGATCACGACGTAACCGTGTATCCTGCCTCTTCGATCGCGCCCACGAGGACCGAGCGGCGGGTGCTCTCAGGATCGTAGGCCACCGTGGCCGACCCGATCTCGACTTCTTCGACGGTCGCGCCCTCCATCGACGAAAGGGCATCCTCCACAGCTGCAACGCAGTGCGCGCAACTCATACCGTCGATGTCGAACGTTTCTTTCTGCTGGGTGCTCATGACAGGGGTGCGTGTCGATGGTTGAGTGTCGATGCTGGACGGCTGGATTTCGTCTCCTCTTCCCTCCTCCCCATTCCCTCTTTCCAAGCCTTTATAGGGGTACCCCCTATACCTATCCGGGGTGTGAATCGTTCCCGGAAGGAAGCACTCGGGATGGCACCGGCCGCTCGTCCGGACGGCCAGGCGAGGTCACACCAGAAGCGCGAGGCGGCGGGACGGGCGCGTGACGGCGACGTAGAGGAGGGCGTCGCGCTCGTTGCCACGGCAGGCCTGCAGGTCGCGCCGGTCGACGAAGACGGTGTCGAACGTGGAGCCCTGACTTTTGTGGACGGTCGACGCGTAGGCGTAATCCACGCGCGCAAACCGCTCGCGGAGGTCGTAGAATCGCTCCCACTTACGGCTGTCTTCCTTCGCGGCCCTCCGGCGTGTTTCGAGCTCGTTCTCATAGCGTTCGAACTCGTCCTCGTGCAGCACCATGGCCGTGCGGGTCATGCCCCGACCGGGCTTGCGAAGCTTGAGCGTCCAGACCGTCCACTCGCTGAGGTCGTCGGCCTCGTACGTGTCGACGGCGGCCGTCTTGACGCGCACCTCTTCGCTGTTGAGCAGTACCGTTTCGCCGTCGTGGTACCACGTTTCGCGCGCCACGAGCCACTCGCCCGGCTCGAAGCGCGGGGCGTCCTCGCCGTAGCGGGCCGTCCGAATTTCGCGGTTGTAGCGTCGCACGGTCCGGTTTCGGTAGGCCAGAAGCCGGGCGTACATGGCGTTGTCGTCGAAGGCCTCGGTGTCGAACGTGCGTAGAACGCTGTCGAGGAAGCCTTCGCGGTTGTGCGTGATGGCCACACCCTGCCCGTTCTCGTACTGACTGCGAAACCGCTCGCACTCGTCCTTGCGAATCTGGGTGGCCAGCTCCAGGATGGGATTGTCGGCCGCCTGGCGGTGGATTTCTTCGAGCATCGGACCCGGCACCTCCAGCGCGGGCGACGGGTCCTCGTTCACGGGCGGGAGCTGCGCCGGATCGCCCACGAAGAGCCACTGCACGCCCTGCCGCTGCATGAGGTCGCGCTGTGCGGCGAGCTCGATGTACTGCCATTCCTCGCGCCCGATCATCGACGCCTCGTCGACGATCACGACGCCCTCCGGAAAGTCGCGTTCTTCCATCTCCGGCACGAGGTGATAGCCGCCGTCCTCGTCCGGCTGCAGACGCAGGCCGAGAAACGCGTGCAGCGTTTGCAGCTCCACCGGGGCATCGCCGAGCTCGTGGCTGAGGACCTGCACGGCCTTGTGCGTGGGCGCACAGACGCTCACCGTACACTCTTCTTCCACGAGCTGCTCGATGAGGCGGCTCACGAGGTACGTCTTGCCTGTCCCCGCATAGCCGCGCAGCCCGACGTACGTCTCGCCCTCAGCGAGACGCGCGTAGACCTCGTCATAGGCCTCTTGTTGATGCGGAGTGAGTGGCATGCGGCGCGTAATGCGTGAAACCGTGATGGGGAATGCAGCGCGACACGGGAACGACGCCTCGCACCTCCGAACGTGGCGCCGTGAGCTCACGCCGCGGCGACCGTCTCGCTCGTCTCGGCGCTCGGTTTCAGGTCCTGGAGGTGGCGGCCGAAGCCGTTCATGACGAGCAGGTGCGCCAGGGCCTGGGTTGCGTTGTACACGTACCAGGGCAGCATCGGTGAGAAGTCGTGCACCGCGGCGATAACGGCACGATCGTCGAGCGTGCAACGAAACTCGAGGCGTCCCGTTCGCGCGCCCTGCAGATCGGCAAGCAGGCCGCCGGTTACGAAAAACAGCTCGCGTCCTTCCGGACTGCGCTCCGGGGCAAAGGTAAGCTCCAGAAGCGTCAGGTTGAGGGGGCGGAGCTGAAAGCGGACGGTGCGCTCCTTCAGTACGGTGCACTTCAGAAACGGCCAGCCGAAGCTAGGAAGCCAGCGCATGTACTCGTCGGCCACGTCGCGAGCCGTGAACCCCGGCGGCAGGGGCAGGCGCTGCACCGACCGCGCGCGGCTGTCTTCGCGAATCACAGCGTCGTCGGCGCTGCGAAGCTCGGCCCGGGGATTCGGGCGCGGCTGCCCGGACGCATCCACGGCCCCGCGCAGTGCCGTCGCGTATGTCGTCGGGTCTTGCATCAGCCAGCGCTGCAGCGGATTGTCGCGCACCTCGGCCTGATAGCGGAGGCTGTCGATGAGCGGGCTCACGATGGCCCAGGGCACACCGCCGAAGATGCGCACCCACAGCTTCGACAGGCGCGGCGAGCCAACCGGCACGGTCACCATGTGCCGCCGCAGCCCCAGCACGCGCGCCGTTTTCTGCAGGAGTTCGCGGTACGACATGCGCTCGGGGCCGCCCACGTCGTACACGGATCCGTATGTCTCGGGGTCGCCCAGGCATCGCAGCAGGCCTCGCACCACGTCGGCCCGGGCGACGGGCTGCGTGGTGGCCTGCGTCCAGGCTGGCAGAATCATGACCGGGAGGCGACGCACCAGGTTCAGGACCATGCGGAGCCATGTGCCGCCCGCGCCCACGATGAGCCCGGCACGGAGGGTCGTGACCGGCGCCGCCCCCGAGGCCAGGGCCTGCTCCACCTCGCGGCGGTTGCGAAGGCGGCGCGGCAGCTCCGGGGCGTCGTGCGGCACGAGTCCGCCGATGTAGAGGATCTGCCGCACGCCCTGCGTTTCGGCGGCGCGGGCGAAGTTGTCGGCCATCAAGAGGTCAAGATCAGCGACCTTCGCCTGCGTAAGCCGCGAGGACGGGTGCATCGAATGCACGAGGTACACGGCGTAATCGACACCGTGCAGCCCTTGCTTCACGGCATAGGGGTCGAACAGGTCGCAGTGGCGCCACTCCACACGCGAATCCGACGCGGCGTTTGCTTGCGCGCGCACGGGCGATCGGGTCAAGGCCACAACGTCGGTCTGCTCGACGAGAGCCCGCCGCAGGGCCGTCCCAACGAAGCCAGTGGCCCCGGCGATCGCCACAGTTGGACGATCGGTCGGACGATCGGTCGACGTCGTCTCGGTACCTCCCACGTGCCAGTCAGCCACGGGATGCGTGCAGAATGCGTTGGATGCGGAAAGGGAATGGGGGGCTGGGGACGCCTCCGTCGAGACGACGGCCCAACCCCGCAAAACAAAAGAGCCAGCCCCGGCGGTCCGGGACCGGCTCTCGGCGGCGGAGAGGGAGGGATTCGAACCCTCGAAACCGGTTTCCCGGTTTACTCCCTTAGCAGGGGAGCGCCTTCGACCGCTCGGCCACCTCTCCAATATGCAGGAATACTATGCCGGCGCGGAGGGATTGTTGCCCGTCGGCGACGGGATCGTTTCCTTTGCGCGAAATCCTTCGGCGTCCGTTACGTATGGCGTGGAGACGCGTTTGCCGGTTTCGGCACCATGGGCGCCTGCAGACCTGCAAAGGCCGGACCGGCAGACACCGAATTACGCGTTCTCCAGTGCTTCGGCACCGCTCGTGATGTCCAGGATCTCCATCGTAATGGCGTTCTGGCGGGCGCGGTTGTACTCGAGCGTCAGGTCTTCAATCAGCTCTTCGGCATTGGAGGTGGCGTTGTCCATGGCCACCATCCGAGCGCCCTGCTCGGCGGCGTTCGACTCCAGGAGGGCCCGCCAGGTCTGGTAGTACAGGTAGCGGGGCACGAGCTTGTCCAGAATGCCCGTCGCGCCGGGCTCGAAGATGTAGTCGATGGCCTGCCCGTTCTCCGGCAGCGGAGCGACGCCCTCCTCTTCGCGCATCACCGGCGTCTCGAATCGCTCTTCCGGGATGGGAAGCAAGGGCTCGACGATGCGGTTCTGCGAGATCGTGTTCTTGAACTCGTTGTAGACGAGCTTCACGTCGTTCCAGAGCCCCTGCTCGAAGCCCTGGATGGCGTCCTTCACGATCTGCTGGGCGATCGAGAAGGAAAGGTCGTCGAAGATGTTCTGGTAGTCGCCCACGAGGCGATGGTCGCGCCGGTCGAAATGCTCGTACCCCTTCCGGCCGACGCACATGAGAAAGAGCTCTTCCTCGTCATGAGACCGGGCGTACTCGTTCTCGATCAGCGTCTCGGCCGTCTTGATGACGTTGCTGTTGAACGCGCCGCACAGTCCACGATCGGCCGTGATGATGATCACGAGCGCCCCGTCCTTCTCCTCCGGCTCCTGGAAGAACGGGTGAGCCGTCGGGTCAAGCTCGTCCTTCAGGTGCTCCGTGATTTCCCGGATTTTGTAGGCGTAGGGGCGCGTCTGAAAAATGCGCTCCTGCGCTCGGCGGAGCTTGGCGGCCGCCACCATCTTCATGGCGCGGGTCACCTGCTTGGTGTTTTCCACCGAGTCGATCCGGTTTCGGATGTCGCGAAGATTCGCCATTGCTGGGTGCGTTGCACGTGGAAACGTGGAACGTTAAACGTTCATCGTGACCGTTTAACGCAAGAATCGATCGGCCGACTCCAAACCAGGATTAGGCGGTCGCTTCGGCCGCGGTGGCCTCGTCGTCGCCGAGGATGTCTTCCTCCTCGTCGTCCTCTTCGTCCTCGCTGTAGACTTCGGCGAGTTCTGCGGCCACCTCCTCGAACGTTTCTTGGGCGGCGTCCGACAGCGTCTCGGTTTCACGAATCTCGTCGAGAACGCCCTCATGACGGAGCCGCAGCCGCTCGATGTATTCTTCCTCGAAGTCGACAATGTCGTCGACGGGCACCGGGTCGAGGTAGCCGTTGATCGCCACGTAGATGATGGCGACCTGCTCCTCCACCGGCACCGGCGAGAACTGGTCCTGCTTGAGGATCTCGACGAGGCGCTCGCCGCGGTTCAGCTGGCGCTGCGTCGAGGGGTCGAGGTCGGAGCCGAACTTGGCGAAGGCCTCCAACTCGCGGTACTGCGAGAGGTCGATGCGCAGCGTCCCGGCCACCTCCTTCATGGCCTTGATCTGCGCCGATCCGCCCACACGCGATACCGAGGTCCCGACGTCGATGGCCGGACGGATGCCGGCGTTGAAGAGATCGGTTTCCAGGTAAATCTGGCCGTCGGTAATCGAGATGACGTTCGTCGGAATGTAGGCCGACACGTCGCCGGCCTGCGTCTCGATGACCGGAAGCGCCGTCAGCGAGCCGCCGCCCTCGACATCGTCCTCGAGGCTGGCCGGCAGGTTGTTCATCTCTTTTGCAACGTCATCCTCCTCGATGATCTTGGCCGCACGCTCCAGGAGGCGGCTGTGAAGGTAGAACACGTCGCCCGGGTAGGCTTCGCGACCCGGCGGACGGCGCAGCAGGAGCGAGAGTTCGCGGTAGGCCACGGCCTGCTTCGAGAGGTCGTCGTAGCACACGAGCGAGTGGCGCCCGGTGTCGCGGAAGAACTCCCCGATGCAGCAGCCTGCAAACGGCGCGATGTACTGCAGCGGAGTGGGCATCGACGCCGACGCGTTGACGATGACCGTGTACTCCATGGCACCGTTGCGTTCCAGGTCGCGCTTCACCTGCGCCACGGTCGAGTCTTTCTGGCCCACGGCGACGTACACACAGTAGACCGGCTTGTCGGTCTCGTGCGTGGACTGCTGATTGATGATCGTGTCGATCAACACCGCCGTCTTTCCGGTCTGGCGGTCGCCGATGACGAGCTCACGCTGGCCGCGCCCGATGGGAATCATCGAGTCGATCGGCTTGATGCCTGTCTGCAGCGGCTCTTTCACCGGCTCGCGGTAGATGACGCCCGGGGCCTTGCGCTCCAGCGGAAGGGTTGTCTTGGCCCCTTCGATGGGGCCCTGGCCGTCGAGCGGACGACCGAGCGGGTCGATGACGCGCCCGAGCATGTTCTCGTTGACGTCGACGGAGGCGATCTTGCCGGTGCGGCGGGCCTCGTCGCCCTCCTTCACCGCGTCCACCTCGCCGAAGAGCACGACGCCGACGCTGTCTTCCTCCAGGTTCAGCACCATGCCCTTCACCCCGCTGTCGGGGAACTCGACGAGCTCGCTCGCCTGGACGTTGCTCAGGCCGTAGATGGTGGCAATGCCGTCTCCGGCCTGGAGCACCGTGCCGGTTTCGTATTCTTCCGCTTCGGCCTCGAAGCCGCCCAGCTCGCGTCGCAAGACGTCGGTGACTTCGTCCGGTCGAATCGACGTTCCGTTGGACATAGGATGTGTTCGGTCAAAAGGTGAGTGGTCGTGCAGAGCAGAGGCCCGTCGGCGCTACGCCATGGCCCCGTCGCCGCCGATGCTGGCCGACTCGTGCAGGCGTTCGCGCAGTGCGGCCAGCCGGTTTCGGATGCTGCCGTCGAAGACGTGATCGCCGATCCGGATCACGATGCCGCCGATCAAGTCGGGCTCCTCCTCGACGTGCAGGCGGACGGTCTTTCCGGTGTGGCCCTCCAGGGCGTCGACGAGCGCCTCGCGGTCGTCGTCGGGCAGCGGGCGCGCCACGCGGGCCGTCACGTCGACGATGCCGCGCTGCTCGTCGCGCAGATTGTGGTACGCGTCCAAGATGGATGCGGTCGCCGTCTCGCGATCCTTCTCTACGAGCAGATGCAAGAACTGGAGCGTGAGCGCCTCCACGCGATCTTCCAGAAGCGCGTCGATCACGTCCTTCTTCTTCTCGGGCGGGATGACGGGGCTTTTAAAAAACCGCGACAGCTCATCGTTCGCGTCCAGACTCCGACGTAGCATCTCCACATCGCCGTCGACCGCCTCCAGCGTGCCGGTGCGTTCGGCCTCCTCGCAGAGTGCCGTCGCATACCGTCGCGATACTGTGCGTTGGCTCATTGCGTGTGCGCGTTAAACGTTGTGCGTGTGCGCGGTGTTGTGCGTGTGCGCGGTAAACGTTGGGGCGTTGCACGGGATGCCGCAGAGACATTTCGACGTCCAACGGGCCAACGTGCAACGCTAGTTTCTGGGGAGGTCGCCGATGAAGTCGTTGACGAGTTTGCGCTGCCGCTCGCCGTCAAGGTCATCCTTCACCACCTTGCTGGCGGCGTCGATGGCGAGGTCCGCCACCTCGTCGCGCAGCTCTTCCAGCGCAGCCTGCTTCTCGCGGTCGATTTCGGCCTGCGCCTGCTCCTGCATCTGCTGGATCTTCTGGCGCGTCTTTTCGACCTCCTCCTCGCGGAGCGCTTCGGCCGATTCGCGCGCTTCCCGCAGGATCTTCTGGGCTTCGCGCTCGGCTTCGCGCCGGGCCTTTTCGTTTTCGGCCTGCACCTGCTTGGCTTCCGCAAGGGCCTTTTCGGCGCGCGAGATGGAGTCGTCGATCCGCTCCTCGCGTTCCTGCAGCGATTCGGTAATGGGCCCCCAGCCGAACCGGTAGAGCAGGTACAGGAAGATCAGAAACGCAACCGTCTTCCAGAAAATCAGCCCGGCGTCGGGCGTGACGAGGCTTTGAGCAAGGAGAACGTCCATGGCGGGTTCAAAAACGTGCAGAACGCAGAGAGAACGGAACCTCGGCCGGGGTCGGGGCCCTGCGGGGTCGGGGTCCGTTCAGCGACGGGCGCGCCGCCGGACGAACGGACCTCTTCGGGCCGATGCTTCCAACGCCGCACCGCTGTGTCGACGGCAGGACGGCCCCAACGGGGCGGTGCCGCCCCGGCCGTCTTTGCCCCCTGGCGAAACCAATTGGCTTAGGCCAGGAACACGAGCAGCAGGCAAATGATCAGTGCGAAGAGGGCAACCCCCTCAATCAGACCGGCGGACACAATCATGAGACCGCGGATGTCGCCGGCGGCTTCGGGCTGCCGGGCAGCGCCGTCCATCGACGAACTAGCGAGCCAGCCAATGCCCACACCGGCTCCAATGGCGGCGATGCCGGCCCCAAGGCCAGCGGCGAGGTATGCGAGTGCAGCAGCTTCCATAACAGTTCGAGGAATTCGTGTGGTGCGAATAGTGGATGTCGAGAGGCCGGGCACCGTTGGGTGCCGGTGTGCAGCGGCGATCGGCAGGCGAGGCTCCGTCTGCCGGGCTACACCGTCGCAGGTTCAGCCTCGGATTGTGTAACGCGAGTGCGATTCTCCTCCATGCCGTCTTCGCCGAGGGCAGGCGTCACTTCGCCCTCGTCGTGGTCCTCCATGTCCGGGACGTGCCCCCCTTCGTCGTGCTCCTCGACGGACATGCCGATGAAGAGCGCCGAGAGAATCGTGAAGACATACGCCTGAATGAAGGCAACAAGCAACTTGAGCAGCAAGATGAAGACGGTGAATCCTGTGCTAATGATGCTTGTGCCCCATGCCGCAACTCCACCAAAGAGTACGTTCATGATGAAGACGAGACCAATCAGGCTGAAAATAATCAGCGATCCGCCCATCATGTTGGCGAACAAACGAATGGCGAGTGCAGCGTGCCGGGTGATGAGCCCGAGAATCTCGATCGGTACGAGGATAATGCGGATGCCCACCGGCGCATCGGGCGGGCCCAGAAGCAGGTGCTTGTAGTGCTCCTTCGAGCCGTACAGCAGGCCGATGGCGAACGTCATGAACGCCAGCACGCCCGTGACGGCAATGTTCGACGTGGCAGCCCCGGCGTACGGGACGAGCCCAAGAATGTTGGCCACCAGAATGAAGAAGAATGCACTGAGCAAGTAGGGAAGGAATTTCTGGTACTTCTCGCCGATGTTCGGCTTGGCAATTTCGTCGCGCACAAAGACCACCATCACCTCCATCATGTTCTGGAGAATGCCCTCCGGCGCCTCTTTGCGGCCAGCCCCGCGCTTGTACTTCTGGGCGAGCGTAATGAAGATGGCCAGAACGACGGCCATCGACAGCAGCCCGAAGATGAGGTGGCGGGAGATGGAGGCGTCCATGAGGACGTGGCCCTCTGTGCGCTGCAGGGACGAGTGCAGGTGCGCCTTGTTGGCAAATGCCTCTTGCAGCGCAGCGTCATCCGCCTTGGTGATGAGGCCGGCGCCATGCTCGGCCTCGGAATCGCCGTCGCCCGATTCGCCCTCGGCGTGCGGAGCCATCCCGTAGGTGCCGGACGTCAGCGCGCTCTTCGTGGAGCCATAGGCATCCACCGAAAGGCCCCCATCCGCGGTGCGAACGAGAAAGAGGCGCGGCAGCTCCAGCGTGCCGATGGGCTTAAAGTCGAGGTAGTATCCGTTCTCGGCATGGCCGATGATGGCATCGTTGACGATCCCTTTGATCGTCAGTTCGCCATCGCCCTCCGCTGCGTGGGCCGCGGGCGCCGTCCACACGGCACCCACCAGCAGCGCAAAGAGAACCCAAAGTCGGACGTTGTAGGTACGTGCGTTCGTCATAATGCGCTCTGCAGAACAAACGTTGGTGGAGAGGCGCAACGGGCAGGCCGTCTTCCTCGAAAGTACAGGGCTTCTGGGAGCGTTGCCTCAGCAATGGGCGTCGCCTCGGCAGTGGTGTGCGGTGGCAGTGGTGTGCGATGTCGGACTGCGGCTTACGAGCGCGACGCCAACGCGCGTCCCCCGCGGGCCAGCTCGGCGATCACGCTCAGCACCAGCCCTCCGGCGAGGGTAGCGCCGAACGCTCTCTCGTGCATCGGAGCCACAGCGAGCAGAAGCGCGGCAAGCCCGAGCACCGCAATCATGCGCACGACCATGCCTCCGATCGTGAGCCGGAGCGCGCTCTGCGTGTCCCCGGCACGGCGCGCCTTGCGATGCATCCAGCGGCGCATCCCGACGTAAAATCCTACGACGACGGCCCCGACCAGAACCCCCGTCCACCACGGCTCCGTCATGGGCTCATCACGGTACGCCTCGGGCAAAACACGGAAAGGCGGGGCATGCCTGCGTTGACACGCATTGCGAGAATGAAGCTACGGTGGCTGGGATCCGGCGACTTATGAGAAGCAGTGAAATGTGAATGAAACAATTTCACATTCTTTCCTTGTACTTGGCTTCTCCACACATCCTCCATTCGCCACGTCCTCATTCCGGGGCGGAGGCGCCGTCGGTCCGGTCCTGCGCCTCGAGGTCGGGGGCGTCGCCGGGGGGCGACGCATCGCGTTCCCGCCGCTCGTGGCGGCGCTTCATCTCCGGCCCCAGGTGCACGAGCAGAATGCCCGTTCCCAGCAGGCCGAGGGCCGCCCCCGCAAGCACACCCCAGGGCAGCGTACCCAGCCATGCATCGAACGCGTATCCGAGCAGCGGCGGCAGCGCGATGGTCGCCGCGATGCGCCAGCCCAGGTCGAGAAACGGCGCCACGTCTTGCAGGGCGCTCGACCAGTCGGATAGCATGCCCGACGGTTCGGCCTCCTCGGTCGGGGGGTCGGGCTCGCGGTTCGGTGGGGCGTTCGACATCGGACCAACGGGCGGCGCGGCGCTATCGGGTTGGGACGAAGGCGACGGGGAGAGGATTCCCTCACACCCCTCGGCGCTGCTTTTGATTCCCCGGCGCCTGGTTTCGACGGCGCCGAACGCTCGCTCGTTCTCCGCATTCAGAGGACCCTACGCCGACCTCCAGACGCTGACCTTTCCACGAATCCAACGTGTCATGCTTTCTGCCGACGACGTCGCCACGCATCTCGATGGCCTTGTGCACCTTGACACGCAGCGCGCCCCCGACGGCGTGGACCTGACGGTGGACGCGGTCTTCCGCACCATGGGGCACGGCCAGTTGGACTTCGGGGGCAGCGAGTTTGAGGCGGCACCGCGCGAAAAGCTGTCTCCGGTGCTCGACGACCCGGAGGACGACTATGCGTGGTGGACGCTGGAAGAGGGCGCGTACGTGATTCGCTACAACGAGTCGCTGTCCCTCGGCGAGGACGAGCGGGCCACGATTGTGCCGCTGCAGCGCACGCTCCACGCCGGGGCTTACCACCCCACGGGTACGCTGCACGGCGACCACGCCCCGCTGGAGACGCTTTTGCTCGTGAGCCGGATGGGCTGCCGCCTGAAAGAAAACTGCCGGATCTCGCGCCTCACCATCGAATAGACGGCGGCCCACAAAGGGGAGCGCGTTCTGCGAAGGCAGGCGTGCAGGCCGTTCCGGTCAGTCTGCGGTCGCGTCCGCTCGACGGTCGCCGTCGTGCAAGTCCGGGGAGTCGTCGGGGCTTGTGCGGGCCGCCGCGTCCGCGGCTTCGGCAGCAGTGGCGTAGGCATCGCTCGAGCCTTCGGCGGCGTGCCGCACCAGGGCGTGACGTCGCGGCACCACCATGTCGACGCGGTCCGTCGTGCCCAGCCACACGTGCACCGGCTCCGTCTCCAGGCGGGGCGGAAGCTGCATGTCGGCCTTGAAGCCAGGCGGAAGTACGGCGTCGATGGGATGGGCGCTCTCCGCAGGGTCGTCGGCCGCGGCGGCCGCCGTCACCCGCGAGACGTAGTACACCCGCGTGCTCTCGTTGGCCACGTGCAGTCGTCCGTCGTCGATCGTTACCGTCACCTGCGGCAGCGCGTCGGTGCCGGGGGCGTACGGTCGCACCGGCTGCGGCGCCGTGTCGCTCGTATTGGCGAAGGCATCGAGCACCAGCAGGAAGTCGGCCGTGTAGTTCTGGAGCCAGCCGCAGTAGCTGCGCGTCATTTGGTTGCTCGTCACCTCCACGACGACCTGCGTGAACAGGTGCTGCTCCAGCAGCGGATCGTAGGCATTGCCCACATGCCCGATGACTTCGCTGGATAGGGCCGTCACGCTTTTCTCCTGCGAGCTGAGCACCGCCGAGCCCGGCGCGTGCGTCTTGGCCAGCCCGATGAAGAGGCCGACGGCCTGCACCAGGGCGTCCCGAATCATGCTCACCCACGTTCGCAGCAGCCGCCCGAAGCGCCCGATCGGTCCCGGGTTCGTCGTCCGCTCGATGAGCGCCTCGCGCCGGGTGCGCGCCTCGTCGGGGAGGCCCTTTGGGCACCGGTACAGCGCCTCCATCGCGCCGTACTGGTCTTTGTAGAAGATGAACGACCGCTCCAGGTGGCCCTCGCGTGCGGTAACGGGCGCCCGGTATTGAATTTCCAGACCGGTGGAGTAGATGTCGGCCCGGCCCCACGTGAGGTCTCCGCCCTGCTCGGCAAGCGTCACGTGGAAGTCGTCGAATCCCTTGAGGCAACGGTCGCGGCGATGAACGCGCACGAGCGCAATGATCGTCGCGAAGACGAGAAGGCCAAGAATGGTAAGAAGCGTCGCGTCCACGGGCGGTACGCAAGGGGCCGATGAGCGAAGACCTACCGGGCCTCAACGTCAGCGCGCGTTGGGACGTTTCCCTGGAGAGCGGAAAAGGGAGCCGCGGGAACCCGTGCGCACGACATCGCGAACCAAAGCGAAGGATGGGGCATACGGAGCATCCCGTTTGGCTTTGGTTTCCGTCCCCGTCGTATGCGCTCCGTTTTCGTTTCCCTGTGGGTCTGGCTGGCGATCGGCACCCTCCTGGTGCTGTGGGTGCCGCTCATGGCCATTGTGTGGCTCTTCGACCGAGACCCGGCGCGCTACCGAACCGGCTACTTTCTCCGCTTTCTCGGGCGGTCCTTCACGTACGTGAATCCGTTCTGGGAGATCACGGTCGACGGGACCTTTCCCGACAATCCGCGCAACCCGTACATCTGCGTGAGCAATCACCTCTCGCAGGGCGACCCGCCGATCATCGCTCGCGTGCCCTGGGAGATGAAGTGGGTGGCGAAGGCCGAACTGTTTCGCCTCCCCGTGGCCGGATGGCTGCTTCGCATGAGCGGCGACATTCCGGTGGACCGCCGCGACCGCGAGAGCCGGGCCAGCGTGCTCAAGCGAACGCAGGACTATCTGGAGAAGAACTGCAGCGTCATGTTTTTCCCCGAGGGCACCCGCTCCCGAGACGGGCGCGTGCATCGCTTTGCCAACGGGGCCTTCCGCCTGGCCCTAAAGGAGGGCGTGCCCGTCATCCCCATTGCGATCGACGGCACGCAGCGCGCGCTGCCGAAGCACTCCATCTGGTTCGACCCGAACCCCGACCCCATCCGCGTGCGGGTGTTGCCGGCGGTGGACCCGGAGGCGGTGAACGCCGACGACGCCGCGACCTTTCAGCGGACGGTGCGCGCTCGGATCATCGAGCAGATTGCGGCGTGGCGCGGCGTCGATCCGGCCGAGGTCGATGCGCTCGCGGACGACGGCGCGACGATGACAGGCGCCGGTGAAGCATCCGTCAATCTGGACGCACAACCCGGTTCGGCGGAACCGAGCGACTGAACCACGCATTTTCCCGTATCCGCCTGCGGCTACGCAGGCACCCGGCGCATTGCCCAGTAGCTCAATTGGCAGAGCATCCGGCTCTGGACCGGAAGGCTGATGGTTCGAATCCATCCTGGGCAGCTTCTCCCTGGCGCACCGCCGTTCTGGCGCGTCGGGGATTTTTTGTTTGGGAAGGATTAACGCCCGACCGCGACGACGGCCTACCCTCGACGCAGGACCGCGTCCAGCTGCCGGACGAGCACGCTGTCCTCGCCCTGCTCCCACAGGTCCTTCAGCGCCGCGTGCACGGCGACCTCAACCACAAGGCTTTGGGAGCAGTCTTCGGCGTAGCGCGACTGAAGCACCGCCCGGGCCGTGCGGAGGCGGCGTTCCACCTCCGCGTTGACCGGCCCGATCGGCTTCGGCTGGTCCTTCGGATGGGGCTCGGGAAGCGCGGACGGCTCGCCCATCATGACCGACAGTTTCTTCGCGAAGGTCGACGGGTCCGCGTCCTCCGAACGATCGGCCCCGTCGCGCGCCTCGTCTTGGCGCTCCGCAACGCGCATGCCGCTGCGCTGCGACTTGCCCTCTGCGTCCGACGGCTCGGACGGGGCGTTGTACAATGTGTTGGCGTCGACGGCTCGCATCCAGGGCGGGATGTCTTCGCCGCGACGCGTGGTGGCTTGGTTGGCTTCAGACATGAGTTCTACAGAGTTGATCAAAAATCACGCGGCAGCAGCGGCAATGCGGGAACGCTTCACGACTTCATCGGCGAGATCGAGGTAGAAGCCTGCCGCATCGGAGTCGGTTCCATAACTCATCAGGTTGTCGCCCCGGGTGGCGGCCTCGTTGATCTTGGAGCGCCAGAGGATGCACGTCTCGAAGAGGACGTCTTCGTAGACGGTGCCCAGCTTCTCTTTCATATCTTTCACCATTCCCGAGCGGAGGTCCAGGTTGTTGGCGAGCAGGCCCAGGATCTTGAGCCCGTCGTTGTGGACGCTTCGGATCTTGCGCACGGTGTCCTGCAACTGTTCGACGCCGCGCATGCTAAAGCGGTCGGCATGCACCGGAACGATGATCCCGTCGGAGCCGGCCAGCGCCGCCGCGATGCTGCGCCCCAGCGAGGGCGGGCAGTCGACCAGGCAGTAATCGAAGTCCAGGTCGGCCTTTTCCTTGTACGTCGAGTTGTTGGAGATCTGCGTGGCGCGGAGCTCGACAACGCGCCGGCGGAACTGCTTCGGGAAGACCGGGCTGCGCCCCACGACCGAGTCGAAGCTCGCGGCGGCCATCCGCGGGTCGGAGGGCACGAAGCGCACACCGATCGACTCCGACATCCGGACGATGTCGGACAGCTTCCAGCGGTCGGACTCGGCGGTGTCCCACGTGGCCAGACAGTCGAAGATGGTGTCGTCATCTTTGTTGGCTTCCCGCCCCATGAGCCAGTCGGTGGCGTTCATCTGGGGATCGTAGTCGATGACGAGCGGGTTGTAGCCTTTCTTTTTGAGCGCGGCGGCCAGGTTCACCGTCGTGACCGTCTTTCCTACCCCCCCTTTTTGATTGATGACAGAAATGGTGTACATAGAATCGGCAGGCTGATGAGTGGCGCGGTATTCAAGATGTACGTCATTAGGGGGCAAAGGCCGTGCCGACAGGCCCGAAATTGATGGACAGGGCATACAGGTGGACTCCTGGTATATTTTTCCGACCTGCGTGTAAATCTGGACTGCCGCCCCGTTTCCGATCCACGCGCCCAGCCTGCGGCCATCGCCGCTGCGCGCAGACGAATCGCTACGCCGCCGCTTCCAGATCGCCGGCGCCCTTGGTGGGCAGCGTCGTCTGTCCGGTGAGATGGCGGTCGACCGCCCGCGCGCACTCCCGTCCGTCGGAAATGGCCCAGACGATCAGCGAGGGCCCGCGCTCGGCGTCGCCGGCGACGAACACGTCGTCGGTGCCGACGGCGCTGTAGGTGTCCACCGCCGCCCGGCCGCGGTCGTCGAGCTGCACGTCGAGCGGGTCGAGGAGCGGATCGGTCTCCGGCCCCTCGTACCCGATGGCGAGAAGCACGAGGTCGGCGCGGCGGG
>Ga0207797_1000672_pt1 | contig 26085 bp, 24 predicted proteins | sample PRCRCaboRojoPR_6_FD_187275 | JGI IMG/M metagenome (GOLD analysis project Ga0207797, IMG submission 187275) | Marine sediment microbial community from Cabo Rojo, Puerto Rico - PR CR 10% Liquid 1 (SPAdes) | ecosystem: Environmental > Aquatic > Marine > Coastal > Sediment | place: Cabo Rojo, Puerto... | reverse complement strand
CGAGGAGGCAATGCGGGCCTACCTCGCGTGGGAGCTCGAGATGGGCGAGGAGTTCGCCGACTGATCACCGCGAACGTTCGGCCACTATCACGAACGTTTCGGGCCGTTCGGCCCCGTGAATTATCTCGAACCCGGCTGGTTCGAGTGCCGCCGTCGCCGAGTTGGCGTCCTGTCGCTCGCTCAAGGGCGGCCCCGATTCCGACCGCCCGGCAGCCGACCAGTCCACGGTGACGAAGCGGCCGCCCGGCTTGAGCACCCGGGCCACCTCCGCGAGTCCCGCCTCGGTCGCGAACTCGTGGTAGGTCATGGTTGAGAAGGCGGCGTCGATCGACTCGGGTCGAAACGGGAGGTGATCGATATCGCCGGAGACGAGCGAGACGTTCTCCGGCACCTCCGATTCCAGGTAGTACTGGTGCATCACCGGCTGGATGTCGATCCCGATGAGCGACCCGACGAACGGCGCGAGATCGCTCGTGTAAAACCCGGTCCCGCTTCCGAGATCGAGGACGGTATCATCGGGTGTTGGATCGACCAAATCGACCAGTTCGTCCCTCGAACAGAACCGATACCGCGAGACGTCCTCCAACCGGGCGGCATTCGCGGGATCGAAGGTATGGGCCATGCGATCACCTCGTCGGGCAGCCCCTTGAGCCGTGTGGGTTGATTCAGACCGAGTATTCACGCTCGCGGATCTGGACGTACCGACCGTCACGATTGCGAAACTTCAACCACTGATAGCCTGCCGCAATCCGCAGCCCGGCGATCCCGGCCGACTTCGTGCCCCGAAGCATCGAGATGCCGTCTTCGACACCGGCGTCGATGAACCGGTTCGCCACCCGAAACGCCCGATCCCAGTCATCGGGACCGTAATCAGCCACCAGGACGGCCATGGCCACGTTGCGGAGGATCTCGTCGCCGATAGCCAGTTTCCATTCGGCGTTGTAATCCGCAAGCGAGCCGTTCGCCGCCAATTCACCCGCAATCGCCCCGGTCCGGATCGCGACGTGTCCACCTCCCTCGTGAAACGCCGATGTCGCCCCCATGGCGCCGCCGGTCACGGCGATATTGGCACCCGTTGGCGAGTCGATCGGACGGGTCGACGAGATGGGGTAGGTTTCGGTTCCATCCCGCTTCCCGCGGTCCTCAACGAGTGGGAAGTCGTCGAGGGAATACTCGTCGCCGTATTCCATTTCCAAGAGGCGCTCCAGATACTCCCGGCCCGACGGGACCCGATCGTCGTCGGGATCGAGCAATCGATAGGCAGACCGGTTTTGGACCGACGAGAGGTCGAGGTCGATCGGCATCGTAAGCCCAACGCGTGCGACGGGAGCTTCGTTCGGGAAGATCCAGGGGTAGGCGGTCTCGCCGGGCATGTACCCCCACCAGAACTTGATGGCGTCGGCCTCGAACAGCTCCTCCGGAAACCGCCGGTATTCCTGGTAGGCGATATGGTTGGCCCGGGTGGCGCCGAGGGCGTCCTCGGCTCGATGCTCGGGTAGGAATTGGTTGAGGACGCCCATCGTGACCGTCCGTTGAGGGCCATCAGCCAAGATCAAGAACTCCGCCTCGAGTTCGTCCCCGTTCCCGAGGGTGATGGTGTGATTCCGTTCCCCTGCGGTCGACGTCTCGACCGATTTGACGCCCGTCCCGACCCGGTATTCCGCACCCGCCTGTTCGGCCCGTTCACGAAGCCAGTCGTCGAATCCAGCCCGGTCGTAGGTGAATCCGAAGTGGGGATAACTCGAGGGGATGCCGGTGCTCCTGATATTGACCCGTTCGGTCGGGCCGATGAACTCGGCATGATCCAAAATCTGGTAGATCAGGTCGTCCGGGATTTCGTCGGGCTCGAACCCCATGAGATCGACCCAGTAGTCGAGGATTCCAGCGGCATCGGTCGAATCGGGTCCGACTCCCTCCCGATCCTCCCGAGGGACACCCTTCTCGAAGACGACCACCTCGGCGCCTCCGGCGGCGGCCGCCCGTGCGGCCGACGAGCCCGCCGGACCGCCGCCAACGACGGCGACGTCCACCCGGTTCATATATCCGAACCCAACGGTCGGGGGTATTAAACCACCCGCCATCGCCGAATGAGACCGCTCAAGGCGATCGGGCGTGGACCGGGCGGGCATGGACCCGGTGGGGCGGCTCAGGCGCGGGCTGGCCGGCCAGCTCGGCGGTTTCGGCCGCTCTGTCTATGTGGTTTCGATCGGGCAGTTCGTCAACGTGTTCGGGAGCGGCGTTGTCTACCCGTTCGCGACCGTCTACTTCGTCGGCGAACTTGGGATCGCGTTTACGCTCATCGGTGCCGGGCTGTTCGCGAACAGCATCGCCCGCGGGGTCGGCACGGCGTTGGGTGGGTATTTCGCGGATCACGTCGGCCGTGACCGGGTCATGGTCGCGAGCATGGCCCTCTCGGCGATCGCCCTGTCGGCCTATGCGCTCGTCCGATCGGCGACGGGATTTGCGGTCGTGGCGACGGCCGCCGGGCTGGTGGCCGGATTGTATACCCCGGCGAGCCACGCGATGGTCGCCGACCTGACCGGCGGCGAGGACCGGGAACGCGCCTATGGCCTCCTGAAGGTGGCGAACAACCTCGGATTCGGAATGGGGTTCGTGACCGGTGGAGTCCTCTACGGAATCGCGAACGTCGCGGTCTTCGTCGTCGACGGCGCCACTTCCGGTGTGGTGGCGGTCATCCTGTTACTCCTGCTCCCCAGAACCGTGCCCACCGGGACGACGACTGCCCTCCGCGACGAACTGGCTCAATGGGGTCGAGCCGTCGGTGAGCCGCGACTGGTGCATCTCGCCGTCCTAAACGTGATTTTCGCGATTGCGTACGCACAGATGCAGTCGACGGTGCCGGTCTTCGCGACCGAATCGCTCGGCGTCAGCAGCGAACAGCTCGGGACGCTCTTCGTCCTCAATCCTTTGGTGATCGTCCTGTTCCAGCTCCCGATGGTCTCCTGGGTCTCCCGGTGGCGGCGAACGCGCGGGCTCTTGCTCTCGACCGGATTCTGGGCGGCTAGCTTCGTTGCGATCATCCTGGCCCACGGCGGGCCGAGACTCTTCGGTATCGCGATGGTAGGGGCATTTCTCGTCCTCCGCACGTTGGGCGAAATCCTGCATTCCCCACTCGCTACGTCGATCGCTAGCGACCTGGGCTCGGCCGCCGAGCGTGGCTCTCAACTGTCGGTTGTTGAGATCGCCAAACGGCTCGGGTTCGGTATCGGCCCGCTCATCGGCGGAGCCTTCTTCGATGCGGGATTGGAACCGATGCTCTGGCCGGCGTTGATCGGGATGTGTGGACTGCTCGCCGTCGGTGTGCTGCTCCTCGAACACCGGATCACTCCGTCGGAAAACGGCGTTACGGACGCCTAGACAACCTTGCTCCACAGCAGCAAGACGGACGGGAGGACCACGAGCGAGGAGAGATACGAATAAACCACGGAGAGCGCGGTGAGCAGGCCGAATTGCCCGATGGCCGGGAAGACCGCGAGCACGAGCACGCCGATCCCGAAGACCGTGGTCAGCATACTGCCGGTCAGCGCGCCACCCGTCCCTTGGACCGTCCGGGCGAGTGCCTCCACGGGATCCCCCCGCTCGACGAATTCGTCCGCGAACCGATGGGTAACGTGAACGGAATAATCGATTCCCAGGCCGATCGTGATCGCGAGGATGGTGGCGGTAAACGCATTGAAGGAAATGCCGGCCGCCCGCATCGACCCGGCGATGAAGGCAACAGTGACGAGAATCGGGACCGCGTTCGCGATGCCGAGCGTCGCCCATCCCTCGAGAATCCGATAAATGAGGAGCAGAAACACAACGGTGCCGCCGAGGGCGAGGAGCAGACTGACGAGCGCCGACTGGAAGATGAGATCGGAGATGGCCTGGAAGACCACCGTGTTTCCCGTCGCGGTCGCATCGTATCGGACCCGGTCGGCGACATCCCGTGCATCGGCCGTGATCTCCGACTGCGACGCCTCGCTCTTCACCGAATAGACGATCTGGGTGCTCCGTCGGTCCTCGGTCAGGTACTCCCGGGCATCCGCGGGAGCGGTGTCGAACAGCTCGTCGTAGACGGCCCCGAGGTTCTTGTCAGGGATTCCGTTGTCATTCCGGTCGTTCCGTTCGACCATCCGGCGGAAGTCGGCGTTTCGATCCGCCGTTGACCGGATGGTAGAGATGATCCCGGTCGCCTCGGCTTGGCGGTTTTCGCTCACGAACGAGGCCGGCGGATTCGATCCGGCTCGACTGATCATTTCGAGGGATTGGTCGCGCCGAAGGGGACCCTGAACGTAAACTGTCACCGTGTCGTCCTGGGCGCTGGCGAACTTCTCCTCGAGGAAATTGAGATCGCGAACCACCGTATATTCGCCCGGTCTAAACGGCTCGGGAAGCTCGTAGAGGATGTCGGCCGATTGCTCTGGCGGGAGGAAATCTTCCTGGGTGAAACTCGTGTCGACGCCGGTCGCATAATATGCTGACAGACCAGCCGTTACCAGGATAACGACCAAGAAGGCGACCGGCGCGTACCTCGCTATTGTGACCCCGCCGGTGAGCACTCGGCCGAGCAACGAGCCCTCTGAGCCGAGCGGCGTCTGTGAAAACGTCGGGATTGGGTACCGAGACCGGAGCCGATCAATGCCGACCTTGCTCGACGGAAGGAATACACCGAAGATGAGGAACGTGAACAGGATGCCGATACTCGCGACGAGGCCGAAGTCGCGAATGGGGGCCAAAGCACTGGAAAAATTCGAGGCGAATCCGATGACGGTCGTCCCTGTGACGATGAAGAAGGCCACGACGAGTTGACCCCCCGTCGTCCGCATCGATGGCTCGATATCGTATCCCCGCGCCCGTTCCTCACGATATCGATTGACGGCATGGATACCGAAGTCGATCCCGACGGCCAACAGCAGGGGCGGGACGGCGATCAACATCTGGTTGAACGGAATCCCGGCGAGGCCCATGAACCCGAACGTCCAGACGATAGCCATGCCGAGGGCGAACATCCCGAGCAGGAGGTCGACGAGGTCTCGGTAGGCGACGACGAGGAAGAGCACGATGAAGATGACCGCGGCAGGAATCACGAGGATCATCGAGTCGAAGATAACGGTCGAGAACTCGGCCGCGAAGATCCCCGTCCCGAAGACACGGATATCCCCGCCGACCGTATCGACAACATGCTGTGATCGTTGCTGGATCGACGTCAATGGGCTCGAGCCACTGGTACCTGCGCCAGTCGATAGGCCAGCCGGAATCTGATGCTGGACGACGCCGATCGTCGCGGATGCGGTGGCCGACTTCCGGTTAAAATCAATGCTCAACAACCCCGTGAACCGGGGGTTCTCGTCGGCAGCGGTCCGGACGGCCTCCGCGATTGTTGTCGGTGTTGACCGTTCGATCACGCGGACCTGTTCTTCTGGCGTCGTAGCCGTTGGATCGATGGTCTGTGCGACGATCGAGGCGGCGCTCGAGGTGCTCGAAACCCGGAGACCATCCGTCGATTGCAGGCGATGTTGGGCCCGGAGCATCCGCAGCAACCCTTTCCTGGTGAGTACATTGTCGCTGCTCTGGATGAGCTGCGTACTCCCGATGCCCGGAGCGAACGTCGGGCCGAACTCGCGGCTGATGTCCTGGAGCGCCTCCTGGGCCGGGATGTCCTCGGCGAACTGCTGGGTACCTGCTTCGGTCTCGATATTGCCTAACCCCCCGGCGAACAACACAGTGACGACGAGAAAGCCGGCGATGACTCGGCCCGGGTGCTCGACGATAAGGTCGTTCGCGAACTCCACGGGCCGGTCGATGCCCATACTACCTCGAGTGCCGGTTCCAGCCCGCCCGCCTCACAGTCCTGAGACGGCGAGCTTGGGTGGGTGTTTGACGCGATGAAAATCGAGGCTTCGATCGTTTCATGGATTCATCCACCTCGACCCGGTGGTGGGTCTCAGTCGGTCGGAAGCGTTAGTAGAGCATTCACTGCGGGCAGTATAAGGTATTGGAAACGTGGGGAAACAATTCGGTAGTTGCCCGATGGGGCAGTTACATCATGGTAACTTGTTCTCTTATGTAGGTACAGTCCGACGGTCCCCCTGATGAGCGAGCGCCCGATCGAAGACGTGCCACCCAGCGCGAAACTGGTCTACAAAGTACTCGAATACAACGGTGGGTTGACCCAGAAGGAGATCGTCGAACGCTCGATGCTCTCACAGCGGACGGTCCGCGATGCCCTGGTCAGGTTACGGGAGATCGGCGTTGTCACCGAGGAGATCTACATCCCGGACGCCCGCCAGAGCCTCTACGAACTTGCCGTTGAGGAGACCGCCCCTGAGGCCAGCCCCTCCGACTGAACCCAGTCCACTGTAACCGGCCGGCGGTAACCCGTTAGAGCAGTCCCGGGAGGGCTTCGAGGGTATCGACGGTCTCGGTCGGCTCGCCCCCGATGCGTTCTTGGGGCTCGTTCGCCCGGTTGACCCACGCCACGCTCATCCCGGCCTGTGCGGCACCGGCAACGTCCCAGGCGTTTGAAGAGATCAACCAGCAGTCCTCGATGGCTTCGCCCAACCGAGCTGCGGCGTTCTGATAGACCGCCGGGGCCGGCTTGAAGGTCGAGACTTCGTCCGCACTGATTATCGCCTCGAAATACCCGTCGAGGCCAGCGTTCGCCGCGAGCGTCTCGAGCATCGACGGATTCCCATTCGAGAGGATCGACAGGTGAACGTCCCGATCGGACAGCGCGTCCAACGCGGCGACAGCGTCGTCGTACGGACTGAGATGTTCATAGGATTGGAGAATCGCACCGGTGTCGACCGCGTCACGATCGATCTTGTAGAAGGTCAGGGAATACTCGAGTGCATGCTCGGTGACGTTCCAGAAGGGTTCGTAGGCCTCCATCAGCGCGACCTGGTAGGAGTACTGGAGCTGTTTTCGGCGCCAGAGTTCGACGAGGTCGGCCACGACGGGATCTGGGGCATCGATATGCTCGCGAACTGCCGCCGCGACACTCTGCGTGTCGAACAACGTGCCGTACATATCGAAACAGAACGCCTCGGGCATGGTTCGGATGTCGCCGCCCAGGCAAAAATCCGTTTGGACCGTGGCAACCCGTTCGCTCAGTCGTGATAGAGGGAATAGAGCACGACGCCGAAGCCAATCGCCGTGAGGAAGCTTTCGACCACGAGGGCAGAGCCGAGCGGAACCGCCGAAAACTGATCGACCACGCCAGCGATGATCGATCCGAGGGTGACGATTCCGAAGCCGATCGCCAGCGAGCGCAGCGGTGCCGCCCTGGTACGACGGTACGCCTGGAAGGCGAAGAACGTGATCAACCCTCCGAGTACCAGCGTGACCGTCTTGAGTGCGACGACGGCCGTCGTGATCTGACTCATGTCTCCCGGCGCACCTCCGTCCAGAGCTGTGCCAACTGTTCCTCGGCGGACCGGGCCGGGCGGGAGATCGTCACTTCGAACGCCCGGTTTTCGTCGAGCATGATCCGGACCGCCTCGAAGGCAACCCAGTATCGGGTCGTATGGTGACCACCCTGTCTGATCTCGGTTCGTTCCTCGAGCAGCGACGCGTCACTGAGGAGATCGAGTTTTCGATACGTCGTGGAGAGGGGAATCTCCGCTTTCTCTGAGATTTCGCTGGCGGTCATCGGTTGCTCCAGTTTTCGGACGATTTGCCGGCAATCGGAATCATCCAAGGCGGTCAGGACGTCCTGCAGATCGGGTGCGGCCTCTCTGGCAAACGGGTCACGCACCATGATACCCTGGAAACTCCGCCACGCGCGTATAAATCCCTTTGACTTTGCTTCGCTATGAATCCGGGGCATCGATGACCCCGGCGTCCTGGAGTCGGACGAGTTGATCGTCGTCGTAACCGACAGTTCGGAGCACCTCGAGGGTGTCTTCCCCGACATCCGGGACCGCGGATGGCTCATCCTCGGGCTCGGCCTCCCGGAACTTCGCCGGATAGTTGATGGCCCAGAACCCCGAATCACCGATCGACATCGGGCGGCGGAGCTCCCTTGCCTGGACGTGCTCATCGGTCCAGACAGACCGCGTATCCCGGATCGGGGCGACGGGTACGCCCTGTTCGGCCAGACGGTCGAACCAGGTTTCGGCCGTATCAGCCGAGAACATCGTCTCCAGGAGCTCGTTTATCTCATCGCGATTGTCTCGTCGGGCGTCGACCGTGGCGAACCGATCGTCATCGGCCAGTTCTGGGTGGTCGATCCCCGCACAGAGCCGCCGCCAGTGGCGGTCGGTTGCCACGATGACCGCCAGGTACCCGTCGGCCGTCTCATAGACGTTATACGGGACGAACTCACGGAGCTCGTTGCCGGTTCGAGGATAGGCCTCACCCGTCGCAAAGGTGTAACCGGCGCGGACGGTGAGCCAGCTGATCAGTGCGTCTGTCATCGAGATATCGATATAGTCCCCAGTCCCCGTCGATTCCCGGCGGTAGAGGACGGCGAGAATGGATTGGACGGCATAGGATGCCCCGGTCAAATCACCGATCGGCAACCCGGCACGGAACGGGGGGCCGTCCGGCGGGCCCGTGAGGCTCATATGCCCCGAGACGGCCTGGGCAACCATATCGAGGGCCGGGATATCGGCATAGGGCCCGGTCTGGCCGAACCCCGTGATCGAACAGTAAATGATCTCGTCGTTGACCGACTGCAGGTCGTCGTACCCGAGGCCGAACCCCTCCAGCCGCCCCGGCGGGTGGTTCTCGAGCAAGACATCCGCCTCCCGGCCGAGGTCCAAAATGACGTCCCGGCCCGCCGCCGAGGAGAGATCGACGGCGATCGATCGTTTGTTACGGTTGACCGACGCGAAGTACGAGGACTGTCCATCGACGAACGGCGGGTTCGACCGGCCGATATCGCCGGTTCCGGGCCGTTCGACCTTGAGCACGTCCGCTCCCAGATCGGCCAACGTCATCGACGCAAATGACCCAGCGACGACCTGCGTCAGGTCAAGCACCGTGACGTCATCGAGAAACGTCATTCCGCGTCACGCCGGGCGACCAATCCCAAAGCGATCCACCGAACGACGGGCTCATCGTCCTGATTGTAGGCGATGATCTCCGTGTCGACCTCACCGACTTCGGGGTTGCGTTCCGACGGTCGTGTCTCGAGGACCTCGGTTGTCAGCGAGAGCGTGTCGCCCGGACGGACCGGCCGAATCCACCGGAGCTCGTTGGCCCCACGGGCGCCCATACTAGCCTGGTCGCTCACCAGTTCGTCGACGAGCATCCGCATGCAGATCGCGATCGTCTGCCACCCGCTCGCGATGAGGCCCCCGTAGATCGAGTCCGAGGCGGCCTCCTCGTCGAGGTGAAACGGTTGCGGATCGTACTTTTCGGCGAACTCGACAATCTCCTCCTTCGTGATCGTGTAGCTCCCGACCGAATGGTGTGCGCCTGGTTCGATGTCCTCGAAGAACTGCATTGGTGACGGGTCGGTCGGTGGGTGCCCTGAAATAAATACCGTGATACCGGCTCCTTTCGGGAACGTTACCACCCAAGCCGAAACAGCCGATTGAAGAGGATCAGGCCGGCGGCGATGCCCACGAGCACGCCGAGGACGCCGAATCCAGTCCCCCACCCCCAGAGATCAGCCAACGCGCCGACGACGGTATTGCCCGCCGCGCCGACCAAAATGTACAGGGTCCGAACGAGCCCGAAGCCAACCCCACGATCGGCATCGTCGAGGGAATCCATGACTCTCGATTGTAACGGTGACCCCCAGCTCATTCCGACACCAACCAACGCCACAGACGGGGCGATAACGACGAGTGACGTGATCCCCATGACGAGCCCGAAATACCCGGTCATGCCGGCGAGAAACGCAATCCCAAGGACGGGATCGCGACCGATCCGGTCGGATAGCCACCCGCTCGCCGGCTGTCCGATCGCCACGATCGCGAAATATCCAGAGAAGAGGATCCCCGCGAAAGCGAGGGAGTAGCCGTGATACTGGACCAGAAAGGTCGGAAGGAAGGACATTGTCGTGAGGATGGCGAACTCCCCGAGGATCGCGACCGAGGTCGCGAAGGCGATCGGCGGCTCCCGCAATAGCCGGAGCAACAGGCCGATCGAGACCGTCTCGCGGATCCGGACATCGGGATTGACTGGGTCGGTCGGTCGGACACGCCAGAGAAATCCGAGCAGGACAACGAACGAGACGACTCCACCGACGACGAGCGTGGGCCGCCAGCCGTAGCCGATCAGGACGGCGGCGATCGCCGGCGCGAGCAGTCCCGCTAGCTGACTGCCGATCCGGTGAATCCCGACCGCGCGCCCGATCTCTTCGTGGAGCCGTGTGAGCAGGGCGGTTGCCGCGTTATAATACAGCCCCGCGCCGACCCCGAGAAGGAGGACGCAGCCGAAGAAGACTGGAAACGCCGGGGCACCGGCAGCCGTCGTGATGGCCACGCCGGCCAGCGCGAGCGCGACCAGGACGACACGGCGTTCCCCGTAGTGGTCGGCCAGAACGCCGCTCGGGAGCTGCGAGAAGGCATAGACGCCCCACATCCCGGTGAGTGCGAACCCCACCGCCGCCCGGGACACCTCGAACTCACCGATGAGTGCCGGGATCACCGGGCTGATGATCAGCTGGGCGATCCGGATGGCCAGGTAGGCTAGAAGGCATAGCACCAGAACGGTGTTCGCGTAGCGCCACTCCACAGCCCGGTGAGGCGGGGGGCCGTGCTTGATGATTTCGGTCGCCGTGTTCCGTAGTCTTCAAGCCACGGTCACCCGAGGGCGGCGTATGCAAATCACGGACGTGGAAACCATCGTTCTGGGGAGTGCGGTGGACGCTGCCTCACTCCCGGCCGAGGTGGACGAGCGCTCGATCGAGATCAGCTCGGTGTTGGTCAAGGTCCATACCGACGAGGGTATCACCGGCCTGGGCGAGTCCTTCTATCGCTCGGTCGATCACAACCGGTTTCTGGCATCGAGCATCGAGGCGATGGCCGAACACATCATCGGGTCCGACCCGCGGGACATCACCGCCCGGTGGCACGAACTCTACGTCCATGTCAAACGGGCCGGCGCGTGGGGGGCGCTGTCGGCCATCGACGAGGCCCTCTGGGACATTCTCGGTAAAGACGCCGGCACCCCGGTCTATCGACTGCTCGGCGGGCGGGCGTCCGAGGTGAACGCCTACGCCACCTTCCCGGTCGAGAAGACGCCGGATGAACTCGTGGAGTCGGCGAACTGGTTGGCCAACAAGGGATTCAAGGCGATGAAGATCGGGGCCGGGTTCGGCATCGAGGCCGACCGCGAACGCATCCGGACCATTACCGACGGAATCCCCGACGACTTCGGTCTCGCCATCGACGCCAATACCTCCTATAGCTTTCCCGAGGCCCTGGCGGTGGCGAAGACGGCCAGCGACCATGAACTCGAGTGGTTCGAGGAACCGATCTCACACATGGACATCGAGGGGCAGGCCGACCTCAACCAGCAGGTCAGCGTCCCGATTTCCGGCTACCAAACCCATACCCCCCACTATCCGGTTGTCGATCACCTGCGGGCGAACGCGCTCGAGATCTACCAACCTTCGCTCGATTACGCAGGTGGGGTCACCGGGGCGAACCGGGTCGCGACGCTCGTCGAGGCATTCAACAAACGGCTGGTGCCCCACGCACTCGGGCCGGCCGTCAATTATGCGGCGAGCCTCCACGTCGCGGCCGCCAGCCGTGCCTGTTCGCTGATCGAGTTTGCGGTCCTCGCCGACGATATCGACGATCCGGGTGAGTACATCGCCGGGCCGTATGTCGACAATCCCGAGGTCATCCACGTCCGCGACGGCGGGGAGATCCCGCCACCCGAGCGCCCGGGTCTCGGCATCGAACTCGATGACGAGGCCGTCGAGACCCTCAGCGTCGACTAACCCTCGGTCGACCCCAACCCGGTTTCCCACTCACGGCGGGCATCGAGCTCTCGACGGCCGCGACGGGTCAGTTGATAGTAGTTCGTCCGCCGGTCCTGTTGCCCCTTGTCGACGAGACCCTTGTCGACCAACGAATCGAGGTTGGGATACAGCCGGCCGTGGTTGATCTCCTCGTCGTAGTATGACTCGAGTTCCTCCTTCACTAACAACCCATGGGGCCGGTCCAGCCCCGCGATGACGTACAGGAGGTCCCGCTGAAACGCCGTCAGGTCATACATGCCCTACGCTTTGTGTCCATACGATGATAAATTCGTTGCCCCCGGCGAAATCAACTCGCTAGTAGGACCGAGGCAGCCCGAGGACGGATTCCCCGAGGTAGTTGAGGACCAGCTGCTGGGTGATCGGGACCAACCGGGTCAACCGTGCCTCCCGGAAATACCGCTCGACATCGTACTCCCTCGCGACCCCGAACCCCCCGTGGGTTTGGACGGCCGCATCGGCCGCCTTGAAGGCCGCTTCCGCCGCGAGGTATTTCGCCGTGTTGGCCCTGGCGCCCGCCTCGGTCCGGGAAACGTCATCGAGGACGTCCGCCGCCGCATAGACCACCTGCTTGGCCGCGAGGAGGTGGGCATACGCGTCGGCCAGGGGATGCTGGATCGCCTGGTTTTGCCCGATGGGCCCGCCGAATACCTCGCGTTCGCTGGCGTAGTCGACCCCGCGTTCGAGGGCAGCCGCCCCGAGCCCGATGCACTCGGCGGCGATGACGAGCCGCTCCTCGTTGAGTCCATCCAGGACCTGGTAGAACCCTTCACCCTCCTCACCGATCAGGTGCTCGGCGGGGATCTCGAGATCGTCGAACCAGAGCTCGAAGGAGTGGACGAACTCGCTGGCGGTCTTCGGTATCTGTTCGATCTCGAGCGCCCCCTGGTCGTAGGCATCGTCCAAATCGACCAGGAACATCGAGATGCCCCGCGTGCGTTTGTCGACGTCCGCCTTCGGCGTGGTCCGGGCGATCAACACCAGGTAGTCGGAGACGTCGACTCTGGAGGTCCAGATCTTCTGGCCGTTCACCACGTATCGATCCCCGTCGCGCTCGGCGAATGTCTCGATCGAGGTCGAGTCCGAACCCGCATTTGGTTCTGTCAGCCCGAACGCCTGGATCGACGCCTCGCCGTCGGCGACCCGGGGGAGGAGGTCTTCCTTGAGCGCCTCGTGGGCGTATTTGACCAGTGGAACGGTGTTGTAGATCCCCCCGTGAATGGCCTGGGCAGCGGCGAACCCGCCGCCGTTGGCCGCGATCTCCTCCATCATCACCACGACCTCGCTCGTCGTCATCGCCGCACCGCCGTACTCCGCGGGGATCAGCGCCCCCATCCATCCCCCTTCGGCGAGCGTGTCGACGAACTCGTGGGGATATTCGGCCTCCTCCGATCGGTTGCGCCAATACGCCCGGTCGTATTCCTCGCAGATATCGCGGATACTCGTCCGCACCAACCGTTGTTGTTCGGAGAGGCTTACGCTATCGAGAACGGCCATGGCGATGGAATCTCGGCGTTGGCCAATAACTCTGCGGAAACTTAGCGCGTCCGGATCAGCGCGTCGACGACGGCACAGTCACCCTCGCTGACGATGACCGGGTTGAGGTCGAGTTCGTCGATCGGGTGGCTCGTGACCAGATCGCTCACCCGGACCAAGAGGTCGGCCACGGCCGATCGCTCGGCTTCGGTGAGCCTCGTTGCGAGAGTCGTCTCCGCCAACATCGCTTCAGCCTGTGCTCGATCGATGGGCGCGAGCCGCATCGAGCGGTCGTCGAACTGTTCGACGAGCGTGCCGCCGGATCCCACCGTCACCACGGGCCCGAACCCCGGGTCGTTCCGGGTCCCGAGGAGCACTTCGACGCCCTCGTCGATCGCCGGTTGGACCACGACGCCGTTGATCGACGCCCCGTGGACGGTGGTCGCGACCTGGTCGGTGATGGTGGCATAGGCCGATGCGGCCGCATCCGGCGACGTGATATCCAGGACGAGCCCGCCGACCTCCTTGCGGTGGGGGACGTCACGGGAATCGACCTTCATGACGACCGGGAACCCGATCGCCGCGGCGGTCTCGGCGGCCGATTCGGGATCGGTGACGACGGTGCTCTCTACTGGACTGATGCCGGCGGTCTCGAGCAACCCCGTCGCCTCGGTCCAGGTCAACACGGAGTCGGCGGGATAGGATCCGTCATCGAGTTGCCCCGGGCGCGTCGACGGGACCGTCACATCCTCGGGTTTCTCACGGGCGGCCGCGAGGGTGGCGAGGGCCTCGACACATCGCTCCGGATCGTAGAAGAGCGGGACGTGCTCCCTGAGCCGTTCGAAGGGCTGCGGATCCGGCAGGTCGCCAGGTTCCTTCCGACCGGTCCAGAGCACGAAAACCGGGGCGTCGGTCCGCTGGACGATGGTCTCGATGTCGGCGGCAACCCTGGCCGCGCGATCGTCGACGCCCGAGAGGCCGATCGCCAACAGGTACGCGTCGAAGTTGTCGTCCGCGAACACGACATCGGCGATCTCGGGGAGGACTTCAGCCCCGTACCCCCGGATGTCGACCGGGTTGGGGAGCTCGCCGAAGGTGAGCAGGCCCTCCATATCGATCAACGCCTGCTCCGTCTCGGGGGCGAGCGCCGGGAGCACGAGGTCGTGCATGCTGGCGAAATCCGCGAGCAAGCTCGCCAGCCCGCCGCTCGTCGAGAGGACGCAGACCCGATCCGAGGCCGGGGGCTCATACGCCGACACTGCGCTCGCCGACGAGATCAAATCTGGAATGTCGGATACCCGTTCGACGCCCGCGCTCTCGAGGGCGGCGTCCCAGACCTCGTCGTCGCCAGTGAGCGAGCCGGTGTGGGAGAGGGTCGCCGCCTCCGCCGTTGCCGACCGCCCGACCTTCACGGTCAACACCGGGGTCCCGGCCCGGACCGCCTCGGCGGCAACACGGACGAACCGCCGGGGGTCGTCGACCCCCTCGATATAGGTGCAGATCACGTCCACCTTCGGGTCGGCCGCGAGATAGTCCACATAGTCGGCGAGCCCGAGATCGGCCTCGTTCCCGGTGGAGACGATGTGGGAGAAGTGGATGTCCTCGTCGGTGGCCCGCTCGTAAAACGTCGTGAAGGCGAGCGCCCCTGACTGGCTCACGAGGGCGATGTTTCCGGGCGTCGGTTGTCGAGAGCAGGTGCTCGTGAGAACCGTCCCGCTTCGCATGTTCGCCAGGCCGATGCAGTTCGGGCCAGCCACCCGGATCCCGGTGTTCGCAGCGATCTCGGCGAGATCGGCCTGGAGCTCACGGCCACGGTCGTCGGCTTCAGCGAATCCCGCCGTGATGACCAACGCCGACGGAATGCCGAGATCGGCCGCCGAGCGGACAACGTCGACCGCCGCTTCGCGTGGCACGCTGACGACGACTAGGTCGACCACCTCGGGGACGTCCTCGATTCCGTCGTAACACGTCCGCCCCCACGCCTCCTCACGGCCAGGATTCACGGGGTAGACGGGGCCATCGAATCCGTAATCCAGGAGGTTGGTCATGAGCCGCGAGGAATACCACGAGTCCGGGCTCGCCCCGACGACGGCGATCGACGCCGGATCGAGTAACGGCTCGAGATCGGCGGCCATGTCAGTCACCGAAGGCGCCCGCTGCCCGCCACTCCTCGAGCGTCGTCTGGTCGCCGAGCTCGGCGAACACCTCGTCGGTGTGTGCTCCCAGTTCCGGCGCGGGTCGGTCGATCGAGGTGTCGTACCCCGCGTAATTGACGGGATGGCCGGGGAGCAGACACTCTGTTCCCGTGGCGTCGACGTGCTCGCGAACCAACCCTCGGGCCGCCGCTTGCTCGTGGTGAACCACGTCCTCCACATCGTTGAGCGGGCCGGCGGGGAAGTTCGCAGCGCGGAGCGTTTCGAGCCAGTGCTCGGTCGGTTGGGTCAACAGCTCCGTCTGAATAACCCCGATGACGGCCTCGCGGTGTTCCACGCGATCGGCGTTGGTGGGGTAGTCTCGGAGCTCCTCGCGGCCGATGACGTCGACGAAGTCGTCCCACCGATCGTCCGAGGGGACGCCGGTCACGAGATAGCCGTCGGCCGTCTCGAACAGCTGGTACGGCACGAGCGTCTGGTGGGAGGTCCCCTGCGGCCCGGGGACGTGCCCGTTCATGGAATACCATGTCAGATACTCGTTCAGGAGGCAGACGATCGAATCGAACAGCCCCACGTCGAGCTTGCCGTTGAACTCCTCCACCCGGTCTCGTTGATTCAGTTTGGCGAGGATCCCTATCGTGGCGAACATCCCCGCGGTCAGATCGCCGATGGCCTGGCCCACCTTCACGGGCTCGCCCCCCGCCGGCCCGGTGATGGACATGATGCCCCCTTCCGCCTGGAGGATCAGGTCGAGACCGGGCTTCTCGCGATCCGGTCCGGTCTCGCCGTAGCCCTTGATACTGGCATAGACAAGCTGGGGGTTCACCTCGCGCATCATCTCGTAGTCGATCCCCAATCGATCGGTGACGCCGTAGCCGAAATTTTCGACGAAGACGTCAGCCGCCCCGATGAGCTCCCGGGCAGCCTCCAGCCCGGCGTCGGTCTTGAGATCGAGCGTGACCGATCGCTTGTTCCGGTTGTTGGCCTGGAAATACCCGGAGAGCCCATCTGGACCCGGCCCTTGGTCCCGAGCCGGATCGCCGACGCCGGGGCGCTCGATCTTGACCACGTCCGCGCCCAGGTCGGCGAGCAAGGCACCACAGAACGGTCCAGCACGGTGGGCCGTCATTTCGACGACCGATACGCCATCGAGGGGGGCAGTCGACATACCCGAAGGTGACGAGGTAATCCTGATAAAGATAGCCAAATCGACGACTGACGGCCGGCCTCAGCCCTCGTTGAATTCGTCGACCAGCCGCTCGCGCTCCTCGGTATCGAACTGATCCCACCACACCTCCGCCTCGAACTCGCGAGCCGTCTCGAGATCCTTCGCCTCGGCGCCGAAGTTGATGGTCCGCTTCGAGTTCTTGACTGCCAGCCGTCCGGTATCGAGGATGGCGTCGACGATGCCGTCCACCTCGACATCGAGGTCGTCGTAGGGGACGACCCGGTTGACGAGGCCGATCCGGTGAGCCTCCTCGGCGTCGATCAAGCCCGCCGTGAAGACGATCTCCTTCGCCTTGGCCTCGCCGACGAGCTCGACGGCGCGCTTCGTCGACCCACCGCTCGGGATCTGGCCGATGTTTGTCACGGGGACCCCGAACTTGGCGTGGTCGGCGGCGATCCGGAGGTCACAGAACATCGCGAGGATGAGCCCCCCACCCACGCAGTAGCCGTTGATCTTGGCGATAACGGGACAGTGGAGGTCGCGAGCCGCGGTGTAGACGTCGTCGAAGAACATGTCCTGCCGGGCGCGCTGCTGGGGGTGGTCCTCGGCCGGCCCGGCGTACTGCTCGATGTCGGCACCCGAGGAGAACGCGTCATCACCCTCGCCGGTGATGACGACGACGTCGATCTCGCGGTCGAGCTCGATCTCCCCGAACGCCCGTCGAAGATCGAACATCGTCTCGGTGTTGAGGGCGTTGTACACCTCCGGCCGGTGGAGTTCGATGGTCGCCACCCGGCCATCGATGTCCACGGTGATGTACTCGTAGGCATCGTAACTGACCATGTCGCAGTCAGAGAACCCGTCTCGTGAAAGAGCCTTGCGATTCAGGCGAACCCTTATTGGCCCCGCCTGGGCACCCGAGGTATGGCAGGGTTTGGGTACCTCCTCCCGACCCGTGGCGTGGTCTTGGGGAGTGACGATCGATCGACGCTGGCGGCAAAGACGCAGGCCGACATCACCGGGCTGGCCCAACGGGCCGAATCGATGGGCTTCACCAGCGTCTGGGTGGGCGACAGCATCCTGGCGAAACCCCGGCTGCATTCGCTGGCGACCCTTTCTGCCGTCGGCGCCGCCACCGACGGCGTCGACCTCGGGACGGCCGTCCACCTCCCACCGCTGCGCCATCCGGTCACCGTCGCCCATCAGACGGCGACCTTGGATCAGCTGAGTGGGGGCCGGTTCCGATTCGGCATCGGGGTTGGCATCGGCGACGACGTCGAGGCCGAGTATGCCAACCTCGATCTCCCGTACGGCCGGCGGGGCCGACGGCTCGACGAAGCCCTCGAGATCATCACCCAGCTCTGGTCCGGCGAGCCGGTCGATTTCGACGGCGAGTTCTTCAGCCTCGACGGCGCACGCATCGGGTTCGGCCCGGCGGTCGATCCGCCGATCTACATCCCGACGGCGGCCTTCGATCCAGCGGAGGGGTTCCCCGCTCCGTTTCGCCGACGACTCGTCGAATATGGCGGTGGGTGGCTGCCGATCGGCCTCGACCCGCCACAATACGCCGCCGGGCTCGACCGGGTCACCTCGATCCTCGAGGACAACGGTCGCGATCCGGCGACGTTCGATGCGGCCTACTACATCGACGTCGTCGTCGACGACACCGCCGAGGCGGCCATCCAAGAGGCCCGACGGTTCCACGACCAATACTACCCCGCCCGAGACCCGGAGCCCGACGAATGGTATCACCACCGGGGGGCGTTCGGGACAAAGTCCGACGTGGTCGAGGAACTCGACGCCTACGCAGACGCCGGCGTCGAACAGTTCGTCGTCCGCTTCCCGGCCGCCGACCAGCGTGCCCAATTACGGCAGTTCGCGTCGATAGTAAACTAAGTTTCAGGCGGCGAAGGTCTCGTCGGCCACGAGGATCACGGCGATCCCGAGGATGGCGATCCCGCTCGTGGTGAGAAAGCCGAGCCGAAGCGAGGTGAGGTCCGCGAGCGTCCCGAGGATGTACGGCCCCCCGGCCCCCCCGATCGCCGCGGACGTTTGAATGACGGCGAACAGCGAACTGCTCTGATCGGGCGTAGAGACGCCGGCCGCCATCGCGTTCGTCGCTGGGTAGATCGAATACAGGACCACGCCCGTCACGACGAAGGCGATCGGCAGCATCCACCGGCTCATCGGGACGAAGACCAGGACCGCCACCATGATCGCCGTGAGCGAGAAGCAGATCCCGGCGAACACCCGGCGGTCCATGCGGTCGACGAGCGTCCCGGCCCCGGTCGCGGCCAGGCCGGCGGCGATCATCGTGACCGCCAGCATGGTGTTCCCGAAGGCGGGGTCACCGCCGACGATGTCGGAGGCGAAGACCGGGGTGAAGGTCTGGATGGCGCGAACTTCGCCACCCACGACGGCATACAACGCGATCAGCCCGAGCATCGTTGGCGATCGGATGAACTGCCAGGCCCTGGCGGCCGAGTCCGAGAGCGTGCTGCCACCGAAGGCCTGTTTGAGCGCCGCCATGAAGTCGAGTTCGAATTCTTCGGAACTGGCACGGGGAATGGCCATCGGGTAGGTGATGAACAGGACGACGGCGAACAACAGCCCGACACCGGCCCCCGCCAGCAGCGCCATCCGCCAGCCGGCCATCACCGCGACGGCGGTCATGATGAGTGGCGAGGCCACCGGCCCCAGCACCCCGATCATCCCGTGGATGCCCATGCTCCGCCCGTGGGTACTCTCCGACTCGACGTCGCTGATAACGGCCATCCCGATGGGATGGTAGGTGCTCCCTCCGATTCCCGCGATGACCATACCGACGAGCATTAAGGCAAAGGTCGGCGCGAAGGCGACCAGCGCGATCCCGATCGAGAGGCCGGCCTGCCCGGCGGCGAGGAGCAACCGTGGGCTATAGATGTCCCCCAGCCGACCAGCGGGGAGCTGGAAGACGGAGTAGGTGATGAAGAACACGACCACCAGCAGGCTCGCCTCCGAATAGCCGATCCCGAGCTCGGGCACCAGAAACGGAAACAGCGGCGGGATGATGATGCTGAAGAACTCGTTGAAGCCGTGATTGACGGAGAGCAGCCAAACGAGGCCGGGATGGTCGACATCGATTAGCACCCGGGCCCGGCGCGCGAACGACATTCTGTGTCGCTACTCAGCAGGAGGTCCGGTTAGAGGGTATCGGTTCACCCCCGATACTGGAGTGGGATTTGGGATGAAAACCTTCAGTATCGGAAGCCGTTTCCAGTCGGTATGGAAATCGTCGCCGTCGAAGCCGTCCCCCTCAGACGCGACCTCGACCACCGGTTCGCTAACGCGCAGAAGTGGATCGACAGCCGCGAGTATTGCCTCGTCCGGATCGAGACCGATACCGGCATCGAGGGCTGGGGCGAGTGCTGGGGGCCGATCGCCGGCAACCGCGAACTCCTAACTGACTACGTCGGCCCGTGGCTCGAAGGTCGCGATCCCAGAAACGTCGAACAGCTCCACGACGACCTCCTGTTCACCCTCACGTCGTCGTATCATTCCTACGCTCCCGCGAGCGTCATCTCGGGTGTGGATATCGCGCTCTGGGACGTTTACGGGAAGGCACTCGACACCTCCGTGTCGCGCCTCCTCGGTGGCCGTCGTCGGGACCGTGTCCGGGCGTATGCGACCGGGCATTTCTGGAGCGAGACCGATGACTTCGAGGCGCTCAAAGCCGACGTCGTCGAGGAGGCCACGGGGCACGTTGACGCCGGGTTCGACGCGCTGAAGAACAAGATCGGGCTGTATCGACACCCGGACTTCCCGTGGGGCTGGCGCGAAGACGTCGAACTGGTTAGGGCTATCCGGGAAGCCGTCGGCGATGACGTCCGCCTGAGCACGGATGCCAATCACGCCTACGATGTCGCCACCGCCAAACGCGTCGGTCAAGCGCTTGCCGACCTCGACGTCTACTTCTTCGAGGAGCCGGTCGTCCCCCGGGCCATCGACGACTACGCGACGCTCAACCGCCAGCTCGGGACGCCCCTCGCCGGTGGGGAGTGCTGGGCGTTCGAACACGAGTTCGAGCGCGTCCTCGACGCCGGCGGCGTCGGCGTGATCCAGCCGGATATCACGAGCGCCGGTGGCCTGACGTCGACTCGACGGGTGGTCGAGCTGGCCAACGCCAAGAACGTGCAGTGCATGCCCCACGTCTTCGGGAGCGCAATTGCCCTCGCCGCGAGCCTTCAGGTCATCGCCACCATCCCGGGCGAGCCGATGCTCGAGTTCGACCGGACGCCGAACCCGATCCGCGACGACCTCGCGAAACAGTCGGTCGAAAACGAGGGCAACGCGGTGCCAATTCCGGACCGACCGGGCATCGGCATCGAGATCGACCAAGACGTGCTCGACTCCTTCCGCGTGCACTGATCGGTCGCCCCCTCAGTCCATATCCGGATCGGTCGCTACAACCGACCTCGTGTCATCCGATGCGTCGGTCTCGAGATCGGGGAGGAGCACATATCCGACGGTTCCCAGCCCCGTGATCCCGCCGAGCAAAAGAAAGGCGGCATCGAACCAGCCGGCATCGGCCATCACCCCGACGATGAGCGACCCCACGGACGACACAAGCAGCTGGAGCGAGCGGAAAAGGCCGAGTCCGCTCCCGCGGACGTCCTCGGGAAGGGCGGAGGCCACGTAGGCGTTGTTCAACGGCCCGAACCCGAGTCGGATCCCGAGGAGAAGACTGAGAAGTGCTAACGGGACCAGCCCGCCCATGAACGGCAGGACGAGGACGGTTACCGTGGCGACGACCCCGATGCCGACGAGCGTCCGCTGGGCACCCATCCGATCGGCCGTGACGCCCGCGGTCCACTGCCAGATTGCCCCAGCAGCGAAAAACAGGCCGAACAACGTCGAGGCGACTGCCGCGCCGAGGCCCTTGACCTCCACGAAGTAGGTCGGGAGAAACGCGGTAATGCCCTGGTAGGCGACAAGGACGAGCGACATACTCACCCAAGCGAGCCCGATCTGCGGGGTGAACAGCGCCTCTCTGAGCTGGGTCGTCTCGCCATGTTCCTGAGTTCGATCGCGGACCGTTCGTTCCGGGACGAACCACCACACGGCGACCGCCACGACGACGAGCGGGAGGACGACGAACCCGAACCCGAACCGCCAGCCGACGACGACCGCGAGTACTCCAGCGATGATGGGCAGCAACGACGATCCGACGTTGCCGGCGGCGAACGTCAACCCGAGGGCGGTGCCGTCCCGGTCGGGATAGATCCTCGAAAGGACCGTTACCCGGGGCGCGCCATACAAGCCCGAGCCCAGTGCGAACAGCACCGTCCCGGCAATGAAGACGGTCAGTGACGGAGCGATCGTGAGCGCAACGGCGCCGAGCGCGGTGAGCAGGACGCTGGCGAAGAGGGTGCGCCGTTCACCGATCCGGTCGGCGAGGATACCTGCCGGGAACTGGGTCGCGGCATAGGCGATGTAAAGGACCGTGAGGAGACCACCGGCGAGGGCATTCCCCATCGTAAACTCGACTTTGATCTGCGGCAGGAGCGCCGGGAGGACCATGCGCGTCCCGAGGGCGAACAACCAGCCGATGGCGACGGTGAGCAGCACCCGACCGCGTCCGTCGCCACGGAGGTCGGTGACCGTGGAGAGGGCACTCTCGATCCGTCGCGTAAGGAATGATCGCCAGCCCATCAAGCGTCTGGCGTCGTCAGAGCCGCCCCGCTGAACCGCGAGAGCAGGTCGGTGACAGACCCATCTTCGATCGACTCGATCGTCTCGATCGCGCCATCGATATCTGCCGGCTCCCAGTCCGCCGCCCGCGTCAACTCCCGGAACTTGTCGCTGACATCCACCCACGAGAGCGGTTTCTCGGGCTCGCCACTCGCCGTCTCCACGAAGCGCTCGACCGTTCCATCGGCGGTCTCGATAACGACCCGGGCGGCCCACTGCTCGGGGAACAGCTCCTGAACCGCCTCGGAGGTCGTCACGTCGATCGAGTCCATGAGACGCTGAAGCTCCGAGTCGTCGAGCCGTTCCTGGGCATCGAGGAAGGCTCGAAGCCCGGTCTCGCCGTCGGTGAGCGCGAGGCTGGCGGCGAACGGCATGCTGAACTGGCAGTCGACGAAGTTCCCCGGCCGCCGCTTTCGGTCGATCGGCTCGCCGGTTAAGGTCACGCCCGCGCGTGGAAGTTCGATTCGAACGGCGTCGACCGAACTGTGATCGACCTCCTCTGAAAGCTCGAGCAGGCCGTCGATGGCCGAGTGCATGTACCGGCAGCAGGGATAGGGCTTGATCGCCGTCTCGATGACGGCCCGCCGCTCGCCAAGATCGTCGAAGGCCGCAAAATTCGGGTTACTGGTGTATCCATGGAAGAACCCGTAATCGCCGGCGATCGGATTCGAGGCGCCCCGGAATCCATTGGCTGCCAGCGAGACCGCGGTCACCCCCCGACTGGCCGCGAGGCCCGGGTGCAGCCGCTTGTTCCAGGCACCATTGTCGAGGAACTGGAGCGATCCGGCTGCCTGGCTCCCATTGATGCCGAAGGCCGCCTCGAACTCCTCAGCTGACAGTCCCGTGATCACGCCGGCGGCGGCCGTCGCGCCGAAGGTCCCACCGGTCGCGGTGATGTGGAAGCCCTGATCGTAATGGGCGTCCGGGTTGACGGCTCGGCCCATCGTGCAGGCCACATCGAACCCGGTCGAGACGGCGGAGAGAAACCGGTTCATCGAGACCTCCTCGAGTTCCGCGACGGCGAGTGCGGCGGGAATGACGGGCGCGCCGGGATGGAGGGAGGATTCCCGGTGGGTGTCGTCGAAGTCCAGGCTGTGGGCGTACGCCCCGTTCAGGAGGGCCGCGTGATCGGGGGCGACTTGGCGACCGGAGGGGAGCACAGTCGCACCGCCCTCGCCCGTCAATGCACCGATGCCGTTCGTGATCGACGGGCTCGAGTCGGCCGCCGCCTCGCCGCCAACGACCAGGCCAAAGTGATCGAGTAAGTGCAGGCGCAGTTGGGCGATGACGTCGTCAGAGAGGTCCTCGAACGCCGCCGTCGAACAGAATTCGGCCAGGCGGGCCGTCGGATCGGTTTCCCTCATGCCCGGGTCATCGATACTTGGGGCAATAAACTACTCCCCTCGCACGGAATCGAGCGGGGTGCTCAGCGAGAAATGGTACTTGCCGAGTCCGAGGAGTATGAAAGCGGGGACCGTGAACGGTAGCGTGATGAATACCAGCGAGCCGATGAGACAGGAAAGCAGCACCGTCCCCCAGTGGGTCCGACGTCTGGCCAGGTAGACCCCCGCCGCCTGGAAGCCCGTCCCGAACAGCAGTTGGATCTCTACCAAGAGCAACCGGGGGGCGAACTGCTCTACCGGCGCGAGGGGGCCCACGTAGTTCTGCGTGATGAGGAGGTAGGTCACGATCAGCAGGGCCACGAAGGAGACCAACGTTGCCGTGAAGAGGAAACCCGCGCCCAGGACCGGAACCCACTCGGGGACCTTCGAGAGGAAGGTTTCGCGCTCGACCTCCTCCTGCTCCACCTCCGGCTCGGGGCCCCGATAGTGGTCGTCCGACGCTTCGTCGCTCATGCCCCGCTCTCGGGCGTGACACGGGAAAAATTACCCGTTCGCCAGCGGCTTTTTCACGGCCGGGGCAAATGGCCGGCCAATGCTTGAGGATGCCTTCCGGACGACGGTCGACGTTCGCTTTCGCGATCTGGATACGATGGGCCACGTCAATAACGCCCTCTATGCCACCTATCTCGAAGAGGCCCGGTCGGCGTATTATCGGGAGGTGATCGGGGAATCGCTGCCGGACGTTGACACCGTGCTCGCCCACCTGTCGATCGAGTACCGTGCCCCGATCGAACTCGGCGAGACCGTCACCGTCGTGCTGATCGTTCCCGAGGTCGGCGAGTCGAGCATTCCGATGGAGTACGAAATCCGGACCGACGATTCGCTCGCCGCGACCGCCGAGACGGTCCAGGTGGTCTGGAACCGCGAAGACGGTGGCTCGAAACCCGTTCCCGATCGGTGGCGGGAACGGATCGAATCCTTCGAGCAGTCGGAGGGAGCGGTCTAACGGTCGGGAATCGCCCCGAGCTCTCGCAACCTCGCGATCTCCTCCGCAGAGTATCCGGCTTCCGACAACACGTCGATGGTATCCTCGCCGAGCATCGGCGCCGCCGTTGTAAAGCCCGACTCGATCTGCTCGAAATTTAACGGGTGTTCGATGACGGGTATTTCCCCGACGGCCGGGTGCTCGAGCTCAACGACGTCCCCGCGCGCCTGCGCCTGTTCGTTGTAGAGGGCGTCCTCGACGTCCATTACCGGGCCCACCGGGAGTCCTTCCTCTTCGGCCAACAGTTCAACCCAGTCTTCCGTCGGGCGTTGTTCGAAGACTGCTGTCAACTCTTCCTCAAGTTCGTCCATGTGTTCTACCCGGCTGCCGTTGGTCTCGAAGCGTGAATCCTCGAGCAGGTCTTCCCGGCCGATAGCCCGGCAAAGCTCTTCCCAAAGCTTCTGGTTGCCACAGCCAACGTTGAGAAAGCCATCGGCCGTCCGGTAAGCCTGATAGGGGGCGATGACGGGGTCCTTCGTGCCCATCCGCTTGGGTTCCTCGCCGGCGAAGACCGCCCCCGCCTGCTTAGTCAGCCAAGGCAGGGCGGAATCGTGCATGCCCAGTTCGATTCGATCGCCCTCCCCAGTCATCTCCCGGCGGAAGAGCGCGCCCATGACGCCGAAGGCGGCCCACATGGCCGTGATCAGGTCGGTCTCCGGGAGCCCGACCTTGACCGGATCTCCGCCCTCGGGCCCCGTCACGGACATGATGCCGCTCGTGCCCTGGACGAGGAGATCGTACCCCGGCCGTTCGTGCCAAGGCCCGGTCTCGCCGAAGGCCGAGATCGAACAGTAAACGATCGAATCGTTGTGCTCGCGGATATCGTCGTAGGCCACGTCGAGCCGCTCGGCCGTTCCCGGGCGGTAGTTCTCGACGAAGACGTCCGCCTCGGCGGCGAGGTCGTAGAGGGCCTGCTTGCCCTCGTCGGATTTCAGGTTGAGTTCGATGCTCCGCTTCCCGTAATTGACCGTCCAGAAATATGGCGACTCCCCTTCGGCCGGGGTAATTCCCGGCCCTTCGTATCCTTCGGTCGAGATGAACGGCGGTCCTGAATGGCGGCTGTCGTCCCCGATGTCCGGTCGTTCGACCTTGATGACGTCGGCGCCCTGGTTGGCGAGCATCAACGTGGCGAAGCCGCCGGTCACGTAGGTCGTGAGATCCAAGACGGTTACGCCGTCGAGCAACCGGTCCACCGACGAACTGTCTGGCATGTCCGGACTCCCACA
>Ga0207797_1000671_pt1 | contig 26096 bp, 22 predicted proteins | sample PRCRCaboRojoPR_6_FD_187275 | JGI IMG/M metagenome (GOLD analysis project Ga0207797, IMG submission 187275) | Marine sediment microbial community from Cabo Rojo, Puerto Rico - PR CR 10% Liquid 1 (SPAdes) | ecosystem: Environmental > Aquatic > Marine > Coastal > Sediment | place: Cabo Rojo, Puerto... | reverse complement strand
TGCCGGCCCACGAGAGGTTCGTCGTCATGGCGATGCTCGACAGCGAGGACTCGCCGGTCCCGTGGACGTTGTCGAACAGGCGCTTCATCGGCGTGTCGTTGACCGCGAACATCGGGTACTCCAGGGCCCCGTCCTCGGCCATCCCACGGAGCCGGTGGACGCCGGTGGTGGTCTCCTCGCTCCCGCCGACGATCGACCCGATCAGGTGCGGGTGTTCCTCGTGAATCCGGAAGACGAGGTCGCCGCCGTCGTCGACCGTGATCGTCGGGTCGTGGTCGATGACCGCCTCCATGGCCGCGTAGTACTCCTCGTCGTCCACGGCGCGCTTGGCGTAGGAGGTGATGCCCTCCTGGGCGTCGAGCGCCGCGCTCACGTCGTCGTGGGTGGAAAGCGGGTTACACCCGGTGATCGCGATCTCGGCGCCCCCCGCGCGAAGCGTCTCGACGAGGGCGGCCGTCGTCGCCTCGACGTGCATCGCCATCCCGATCCGCTGTCCCGCCAGCGGTTCGTCGTCCTCGAACTGGTCCTCGATGGCGTCGAGGATCGGCATGTGCTCGCGCGCCCAGTCGATCTTTCGCTGACCCTCCTCGCGGGCCGCCTCGACGTCGTCCAGTTGGTCGCTGATCCGCGGATACTCGCTTTCCATAGTCGAGGCGACGGCGGAGGGAAGGAAAACGATGTCGAAGAACGAACGGCATCGAGGTAGATCGCTCGATCCCCGCGGTCGGCGCGTTGGTCAGTCTCGTGACTTCGACGCGGGGGTCGGCTCACGGCATCGGTCGTCCGTTCGGGCGATAGCCCCGCGGCCGCCGATCGACGTCAGTCAGTCACGGCGGGCCGTTGCCGTCGTTTCCGTTGTTCCCGTTGCCGTTGTTGCCGTTATTGCCGTTGCCGTTGTTGCCGTTGTCGCCGTTGTTGCCGTTGCCGGTGTTTCCTTTTTCGTCGTCCTCGTCTTCCTCGTCGTCTTCTTCGTCATCATCGTCGCCCGGACCTCTGTCGTCCGGCGGGCCCTGTTCCTCGTCCTCCTCGTCGTCTTCCTCGCCATCGTCACTCGGACCTTTGTCTTCGGGCGGACCGGCGTCCCCCGGAGGACCTTGCTCGTCATCGTCTTCGTCGTCCTTCGGACCTCTATCCTCGGGCGGCCCCGCGTCCTCCGGCGGCCCCTGGGTCTTGTTCACGGACTCGTTGGTTTTCCAGGCGGGCGGGCCGGCGTGCGCTGGCGGGTTGCCGGGGTTGTTCGCGAGGACGAACATCGCGACCTGCATCCCGATGGGACCGTCGCTCGCGTTCAGGCTCTGAACGAAGGCAGCAACCTGCTGACCGAAGGTTTCCGTCTCGCCCTCGTCGTCATCGTCGTCTTCGTCCTCTTCATCCTCTTCGTCTTCCTCGTCTTCCTCGTCCTCGTCTTCCCCGTCCTCGTCAGGCGCCTCGAGCGTCTCCGTGGTCGTCGCAGACACGTTGTCGACGGCCGCGGTGACGTTGACTGTCACCGTCTCGTTCGGGGCGGGGAGCGAGACCGTGCCGTTGGTGATGTCGTGCGTTCCGGTCCCGTCGTACGTGGCGTTCTCGTCGACCGCTTCGACGGTCACCGTCCCGTTGTCCACGTCGAGTTCGCCCTCGGCGGTCACGAACACTGTGGCCGTGCCGTCCTCGGCCTGCTCGAGCTCGACCTCCAGTTCCTCCTCTTCTTCGTCGTCCGGCGGTTCGAGCGTCGCCGCGATCGCGGTCGACGTCTCATTGACGGTGGCGGTCACCGTGACGGTAACGGTCTCGTTCGGGGCCGGGAGTGAAACCGTCCCGTTCGTGATATCGTACGTGCCTGCGCCGCGATACGTGGCGTTCTCGTCGACCGGCTCGACCGTCACCGTCCCGTTGTTCACGTCGAGGTCGCCCTCGGGGGTCACCGTGACGGTCGCCGACCCGTCGTCCGCCTGTTCGAGTTCGACCTCGAGTTCCGCCTCGTCATCGTCGTCGGCCGTCAGCGTCGCGTTGGTCGTCCCGCTCGTCCCGTTGACCGTGGCGACGACGGTGACGTTCACGGTCTCCTCGGGGGACGGGAGGTGGACCATGCCGTCATCGATTTCGTACGTCCCTGTTCCTCCGTAGGTGGCGTTCTCGTCCGCCACCGTGACGTTCACGGTGCCGTCGTCGACGAGGCCGTCCCCGTCCACGACCGTAACGAAGGCGACGCCGTCACCGGGCTGTGTCACGGCTACCGAGAGGTCGTCGTCCGCGGCCGCGGCCGCCCCCACTGCGGGTGCGGCGACGGAGAGCATCACGGCCAGGCTGACGACGATTGCCGTTAGTGCTTTGGCGCGTCTCATCTCGTCTCCAACATGCCAGGTTCGGCGCATAAACCCCGACTCCCGTTCAGGTCGTTCATCCGAATTACCGGAAGTATCGAAACCCGTTTGTGAAGTTTAAGGCCGGTTCTAAGCGTTTATTGCGAGTGTATTCGCGCACAACGACCCGGGATCGACGACCCGTTGGACGCCGAGCGGACGACCGAAAACCGGAGCGCCCTCGCCACAGTTATTACCTCACCGACACGATCCTTGCGGATCGAGTGCGCGTCAGGTCGCCCGATCGACGAGGTCCAACGCCGCCCGCTCGGCGCGCTCCCGAACCGCCGCTTCGTCAAGCGTCAACACCTCGCGATCCCGCATGAGTACCTCCCCGTCACAGACCGTGTGTCGAACGTCGCTTCCCGTCGCGGCGTAGACGAGGTGACTGAGGAGGTCGTGCCGGGGGGTGAGGTGTGGCCGTTCGACGTCGACCACGGCGAGATCGGCGGCCGCCCCCGGTTCGATCCGGCCCGCGTTCTCGAACCCGAGCGCGGCGGCGCCGTTCGCGGTGGCCATCTCGACTGCGGTTTCGGCGCTCAGGGCCTCGGCGTCGTACTCGTCGGCGATCTTTCCGACGAGCGCCGCGTCGCGCATCGCCCGCACCACGTCGAGGACGTTGTTCGAGGCCGGACCGTCGGTCCCCAGGGCGACCCGGACGCCGGCGTCGAGCATCCGCTGGACCGGCGCGATCCCCGAGGCGAGTTTGGCGTTCGCCGCGGGGTTGTGCGCGACGCTCACGTCCCGCTCGGCCAGGAGCCCGATCTCCTCGTCGTCGACGTGGGTGCAGTGAGCGAGGATCGCGCCGTCTTGCAGGAGGCCGAGGTCGTCGGCCCAGCCGATCGGGCGCCGGCCCTCGCGGTCGACGATCGGGTCGACCTCGCCGGTCGTCTCGTTGGCGTGGAAGTGCAGCGGGAACCCGCGTTCCCTTGCGGCCCCGGCGATCTCGCGGAGGTACGCCTCGCCGACCGTCGTCAGGCTGTGTGGCTGGACGTTCGTCCGGATCCGCCCGCCGGCGGCGCCGTCCAGCTTCTCGGCGACCTCGATCGATCGCTCGACGTCCGCCGCCGCCGCGTCGTCGTCCTTGTCGACCGTGAGCGCGGTGTAGCCGAGCAGGGCCTTGACCCCGCCCGCCTCGACGGCGTCGGCGATCGCCCCGACCTCGAAGTACATGTCCGCGAAGGCGGTCGTGCCGGACTTGATCATCTCGAGGACGCCGAGTTCGGCCCCGGCGCGGACGTCCTCCCGAGTCAACTCGGCCTCGACCGGCCAGATGTCCTCCCGGAGCCAGGCGTCGAGCGGCTTGTCGTCGGCGTATCCCCGCATGAGGGTCATCGCGACGTGCGTGTGAGCGTTGACGAGCCCCGGGATCACCAGGCCGCCGTCGGCGTCCAGCGTCTCGTCGCCGGCCCCGACGTCCGGGCCGACGTCGACGATCTCGCCGGCCTCGGCGTCGACCAGCACGTCGGCCGATTCGACGGCGGCGTCCGGACGCAGTACCTCGCCGTTCGCGACGCGAAGCGTGCTCATGGTCGGCCGTTCGGACGAGGGGGCAATATAGGTCCGGTTCCGCCGTCGATGATCGATTCGGCTTTCCGTTCCGGCGCCCCACGATCGGTACCGGCAGCGGTCGACGCGAGGGAAAGATAATTGACTCGCGATCACTTCCGGCCAGCCATGCGGATCGCCGTCCCCAACAAAGGCCGATTGCACGACCCGTCGATGAACCTGCTCGAACGGGCGGGTCTGCATACCGTCGACGGGGCCGACCGCAAACTCTACGCGGACACCGTCGACCCCGAGGTGACCCTGTTGTTCGCCCGGGCCGCCGACATCCCCGAGTACGTGCGGGACGGCGCTGCCGAGTTGGGCATCACCGGCCACGACCAGATCCAGGAGGCCGGCGCCGACCGCCTCGAGGAACTGCTCGATCTGGAGTTCGGGCAGTGTCGACTGGTGCTGGCCGCGCCCGAGGACGGCGACGTCAGGACGCCCTACGACCTCGACGGGGCGACCGTCGCGACGGAGTTCCCGAACGTCACCCGCCGGTACTTCGAGACCCGCGCCATCGACGCGGAGATCGTGGAGGTCAGCGGCGCCACGGAACTCACGCCCCACGTCGAGATCGCCGACGCCATCGTCGACATCACGAGCACCGGGACGACGCTGGCGGTGAACCGCCTCGAAATCGTCGACGAGGTGCTGGGGAGTTCCGTCCGACTGTTCGGGCGTGAGGACGTCGTCGACGACGAGAAGGTCCAGCAGGTCCGGATGGCCCTCGAGTCGGTGATTTCGGCCGAGGGCAAACGCTACCTGATGCTCAACGCCGACCGCGACGACCTGGAGGCCATCCGCGACGTGATCCCGGGCATGAGCGGGCCGACGGTCATGGAGGTCGCGGACGGCGACTCGGACATGGTCGCCGTCCATGCGGTGGTCGACGAGCGCGACATCTTCGAGACGATCAACGAGGTCAAGGCCGCCGGCGGGAGCGACCTCCTCGTGACCGAGATCGAACGCATGGTGGAGTGAGGGCGCGCCCGAAGGACGCCGTGGGTGCCGGGGAGTCCGCCGCTCGAGGACTCCGAAGGGTGTCAACACTCGTCAATACTTATCTCGTCTCCGGTCCTCTCCCTAGCATGAAAGAAATTCGAGTCGAAACCGAAATCGATGCACCACCGGAGGCAGTCTGGGAGACCCTCACCGACTTCGCCGCTTACGAGGAGTGGAACCCGGTCTTCACGAGCGCCGACGGCGACCTCCGCGAGGGCGGCACCGTCGAGGTGGATATCGACGCCACGGGGAACCCGAACGTCTCGATGACCATGACCATCACTGACGTCATCCGCCCACGTCGCCTCCAGTGGGTCGGGACGTTCGTGGGTCGCTGGATCTTCAGGGGGGAGCACGCGTTCGACCTCCAGGCGCTCGAGGACGACCGGACGCTGTTCGTCAACCGCGAGGCGTTCACGGGAATCCTCGTCCCGGTCCTGACCAGGAACTTGCGGCGCGATTACGAGGAGATGAACCGGGCACTGGCCGACCGCGTCGAGGGTGGGCCCGTCGTCGAGGCGGCACCGTAGGTCGGCCCGCCCCGAACGAGCTAGAGCACGCCCAGCAGGTTCCCGAGCGCGAACCCCAGGATCGCGGCGAACGCGAAGTGGAGCAGGGTCAGGATCGCCGCCGTCCGCCAGCGCACCCGGTACACGGCGCTGATGGCGATGAGGTCGCCCAGCAGCGTCACCGGGACGACCACCTCGGCGCCGTACCGGGTCAGGAGGATCGTCACGATGGCCGGCACGGGCGAGACGGCGACGGCCCGCTGACTGGGGACGTCCCCGAGGAAGAAGACGGCGGCCAGGTGGAGCGTGACCGCGTAGAACAGCGCCGTCAGGAGGAACGTGACCACGATGGCCAGGGGACCGCCGCCCGTCAGGTCAGTCGCTGCGAGAACGAGCATGTCGCGATGGCCCGGGCGACGGCGGGATCAGCCCTCGAGCAGGCCGAGGTCCTCGAGCCTGGAGACGATCTTGTCCACCGCGTGCTCGGCGTCTTCGGGCTTCTTGCCGCCGGTGATGACGAGCTTGCCGGAGCCGAAGAGGAGCGCCACGACCTCGGGTTCGTCGAGCCGGTAGACGAGGCCGGGGAACTGCTCCGGTTCGTACTCGATGTTCTCGAGGCCGAGCCCGATCGCGATCGCGTTGAGGTTGAGGTTGCGGCCGAGGTCGGCAGAGGTGACGATGTTCTGGACGACGATCTCGGGGTCGTCCTCGACTTCGATGTTGAGGTCGCGAAGCTTGTCGAAGACGATGCGGAGGCTCTCGTGGACGTCCTCCGTGCTCTTGGCGCCGGTACAGACGATCTTGCCGGAGCGGAAGATGAGCGCGGCTGACTTGGGCTCCTGCGTTCGATAGACGAGGCCGGGGAACTGCTCCGGGTCGTAGTCCGCCCCCTCCAGGTCCATCGCTACGCTCTGCAGGTCGAGCTCCTGGCCGATACCGGTGGAGGCCACCACGTTTTCGATATTAATCGTTTCCTTGGGATCGCTCATGACTCGACTTAAAGCTCGTATTTAAGGTTTATAAATGTTGGTGGCACGCACCGACTGGTCCGCTCGGTGAGGGGTCCGTATTCGGCCGGTTCGATGTTTCAAGGGGGTCTTGAAGGGGGTTTTAAGCGCCCGTTCGCCCCGGACCGCGCAGTCCGGAGGAACGACACGCTGATGGCCGCGGGCCACGCAGCCCGATCCGTGTACGTCCTGGAACTGGCGGGGGAGGACGACGATTTCGCCGCCTTCGAGGCCCGGGCGGGCGGGACGGGCGTCGAACGCGTCGGGGCCGGCCTCGCGACCGCGAGGAGCGTCGCCCCCGACCGCGTCCGGGCGCTTGCGTTCACGCGCCGCGCGAGCGAACTGCTGGGGACCACGGACGCCGACCCGGCGAGCGCCCGGGCGCTCCTGGAGGCGTCGGCCCTCGATCGCGAGGGGACGGTGGCGGTCCGCGCCCGGGACGTTCGCGGGGGCACGGGAATCGACACGCAGACGGTCGAGCGCGATCTCGGTCAGATCCTCGTGAACCGGGGTCACGAGATCGACCTCGACGACCCGGATCACGAACTTCGGGCGCTGTTCGCGGCCGTCCCGGACGACCTCGACCGCGGGGAGAACGGCCCCGGTAACGATACCGTCTGCGCCCTCGGCTGGCTCGCGGCCGAGTCGGTTCGGGACTTCGGCACCCGCGCGCCGACGGATCGGCCGTTCTTCCAGCCGGGAAGCATGGACCCGTTGCTGGCCAGGGCGCTGGCGAACGTGGCGGGCGCCGGCCCGGGCCGGACGCTCGTCGATCCGATGTGCGGGACGGGCGGCGTGCTGATCGAGGCCGGCCTGGTCGGCGCGCGGGCGATCGGCGTCGACGCCCAGGCGAAGATGGCCCGCGGCGCCGCCGCGAACTGCCGGGCATACCTCGACGGCGAGTCCCCGCTCGGCCCGACCGGCCCCTGGGCGACCCTCCAGGGGGACGCCGCTCGCCTCCCGGTGCCCGACGACGCGGCCGACGCCGTCGTCTTCGACGCGCCCTACGGTCGGCAGTCGAAGGTCGTGGGCGACCTCGCCGACCTCGTCGAAGGGGCCCTGTCCGAGGCCCGCCGGATCGCGCCCCGGGCCGTGATGGTGGCCGACCGCCCGTGGTCGACGCCGGCGCGCGAGGCCGGGTGGGAGATCGAGGCGAGTTTCGAACGGCGGGTCCACCGGTCGCTCACCCGGCACGTGCTGGTGGTGCGATAAAACCGGCGAACGCCCGGCGAGCCGTCAGGTCGGTACGGGCTCGTCGAGGGAGATGCGATCCCGGAACCCGATCAGGGCGACGACCCCGAACCCGACGATCCAGGCGATCAGCGGCGGGGCGACGGGCATCGATCTCGCCAGGCGAATGCCCATCGCCTTCCAGAGCCCCGCCGTCACCACCCATCCCGCGAACGAGACCTGCCACACGCGGGCGTGGATCCCCGGGAGTCGGCCCAGGACGACGAGCAGGCCGAATATCGCACCCGGGACGAGCAGGACCGGGAGCAGCCGGGCGGAGTGGTTGAACGACTCCGACAGGAAGATCGAGGCGAGTTGGCTCATCGGCAGCGCGAGGAAGAGCGCGCTCCCGACGACGATCACGAACTGTCGGATCGCGTCGAAGACGGACGATCGAGACGAGATGCCGAGCATCTCATTTCAACATCTTAACGGTTCCTCACAGTTGAAAGCCGTGACTGCCGTTGTATCGCAAGGTACAAGGACGGCCCGAGGCCGCCGGGCCCGTGTCCGGTTCTGGCGTTCGTTTCACACGACGCCCTCGTGTCCGTCCCCGTCTCGGCCCAGGCGCAGGAGTGGCCGACCGACACACGCGAGCAGGGTTCCGTCGCGGACGCGCCGAGCGACGGCCAGCTCCGACTACCGCCCGTGGCACCGGATCGACGGCCACTCCACGATTACCGCTCGTGGCCCCGCATCGACGGCCAGCCCCGACTACCGCTCGTGAACCCGCATCGGCATCCCGTCCCGGGGGTGCATCGTCAGCGTCGGCCACAGGTCGGGTTCCCCCTCGCGGGTGTACTCGAGCCGGTACTCCTGGGCGGTCCGGGCGAGGATGAGCTTCGCCTCCAGTTTCGCGAGGTGCTTGCCGATGCAGTGGCGGGGCCCGCCCCCGAAGGGGAAGTACGCGAAGCGAGGCTGGTCGTCGTCGCGAGGCCACCGGTCCGGATCGAACTGCTCGGGGTCGTCCCAGAACCGCTCGGAGCGGTGCGTCGCCCACTGGGAGAGCATGATCGTCGCGTCCTCCGGGACGGTGTACCCGTCGAACGTGACCGGCTCGGCCGGGGCGCGGAACATCGCGTACACCGGCGGGTACAGCCGCATGGACTCGTCGACGACCCGCTCGACCAGGTCCAGCGCCGGGACGTCGGCCATGGTCGGCGGTTCGCCGCCGAGTTGCTCCTCCAGTTCCGCGTGGAGCCGGTCTTCGACCGTCGGGTGCTGCGAGAGGAGGTACCAGCTGTAGGTCAGCGTCAGGGCGGTCGTGTCGTGGCCCGCCAGCAGCATCGTCATCATCTCGTCGCGAATCTGCTCGTCGGTCTGCTCGCCGCGTTCCCGGGCCCGCAGAAGGATAGAGAGGAGGTCGTCGGGGCCCTCGTCGGTCTCGGGGTCGCCCTCGCTGCCGCGGCGCTCGGCGACGATGTCCGCGATCACCGACTCCATGGTCTCCACGGCGGCGTCGTACTCGCTGTCGCCCGGCATGGGGACCCACGCAGGCGTTGCAAAGCGTATCGGGTCCGGCTCGAACCGCGCGCCCAGGGGCTCGAGGGCCTCGCGGATGGTCCGGATCCGTTCGTCAGTGAGGTCGGTGCCGAGCATCAGGTCGGTGATGACCGCGAGCGTCACCCGCGTCATCGCCGCTTCCACGTCGACGACCGCGCCGTCGCTCCAGTCGGCCAGCAGGTGCTCGTTGTGGGCGACGATGTCGTCGGCGAAGTCGGTCAGTCGGTCCATTTTGAACGCCGGCGTCGCGAGCCGGCGCTGTTCGCGCCACGTCTGGCCCTCGCTGAGCAACAGCCCCTTGCCCAGCAGGTCGCCGAGCGCGTCGCCCTGGAACTCCGGTTTCGCGAAGCGGTCCGCCTCCGCGACCAGGACGCGCTCGACGTGTTCGGGCTCCGTCAGCAGGTACGTGTCAAGCGGCCCGAGATCGAACCTGACCACACCGCCGTAGGCCCGTTCACAGGTCGAGAGGAACCGGAACGGATCCTTCGCGTACCGGCGGCTACTGCCGAACAACGGTTCACCCGTCGGACCGGGCGGTGTCGTTTGCATTACGACCCATATGGATCGGGAGCAGTTCAATGCCGCGCTCACCGACCCCCTTCCACCGACGAGGTGGCAGTTGGCGGCCGCCGTGTCCGCTCGTGGGCCACCCCGCCGCGTCGGCGTCCGAACGAGTGAATGGCAACGGATTGGATTCCTCGGCACTCGTGGGGCTCGTTGTCCGAAGATTCCGAATCCTCGGCGTCATGCGCGGGGCCGATGGGTGTTCGTCCGTCCGAGGGTTCGGGTTCGACTGGCGTCCCCTCGCGTCGTTGGGGGCGAGCGAGGATTATCCCGGCCCACCGTGGACCGTCAGTGGCCTCCGGGCCCCGTTACTGCCCTTCGACCTCGAACTCGATCGCGGCCCCCTGTCCGAACCCGACACAGAGCGTCGCCAGGCCGAGACCGCCGCCGCGCTTGCGCAGTTCGTGGATGAGCGTCACCGGCAGTCGGGCACCCGACGCCCCCAGCGGGTGGCCGATGGCGATGGCGCCGCCGTTGACGTTGAAGATTTCGGGGTCGATCCCCAGTTCGTCACGGGAGTAGACGGTCTGGCTGGCGAACGCCTCGTTCAACTCGACGAGGTCGTACTCGTCGATCTCACGACCCGTCTCCTCCAGCAAGCCGCGCGTCGCCGGGACGGGGCCGATCCCCATGATCGTCGGGTCGACGCCCGCGACGTTGTTCGCGCCCACCTCGGCCAGGATCTCGAGGCCGTGGTCCGCCGCGAACTCGCGGCTCGTCACGAGCGTCGCGGCCGCGCCGTCCGAGATCTGGGAGGCGTTGCCCGCGGTGACGGTCCCTTCGGCCTTGAACACCGGCGGGAGGCCCTCCAGGGCGTCGACCGTGGTGTCAGGTCGGATGCCCTCGTCCGCCTCGACGAGGCCGTCGTCGGTTTCGATCGGAACGATCTCGTCGTCGAACCGCCCGGACTCGGTCGCCTCGGCCGCGCGCTGCTGGCTCCGGGCGGCGTACTCGTCCTGCATCTCGCGGGTGACCCCGAACTCCTCGGCGACCTTCTCGGCGGTCATGCCCATCTGGAGTTCGGCGACGTTGTACACCTCGTTCAGCCGGGGGTGAACGTTGTGGGTGTTCTCGCCCATCGGCACCCGACTCATGTTCTCGACGCCGCCCGCGATGATCGCCTCGCGATTGCCGGCGGCGACGGCGTCCGCCGCGCTGATGATCGCCTGCATCGAGGAGGCGCACCACCGGTTGATCGTCGCCGCGGGCGTCGACTCGCCCAGGTCCGAGAGGAGGGCGATGACCCGCGCGAGGTTGTTCCCCTGCTCGCCGCGCTGCTGGGCACAGCCCCACATCAGGTCGTCGACTGCGTCGGCACCGAGACCGGTGTCCGCGAGAATGTGGTCGATCAGCGGAATCGAGAGGTCCTCGCTGCGGACGTCCGCGAAGACGCCGTCCTCCTTTCCCTGTGGCGTTCGGTACGCCCTCACGATGACCGGTTCACGTGATGACATACCACCTTCAAACGCACCCACGCCCTTAAAATGGCGCTGAACTGGCAATCGTACCGTCCCGAGTTTATGAGGGGTTCGCGCCGTGACCGACCGGGTCCGGCGAACGGCCTCGCCGACGATCCGAACCCGCAAAGTCCTTACGCCCCACCGTCTCTCCTTGGGGTATGGCCGGCCGCGAGTCCCCCCTGACCCGGCTCCCCGGCGACCGAACCACCCGGGTCGTCGTCCTGATCGCCGTCGTCGCACTGGGCGCCCGCCTCCTCTTTCTCGGGGGTCGGATCGCCCATCAGGACGAGGCCAGGGTGGCCTTCTGGACGCTCAGGTACCTCGAGTCGGGCGCCTTCGAGTATCGGCCGATCATCCACGGGCCCTTCCTCCCCATCGTGACCCGGTGGTCGTTCGCGCTGCTGGGCCCGAGCGACTTCGCGGCCAGACTGCCGGTTGCGCTCGTCGGGACCCTCCTCCCGGTCTCCGCCCTCCTGTTGCGGGACCGCCTCCGGGACGCCGAGGTGGTGGCGCTGTCGCTCCTGCTCGCGAGCGCGCCGATCCTCCTGTACTACTCGCGGTTCTACCGGAGCGACGTCCCCACCGCGGCGTTCGCCTTCATTGCGTTCGGCGCCCTCGTTCGGGCATACGACCGGGGGCAGGCGCGGTACCTGTTCCTGGGGTCGGGCGCCCTCGCGCTGTCGTTCGCCGCAAAGGAGAACGCCCTGCTGTATCCCGTCTGCTGGCTGGGTGGGCTCGTCCTCCTGTTCGATCACCGGCTGTTCGTCGCCCGCCTCCGGGAATCGACCCCGCTGGATGTCGCCAAACGGCGGATCGAGACCACGCTCCGCGGGCTCTGGCGGTGGCTCCCGTACATCGTCATCGCGGCCGTCGAGTTCCTCGTCGTCATCGTCTTCTTCTACGCGCCGCGGGGCGGCGGCTACGTCGCCATGTTCGACCACGGGTACCTCGGGCTGTGGACGTCCCTCGAGCAACTCCTGCAGGGGCGTCCCGACATGTTCGTCGCGGTGGTCGACGAGGCGCTCCGCGGGAGCGTGGACAAACTCGTCGGCCAGTGGATCCGGTCCCCGGACAACGCCTACGTCCCGTTCCTGACGGACTTCCTCGTCACGATGCGCGACGGCGCGCTGGTCGTCTCCCTGCTCGCCGTTCTCGGGTTCGTCGTCGACCGGTATTCCGGGGCGGGACCCAGGGACGTCGTGGCGATCGCGGGGTACTGGGGCGTCGCGAGCGTCTTCGGTTACCCCATCGCCACGGACATCCAGGCGCCGTGGGCGACGATCCACGCGGTCGTGCCACTCGCCATCCCTGCCGCGGTCGGGATCGCGCTGATCTACCGGTGGGGCGTCGAATCCCTGGCCGACGGCGACGAGGTCGGCGTCACGGTGGCGGTCGTCGTCCTGTTCCTGCTGGGCGCACAGGTCGGCGTCGCCGCCTACGGGACCGTCTACCAGCACCCCCAGGACCCGAACAACGAACTGGTCCAGTACGCCCAGTCTTCCTCGACCGACCTCAAGCCGGTGCTCACCGACACCGTCCGGTCGGTCGCCAGGGACAATCGGGGGACGGACGTGCTGTTCTACGGGACGACGTTCAACTCCGACAACGAGTCGGCGGCCGACTGGCCGGGATATCGGGGTGGCGGCTGGTACGCGCGGCTCCCGCTGGCGTGGTACTTCGAGGCCAACGAGTACCGGCTCGCCCGAGACGGGGCGGAACTGATCGTCTCGAGCAGGGCCTCGCCGGAACCGATCACGTCGGCGAATTCGTCCCGACTGCCGCCGGTCGTCATCGCGTTCGCCAACACCCCGAACAAGCAGTACGACGACGACGAGGCGGACATCGCCGCGGCCCTCGGCGGCTACACGCGCTACCAGTTCCAGCGATACGGGTGGGGGAGCCCGTTCGTGATCTACGTCAAGGACGACTACGATCCGTCGATCGAGAAGGGCGTGCCGTTGCCGGCGTGGAAGCGATCCGACGCGTCGACCGACCCGGCGGACGACTCGCCCCTCGGCGACGGGATGCTGGAGTTCCCCGCGAACGTGACGAACGCGACCATCGGCGGGAACGGGACGGAAACGGACGCGGACCTCGGATCGATCGGCCGGTCGGGTGACCCCGCGTTCCGGCCCCTGCCCTCGAGCTCGGACCTCCAGCGAGGCCCCGGCGATCGGCCGGCCGGGGAGCGGATCGCCCGGTCGGGCGAGTCGGTCGTTCGACGTCGCGCCGGCGGTCGGTCGCCAGTTCGAATGGGTTAAACCCCTCCGGGGGCAACTTCGTGGGGAATGAGTAACGCGGCCGTGGACGTCATCGAGTTCCTGCTGACAGCACACGTGTACGACGAGGACCGATCGCTCGACGAGAACGACCTCCCCCCACGCTACCGGAGCGTCTTCTGGAGCGACGGGTCGATCGAACGTCCGCTGCCGGTCACGAACGAGACCGCGCGGGCGGCGACGGGGATCGAACGCCCGTGGGACGCCGTCTCGGACCTGATGTTCACCGAGCGCGACGAGTTCTCGGGGCGAATCTCGCTGAACGAACCGGGGATGGCGGAACAGTGGCTCCTCGACCGGATCGACGACGACCGGATCCGCTCGAACCCCGCCCTGGCGTCCCACTTCGAGGACAACGACGCGGTGGACGCGGACTACGAGGCGGCGAGGCGAGCGAATCGCCCGATACAGGCCGATCGGGTGTGGATCGACTCGCTGCTCGACGAGTACTTCAGCGACGAGGAGGAGGAGGAGATGCTCGACCTCGTGGACGTCCGCGCGCCCGAGGAGATCGACATGACCCTCGACGACCTCGTGCTGACGGGCGACCAGGAGGACGAGATCCAGAAGATCGTCAAGGCGATCGAGCACCGCGATTACCTGGCCGAGATCGGCCTCCGGGAGATCGGGAAACTGCTGTTCGTCGGCCCGCCGGGCACCGGCAAGACCTCGGCGGCGCGGGGGCTCGCCCACGAACTGGACCTGCCCTTCGTCGAGGTGAAGCTGTCGATGATCACGAGCCAGTACCTCGGCGAGACCGCCAAGAACGTCGAGAAGGTGTTCGAGGTGGCCAAGCGGCTCTCGCCCTGTATCCTGTTCATGGACGAGTTCGACTTCGTCGCCAAGACGCGCCGGTCGGACGAGCACGCCGCGATCAAGCGCGCGGTCAACACGCTGCTGAAGTCGATCGACGAGATCTCGCTCATCCAGGACGAGGTGCTGATGATCGGCGCGACCAACCACCCCGACCAGCTGGACTCGGCGGCGTGGCGGCGCTTCGACGAGATCGTCAGCTTCCCGAAGCCGGACCGGGGGATGCGGGCGGACATCCTGCGGGTGATCACCCGCGCGATGCACATCGAGGACTTCGATCCCGAGGCCCTCGCCGACGAGACGGAGGGGCTGACCGGGAGCGACCTCCGCATGGTGCTCCGGGAGGCCGTCCTCGGGGCGCTCATCGAGGACCGAACCGAACTCTCGCAGGCGGACCTGCTCGACGCGATCGAGGACTTCGAGGAGCGGGACAACCTGAAGAACATGGACATGATCGAGGGGGAGCCGGACGCGCTGATCGCCGGCGGCGAGATCGGCGGTGCCGGCAACGGTGGCCACGATCACGACCACTGAAGGGCGTCGACGGGAAAGGAACCGCCGATGGACGTTACCCTCCTGGGCACGGGCGACACGACGGGGACGCCGACGCCGGGGTGCGATTGCGACACCTGCGACCGGGCCCGCGAGCTGGGCGTCGAACGGACGCGGTTCTCGGTCCACGTCCGCAACGAGCGGACGGACGAGTCCCTGCTGATCGACGCCAGCCCGGACTTCCGGTCGCAGTTTCTGACCCACGACGTGGGGTTGCCGGACGAGGTGCTGATCACGCACGTCCACTTCGACCACCTCGACGGGCTGGGGAACGCGTATCGCCTCCTCGGTCCACGCGGCGGGAACGACGACCCAGTTCCCGTGTACGCGGCCGACGAGACCGACCCCGTGACGGGCGAGAGCGTCGCGGGAACGGTCGCGAGCAAGTACGACTACCTCGACTCGGGGTCGATCACCGTGAAGCCACGATCGCCGATGGAACCGTTCCGGGCCGCCGGGTTCGACGTGACGCTCGTCCCGGTAGACCACCCGCCGATGCTGTGCTACGGCGTCGCGATCGAGGAACCGGAAACGGGGGCGAAGCTGTCGCTCACCGGCGACACCAGTTACGACGTGCCCGAGGCGTCCAGGGACGCTCTGGCCGACGCGGATCTGCTGTTGGCCGACGGGATCGTTCCGGCGAGCGTCTGCGAGCACACCAGCCTTCCCTGTGGGGACCGCGACGAGAACGGCGTCCCCCGGACGTACGGGACGAAACACATGACTCGCGAAGGCGCGCTGGCGCTCGGCGACGACCTCGACGCCCGGACGACCAGGATCGTCCACGCGGCCCACTACTACCCCGCCGACGAGGCCTTCGCGGACCCCATCGCGGTCGACGGCGAGCGGTACCGGCTACCGCCGACGGACGACGATCGCGCCGAGGGCGAGTAGGGTCGCGGCGACGAGTGCGACCACCGCCACGACCGCGGGGTCGTCGACGGTCGGGATCGTTCTCACGAATCCGGGTCCGTCGTCCTGGGTGGCGTCCTCCGGGCCGTCCCGATTCGACGGCGTTCCCTCGCCGGAGACCCCGGGTCCGGTGCCCCCTCCGGCGTCGTCCGACCAGTTCGTCTCGAAGTTCGCGAGGTGAGTGTCGCAGGCCTGCAGCGTTTCCTCGGTTCTCGGTGCTGCCCCGCTGATCCGCTGTCGCCCGGTCGCCCCCTGATCGGCGATCGTCGGCCCGCCTGGTTCGTCGCCGAAGGGGACGCGTTCGACCTCGTAGGTCAGCCAGGGCGAGAACACCTCCCAGACGACCTCACCGTCGGGCGTCACCTCGATCACCCGGTGGTTCGACGAGTCCGCGATCAGCGTGTTCCCGTTCGGCAGGCGATCGGCGTCCCGCGGGAAGGAGAGGCTCGCCGACCCGCCGAGGTGCCAGGTTCGCGTCCACTCGCCGTCCGCCCGTTCGTACTCGACGATCCGGTCGTTCCGGCTGTCGGCGACCAGGAACGTCGGGTCCCCGTCCTCGCTCTCGAGGTACGTCGGGTTGTGCTGTTCCTGGAGCACGGCGTGGTCGCCGTTCCGGCCGAGGCGGAGGTCGATCCCGCCGGTCGTGCGGTTGACCAGGATCACCTGGTCGAAGTTGCGCGGCGACGCGAGGTACAGCCCCGCCTCGACCCGGTCGACGTCGTTGAGGTGCGACCAGTCCTCGGTGTAGTTCCCGCCGACGGACGGCGGGTAGTGGTCGGCCAGGCGCCACCGCCAGACGACCTCGCCCGCCGTGCGGTTGTAGATCAGGATCCCCTCGTCGTTCGTCCCGTTCTCGGGGTCGGCGTTACGCATGTTCGCGATCAGGATCCGGTGTTCGTCGAGCAGGTCGGCGTCGTGGGTGTCCCAAAACGGGAGCCGTTCCTTCCAGACGACCTCCCCGGTTCGGACGTCGAGTTCGTACAGCAGCGTTCGCCCGTGCTCCCACGCCGGCCGGTTGACCGCCGCGGTCAGGAACAGGGTGCCGTTCCCGAGGGGATCCACGTCGTAGCTCCAGACGGCGTCGTCGAACCGATCGGCGGTGTGGTGCACCCACGCGACGGACCCGTCCGGCGCGTAGCCGATCACCCTCGGCTCGACGTGACCGCCCCCGTCGTCGAACCGGTAGCCCTGGACGCTCACGACCGTCACCCCGGCCGGGCGACGGTCGATCGTTCCCGCACAGGCGGGGTCCGTTTCCGCGTCGGCGGCGACGGCCGGGGCAGGCGCGACCCCCGGCATCCCCGCCCCACCCGCGACGAGAACGACCCCGAGGAGCGCGAACGCCGCGACGTCCCGCCGCATGTGGTCGACAATGGCCGCCACCTGTCAAGTGTCTTGTCCCGAGAACCGGTCGAGCCCGGACTGGCGGCGCGCACGGCCGTCCGGGTCCGGGTTCCATGGCTGTCGTGCCGCCCTGACAGCCGCCCGATCGACCCCCTGGATCGGCGCCTCGACGTGCCCCGGACATTCTTCCGAACACTCCGTCGCGGGATCGACGACGCGTTCTTTCCACTCGCAGTAGGGCCGCGCGGCGTCGTCCGACTCGATCCGTTCACAGTCGGGGAACGGGTAGGTGCGCCACCCCTTCCCGTAGGCCCGTTCGGCGATCCGGGTCCTGGCCCGCTCCTTCTCGCCGGCAGTGACGATCCGCACGTCGGCCCGGGCGGGACCGCGATCGAGCAACTCGACGCCGGACACCCCCGGGTCGAGCGGTTCCGGTTCGCGGGCCACGTCACGGTCGCCGGCCGCGGGGTCGAACCGCCAGATACCGACCGGGTCGGGGAGTCGGTTCCGGTGGGCGCCGGTGACGTAGCTCTCGGTCGCCAGGACGACCGCGTCCAGCACGCCCAGGCTCGCGTCGGTCCGGAGCTGGGTCGCCAGGTCCCCCGGCCGTCCGAGGTCGGGCTTGTTCTCGATCCCGACGATCCGGTCGAACCAGTCCGGATACCGGGCCACCTGTCGCACGTAGTCCCGTCCGTTCCGGCGTTCGCGCTCGAAGAAGCCGATCTCGACGGCCCGGTCGACGATCCGGTCGACCCGCTCCGGAGGGCCGTCGATCGCCCGGTTCGCGGGCCGGAACCGGCCGGGACCGACGTCGCTCTCGACCGCCGCGATCGGGATCGACGCGGGGGTAATCGCCGCCCGCGCGTCGAAGTCGGGCCCCGGCTCGACGATCACGGTGTCGACGACCCGACCCCCGGGCTTCCGGACGCCGGCGCCGAGTTGCCGGCTCACGACGGCGTCCGTCTCGGCCTCGAGGTGGGCACACAGGGCCAGCTCGAACGCGAACTCGCGCACGTCCGGGGCAGGGGGCCGAGCGATCAAAAGGGGTCGGGACCGAGCGGGCCTCGATCGCCCGGCGGGTCAGGCCGCGGCCACGCGCTCGGTCGAGCGGACCTCGAGGTCCTCGTCGACGACGATCCGGAGTTCGCTGTCCCCGACCGGCATCCGGATCTCGACGGTGATCTCCTCGCCCGGATCGACGGTCGTGTACTCGTCGTCGACGCACCACTCCAGCGTCCAGTAGGGCCGGTCCGAGAGGGAGACCCCGTGGTCGCGATAGAAGGAGACGACCTCGCTGTGATCCAGGAAGCGCAGCCCCACCGGCGAGCAGAGGGTGTGGCCGCAGTGTTCGCAGACGTGCCTGGCGTGGACGTCGAGGTCGAGTGCGCACTCGCTGCCGCCGGTGACGATCTCGGTGTGCGTCCGCCCGCTACACTCGGGACAGACGCCGTCGGCGGCCAGGCAGTGCAGGTGGCGGACCCGGTCGTCGAACGCGGCCAGCAGTTCGTCCTTCGATCGTTCCTTGAGGCCGCCGGGCGGGAACGAGTATCGTCCGTGTGACGTCCCGCAGTCGGGGCACTCCACGGCGAGGCGCTCGTCGGCGTACCTGGCTACGAGCGTCCCTCCGCACTCGATGCAGTCGGCGCCGATCTCGAACGGCGCGATCGTCGGGTGTTCGTTGAACGTGCCCGCGAGCACCGACCGGACGACCTTCTCGCCGGCGTTCCGGAGGTCGTACCCGCCGTCGGACCGACGGTTCGACGACGTTCCCCGGTCGGCGTCGGCCGCGTCGGGGTCGACCTTGACGACGAACGCGTCGGTCAGTTGCTGGAGGTGATAGTTGAACTGGGCGCTGTCGCGCATGCCTACTGCCTCCCGAAGGTCCGAGAACGCGACGGGACGCTCGTCGGCCTCCCAGATCGCCTCGAGGATCGCGAGACGGGTCTCGTTCCCGATGGCCGCGAACGCCTCCGCCGGATCGAGGTGGTCGATCGACTCGGGGCCCTTGGCTTCGCTCATGTCCCACACGACGTGACGAGGGCCCTAAAGATTTAACTGAAGTAAGTTCAGGTATGCGAATTGATAGTCTTCCGTTGGCGTCCGGCAGGGGACCGGTCCGGGGCCGGCCTGGCGGCGGTTCTCCACCGGCACGTTGGTCCAGAACAGTAGGTTTATCACTCGCACGGGGCCAACCCCTACGCAAGATTACTCAGGAGGTCACATGGTAGGAACACACCGTCAACCGGAGGTGAACATCGGGCTCGTCGGCCACGTCGACCACGGGAAGACGACGCTGGTCCAGTCGCTGAGCGGCCAGTGGACCGACCAGCACTCGGAGGAGATGAAGCGTGGCATCTCGATCAGGCTCGGCTACGCCGACGCCACGTTCCGTCGCTGTCCGGAGTGCGAGGAACCTGAGGCGTTCACCGTGGAAGGGACGTGCCCGGAGCACGACGTCGACACCGAGGTCGTCAGGACGGTGTCGTTCGTGGACGCGCCGGGACACGAGACGCTCATGGCGACGATGCTCTCGGGGGCCGCCATCATGGACGGCGCCGTGCTGGTCATCTCGGCGACCGAGGACGTGCCACAGGCACAGACCGAGGAACACCTGATGGCGCTGGACATCATCGGGATCGAGAACATCGTCATCGCACAGAACAAGGTCGACCTCGTCGACGGGGAGGCGGCGCGGCGCAACTACGAACAGATCCAGGCGTTCGTCGAGGGAACCGTCGCCGAGGGCGCCCCCGTCGTGCCCATCAGCGCCCAGCAGGACGTCAACATGGATCTCCTCATGGGGGCCGTCGAGGAGCACATCCCGACGCCCGACCGGGACCCCGACGCCGACGCCCGCATGCACGTCGCCCGGAGCTTCGACATCAATCGCCCGGGGACCGAGTGGGGCGACCTCACCGGCGGCGTCCTGGGCGGGAGTCTCGCACAGGGTCGGCTGAACGTGGACGAGGACGTCGAGGTCCGACCGGGGCGCGAGGTCGAGGAGGGCGGCGCGACCGAATACCGCCCGATCGAGACGACGGTGCGGTCGATCCAGGCCGGCGGTCAGGCGGTCGACGAGGCGTCGCCGGGCGGCCTGCTCGGCGTCGGCACCGGGCTGGATCCCTCCCTGACGAAAGGCGACGCCCTCGCCGGGCAGATCGCCGGCCCGCCCGGAACCCTGCCGCCGACGTGGAACTCCTTCACCATGCACGTGGACCTGCTCGACCGCGTCGTCGGCGAGATGGGCGGCGACGAGGTCGAGGACATCTCGACCGGCGAGCCGCTCATGCTCACCGTCGGCACCGCGACGACCGTCGGCTCGGTCACCAGCGCCCGCGAGGACGAGTGCGAGGTCCAGCTCAAGCGCCCGGTCTGTGCGGCCGAGGGATCGAAGATCGCCATCAACCGCCGCGTCGGATCGCGCTGGCGGCTCATCGGCGTGGGGACGCTCGAAGGCTGATGGTGGCGACCGTCGCGATCGACACGAGCGGGTTCATGATGCCCGTCGAGCTCGACGTCCGCCTGTTCGACGAACTCGAACGGGTCCTCGAGGGCTACGAACCCGTCACGCCACAGCCGGTCGTCGAGGAACTCCGCCGTCTCTCCGAGGGCGGCGGCGAGGAGGGCATCGCCGCCAGCGTCGGTCACGACCTGGCGACCGACCGGTGTCTCATCGTGGACACGACCGAGTCGTACGCCGACGACGCCGTCGTCGAACTCGCCCGCGACGGACAGGCCGACTACGTCGTCACGAACGACCAGCCCCTGCAGGAACGCGTGCTGGACGCGTCCGTACCCGTAATTGCTTTACGGGGCACCAACAAACTCGCTATCACTCAACCGTAGAACATGTACAAACGGGTCAGGCTCAAGGACACGGTCGAAGTGCCGCCGGAGGAGCTCGCGAACGTCACGCCCGAGCTCGTGAAGAAGCTCCTCCAGGACAAGCTGGAGGGTCGCATGGACGAGGAGGTCGGGAGCGTCGTCTCCGTCATCGAGGTCAACGACGTGGGCGACGGCGCGGTGCTCCCGAACCGCCCGGGGGTCTACTACGAGGCCGACTTCGACGCCCTCACGTACGATCCCCAGATGCAGGAGGTCGTCGACGGCACCGTCGTCGAGGTCGTCGAGTTCGGCGCCTTCGTCGGCATCGGTCCCGTGGACGGACTGTTGCACGTCTCCCAGATCTCCGACGAATACCTCGCGTTCGACGGCGAGAACCAGCAGCTCGCCTCGAACGAGTCCAACCGGACGCTCGCCGTCGAGGACGCCGTCAGGGCACGTATCGTCACCAAGAGCATCGACGAGCGCAACCCCCGGGACAGCAAGATCGGGCTGACCGCCAAGCAGGTCGGCCTCGGCAAGCACGGCTGGCTCGAGGAGGAGCGCCAGCAACGCGAGGCGACCGCCGGTGAGTGACCATGGCCAGTGACCGACTCGTCTGTCGGGAGTGCCACCGCGTCGTGGACCCCGACGAGGAGACCTGCCCGTCGTGCGGGTCGAGTTCGCTGACCGAGGACTGGGCGGGCTACGTGATCATCGCCCACCCCGAGACCAGCCGGATCGCCGAGGAGATGGAGATCACCGAACCCGGCAAGTACGCGCTCAAGGTCCGATGACCGTGGCTGGAGGGGGGACGGACGCTGGACGCGACGACGTCGTCGTCACGCTTCCCGAGGAGGAACGGGCGGCGTTCAAGGAACCCCTCGGACCGATCGAACCGGATCCGGACGCCGTGCTGGCGGCCGTCGACGGCCCGCTGATCGCGGTCGGGGACGCCGTCACCTACCACCTGGTGCGTGCCGGCCGGCGCCCCGACGTCGCCGTCGTCGACGGCCGCACCGAACGCGAGGCCGTCGACGCCGAGGTTCGCGAGGCGGTGGGCGACGAGGACGCGATAGCGGTGACCAATCCCCCGGCGACCCTGACCGACGACCTCCTGCGCGAACTCTGCAGGGCCATCGAGGGGGGCGAAACGGCGACCATCTACGTGGACGGCGAGGAGGACCTGGCGACCCTCCCCGCCATCCTCGCCGCGCCGGCCGGCGCCAGCGTCGTCTACGGACAGCCGGGCGAGGGCATGGTCCACGTCAGCGTCGACGAGGCGGTCCGGGAGCGGGTCCGCCGGCTCCTCTCCACGATGGAGGGCGACCACGATCGGCTGTGGTCGCTCTGTGACCCCGATTAAGCGCCCGTTTTCTCGATACCCCGCCGGCAACGTACGGAGTCGTGAGACGAAAGCGGGCCCCCTCGGCGGGGATGCTCGATCGAGAACGGAATCGAAGACGGTTCGTCACCCCGTCGGGGGATCACGGGGGTCGCCTCGGCCGTCTTGCTCGCCTCGGTCGCCTCAGTCGCCGAAGGTGAACCCGTCGTCCTCCTCGTCGTCCGACGTTTCCTCGTCGGGGGCGTCCCCGTCCCCGTCTCCGTCTCCGTCTCCGTCCCCGTCTCCGTCTTCGCTTTCGGCGTCGAGTTCCGAGACACCGTCCCCGTCGCCGTCGGGCTGGTCCGTCGTCCCGACGTCCATCGCTTCCGGAGCGGCGCCGTCGTCCGACTCATCCTCGAAGGTCACGTCGTCGAAGCCGATCATGTCGAACTCGTCGTCCTCCGCGTCGGCGTCCGCCGGTTCGCCCGGCCCTCGGTCGCCAGCCGGCGTCTCGTCCGGCGTCTCGGACCCGAGGGCGAAGTCGTCGGTGTCGCCTTTCCCTGCGGGTTCGGCCTCGATCGGGTCCGCGGGCTCGGCTTCCGGCGACTCGTCGGGAGCGCTCGCGCCGTCATCCGTCGCGGCGTCGTCCGAATCGGGTGCGAACCCCGGTTCGAACTCGAGCGGTTCGTCCCCGGGAGCGTCGTCGGCGGGTCCCTCGTCGGCCGGGGCGGCCGACGGTTCCGCGTCCCCGGCCGGCGGCTCGACGGCCTCGGACTCGGGGGCGACTTCGTCCCCGTCGGACGGGAGGAAGGTTTCGGGTGGCTCCTCCCCGGGCGCGGGCATCTCGAAACCTTCCTCGGCTTCCGTGTCGAAGCGGTCCAGCGCCTCGGACAGGCGGGACGCCTGTTCGGCCAGGTCGCTGGCGCTCCGGGACACCTCGGTGAGTGCCGTGGTCTGTTCCTCCGCGGCGGCGGCGACGTTCTCTGACTCGGCGGTCGTTTCCTCGGAGATCGTGGCCGCCTCGTCGACCATGGCGACGACCTGCTGGGTCGAGGCGGCCTGCTGTTCCGTCGCGGCGGAGATCTCCTGGACGCCCGTGTTGGTCTCCTGTGCGTAGCCGGCGATCTCCTCGAGTGCTTCGGCCGCGTTGCGCACGGAGTCGGTGTGTTCGGCGACGCGGTCGGCGGTCCGCTGGACCCCCTCGGCGGTCGAGTGGGTCTGGGACTGGATCCGCTCCAGCCGTTCCTCGATGTCGTCGGCGGCGTCCTTGGTCTCCTCGGCCAGTTCCTTGACCTCCTGGGCGACGACCGAGAAGCCCTCGCCGGACTCGCCGGAGCGGGAGGCCTCGATGTTGGCGTTGAGCGCCAGCATGTTGGTCTGCTCGGCGATCTCGGAGATGAACTCGATCAGCTCGTCGATCTGTTCCATCTCCCGTTCGAGGGCGGCGATCTCCTGGACGGCCTGTTCGGACTCGTCCTCGATCTCGCTCATGCCGGCGATCGCCTGCTGGGCGGCGTCCCGGCCTTCGCGGCCGGTTTCGGCGGTCCGTTCGGCGATGTCGGCGACCTCGTTCGACGAGGCCGCGATCTCCTCGGTGGTCGTCGACAGCGAGTCCATCTCCTGCTGGACGGACTGCAGCGAGTCGTTCTGCCGTTCGGCGCCGTCGCTGATCTCCTGGATCGACTCGGTGACCTGCTGGGAGGCCGACCGGACCTCCTCGCTGGAGGCCGTCACCTCCTCCGAGGAGGTGGCGACCTCGCTGGCGAAGTTCTTGAGTTGCTCGGTCGTCCGCTCGATCTCGGCGATCATCTCGTTGAACTCCTGGGCGATGTCGGTCATCGCCTCGCTCTCGCTTTCGGGATCGAGTCGCTGGGTGAGGTCGCCGTCGGCCGCCCGCTGCATCACCTCGCTGTAGTCCTCGGCCTTGCGCTGCAGGTGGTCCCGCATCTCCTCGGCTTCCTTCCGGGCCGCCTCCGCTTCCTCGCGGGCGTCCCTGGCTTCCTGGATGCGCTCGCTCAGGGCGTCCCGCATGTTCGCGAAGCCTTCGTACAGCCGGCCGATGTTGTCGATCCGGGGCGTCTCGAAGTCGACGTCGAGGTTCCCCTCCTCCATCTGGGCGGTCTTGGTCGTCAGTCGGTCGATCGACGTGGCGGTGTTCCGGCCGAGAACCGCGCCGAAGAGACCGATCAGGAGGACGCCACCGAGGGTCGCGAGCAGGCCGTATTCGGCGACGGCCGTCACGAACCCGTAGGCCTCGCTTTCCGGGACGTGGATGACCATCGTCCAGTCGTTCGTCCCCTCGATCGGCGCGGACGCGGCGATGTACTCCTCGGACGTGTACTCGGCGCCGCTGGTCGCCTCCGACGCGATCGCCTGCTTCACCGGTCCCTCGGGGGCTCCGATGCTGACGACGGATTCCTTGGCACCGGAGGTGACGGCGTCACCGTGTGGATAGTCCGCGAAGACCTGGGACCGGTCTTCGCTCATCACGATCCGGTTCTCGTCGTCGACGACCATTATCGTCTCGCCGGGCCTTCCCTCTTGGCTCGCGATTTGATACGCGTCCAGATTGACGACGTAGACGAGCGTCAGGTTGATGTAGGTTTCACGCGTCGGGATCGATCGGGCGTAAATCGCCCAGGGTTCCGTTTCGTCGCCGACCTCCTTCCGGAACACGTCGGTGACGTGGAGCGAATCGTCCTCCCGCATTTGTCGTGCCAGGTCGCGATCGTACGCGTCCCATCCGGCGTCCGAGATCGCCATCCCCTGGGTGATTTCCATACTCGAGCCCGAGGTCGCGAAGACCGTTCCGTTGTCCCGGACGGTCGCGATCTCCTTGACCCCGACGGGCGTCGCCTTGCTGCCGAAGAGGCTCGAGAGGAACGATCGGTGATCACTCGCCTCGGTCGACTGGAGCGCGTCGGCTTGCGACGTGAGGTTCACCAGGCGTTTGTGCGACTGGTCCCACGTCTCAAGGTTGTTCGCCCGTTGATCGGCCAGGTCCTGATAGTTGGCGTTGACGTTACCTTTTACTTCGTTCTGGATCTGGGTCGTACCGACGTACCCGATCGCCCCCACCGACAACCCGAGGATCACGAGGGCGATCCCGAACTTGAGAGCATACCGACGACGAACGAACGTCGGCACCAGCTTGCGCAGCGGGCCCATCATACTCATGAACCGCACCGCGAGCCAAATTAAAACCATCGGCTATAGTCTCTCCCGGGTATAATTTACGGCCGTTCGTTGACGTGAAGCGGTCCCTCACGGGCGGGTTCCTCACGCGAGCGTCAACTCGGAACCGGTCGCCGTCCGAGTCGGGTCGCCGTAGCGTCGGCGCGCGACGACCGTTCCGGGAACCGCACCGTCCGTGCGGACGCCGCCAACGACCCGCGACGCCATCGCCGGCCACGTCGGTGAGCACGTTGACGTCGTTCGGCGCTATATCGCCAGATTTACCGGCCGTTCGGTACGTTCCTCGATAGCGACGCCACGCAGGCTGGGTCCTTCGGGACGATCGCGGCCGGAATACCGCCTTTGCAGGACGCTCGGACTCCGAACGGAACGCCGCTGTGGAGTTCGGTTCCGTCGGATGCGGGGTGCCGGTCGTGCGGTTTCCGAACCTTCATGACCGTTTCGCCCGGCCGACCGCCGAGTCTTTCACTTTCCGATCGGACGCCCGGGATACGATCCGGCACGGGACGGGCGCCGTAAGGCGGCGCCGGCGGGACCAGTTTCACCGGGGTTTGCGAACCTTCATACGACACGGCGCGCAATGGCCCCCTGAATGGCCAGCGCGGAGAACACCGAACTCGTCGACTCGTTCGAGCAGTTCTACCGGAACTACTACGACGACGAGATCAAGCGCCTCGCCCAGCGCTA